>PDWI01006074.1_pt1 | contig 15318 bp, 14 predicted proteins | sample 1430891 | NCBI WGS metagenome assembly PDWI01 (sample SAMN01162508, study PRJNA174530) | Oral metagenome, whole genome shotgun sequencing project. | biome: Marine environment; feature: Marine mammal; material: Swab sample of the gingival sulcus; isolation source: swab sample of gingival sulcus... | reverse complement strand
TCGTTATCTTCGGAATTTAGTATTTTGATAGTTGATGATAATTCGCCCGATGGCACTGCCGCCAAGGTGAAGGAATTGCAAAAAGAGTTTGAAAATAGATTGTTTATACACGAGCGCGAGGGTAAATTGGGCTTAGGAACGGCTTATATTGCAGGTTTCAAATGGGCTTTGGAGCGCAACTACGAGTTTGTTTTTGAAATGGACGCCGATTTTTCTCATAATCCCGAGGATTTATTGCGCCTACACGAAGCCTGCACAAAACAGGGTGCCGACTTGGCAATTGGCTCGCGATATATTTCGGGTGTTAATGTGGTGAATTGGCCCATCGGTAGGGTAGTGATGTCGTATTATGCCTCGCAGTATGTGAGAATAGTTACCGGTATGCACGTGAAAGATACAACGGCAGGTTTTAAATGCTATCGTCGTAAAGTGTTGGAAACCATTGATTTTGATAAAATAAAATTTAAAGGTTATGCTTTTCAGATAGAAATGAAATTCACGACCTACAAGTTAGGATTTAAGATAGTGGAGGTTCCCATAATTTTTACTAATAGGCAACTCGGCGAGTCAAAAATGAGCGGCGGAATTTTCAGCGAGGCTCTGTGGGGAGTGGTGGCTATGAAATGGAAAAGCTTGTTTCGGAAATACTAAGTTAAAAATTGAAAATTATAGATTAGGCGCATTTGCGAAATATTAATATCCATATAATCAGAAATTTACGATGTGTTTTCGACCTAAGAAACCACATTTTTTGATGTTTTTTGTGAAAAATGCGATATAAGTTGCTGATTATAAAGATTTTAGTGTTTTTTTTGAATGCGCCTACAAAAAAGACTTCCACAGAACAATTTATAATAAAAATCTAATCTGTGCCAAACGAAACCCCTGTTTCATCGTATTTTGTTTTTAAAACTTTAAATTCTGTTCTACGATTGATTTGATGTGCAGTTTCTTTATCGTCCTTATTTTTTAGTGCATTAATAAAATCTTCGGTTAAAACATCGTTTTCTTTTAAGAATGCGTGTTTTGCTGCCATTTTTCTGGTAATTTTTCGAGGTTTTGACTCGCCGTATCCCATTGGAGTTAGGCGTTTAGAGTCTATTCCCTTAGAAATGAGATAGTCAACTACCGATTGTGCTCTACGTTGCGATAAATCTTGATTGCTCACATCTGAACCTCTAAAATCTGTATGAGCCGAAAGTTCGATGGTAATATTAGGGTTGAAATTGAGAGTTTCAACAAGTTTATCGAGTGCTATCATCGATTCAGGACGCAGTTTTGCTTTGCCAAAATCGTAAAATATATTTTCTACCTCAATAGCCATATTGGTAGGAGCCATAAACAATTCTACGTAAAGTTCGCTGCTTTTTTTCAAACCTTTGGTAGATTCGGAGGCTTTTCCCCTAAGAAATCCAGTTTTAGACGATGTGAGAATATAGTCGGTTTCGGGCTTTATTTTAAACCTAAAAGTGCCATCTGCTTTGCTCTTGGTTTCTAATTCTGAACCATTGCTGCCCTCTAATTTTACAATTGCACCGTCTATCAGCGCATCTGTATTTTCGTTGCGAACAGTACCTTTCAGAGTATATACAAGTGCTGGCAATTCAAAAGAATATATATCGTCGTTGCCCTTTCCGCCTTTGCGGGTCGATGAAAAATAGCCTCTATCTTTTTTGCCATCTACTACAATTCCAAAATCGTCGGCAGGCGAATTGATAGGTGCTCGTAAATTAACAACTTCGAGTTTGCCTCTATCGTTTTTCACAACCTTAAAAATATCTAAGCCACCCAAACCTACGTGCCCGTTTGACGAAAAATACAATGTGCCATCTTGACTAACGTAGGGAAACATCTCGTCGCCGGGAGTATTTATTAGTTTACCTAAATTTTTAGGTTTCCCCCATAATTGTCCTCGTGATGCTCTTGTTGCCTTCCAAATATCTTTGCCTCCCTCGCCGCCTTTCAAGTCGGTTACGAAATAAAGTGTCAGTTCATCGGGCGATATAGCAGGCTGCCCCACCGACACGCTACTGTCAGCCACAAGCGGCAAAACCTCAGGTTGAGACCAAGCAGAACCTGAATAATTGGAATAATAAATTTTACAGCCAACTGCCTCATTTTTAATGACTTTGCAAGATGTGTAATACATATCACTTCCATCGATATTTATAGATGGCGCACCTTCGTCGTAGATTGTATTGACACTGCCACTTGCCGGCACAGGCTCGCTCCAAGCGCCTTTTCGGTCTTTCATTGCCATGAAAATATCGGCAAAATGCTGACCGGAATTGTTGTTGAATTTATCACCCATACTGCTTTCTCTGGTGCTTGTGAAATACAGTGTGCTGTTGTCGCGACAAAATTCGGGTCGAAAATCGCTATATTTCGAATTTAGAGCTTTCACATTTTCTACAATATAGCGTTCAGGATTTTCTAACCATTCCAAGGAAAGTTCGCAGGATTTTATGCCGTTGTCGGCTCGCTTGTCTTCGGGCACGAGTTCTTTAAATTTTTCGTAGTTTATCTTTGCTTCTTCGTATTTTTCATTCATTTTCATGGCATCAGCCAAATAACAAACAGCCATAGGGTCTTGATATCTATACCGCACGGCTCGCTTATACCATTTTTCTGATTTTCGAGGTTTGTTCATTTTGCGGAAGCATTGTCCGATGTAGAATGCCAGTTCAGCCTTTGTAGATTTAGTTTTAGTTTTACTATACAATTTTGTATATTTTTCGGCAGCTTTGTAATACTCGCCGGCATCGTACACTGCTTTTATTTTTTTCATCTTTTTGCTTTGCGAATATGCTATATTGTAGTTTAAAATCAACAGCAAAACTATAAGGAGTGGTTGAGATATTTTCATCTGTTTTTGAATTTGTAAGTTATTAAATATCAAGTTGCTAATAATTTAAGGTCTTGGGTTTTTATCTAAATTGGTCATTAAAAAAACTGATACCTCATAGCTAACACTTTTTTAGTATTAAAACCAAAACTACTTGGTGTAACTTTGAGAATTACTAATTATAATAACATAGACTCATATTTTCATAAATTTGTTGCATCGGCAAATTTTGTTGAATTTTGGAATAGAAAATGACAAATTAATAATCGTATATGATATAAGCACACGAATTAGCTTTTATTGCCTATTAGTCTGATTATGAGCGTTTTAATGAAATATGGTAAACTGTTATTTGGAATAATTCTGCAAAAATACATAACAATTTATAAAAAAAGGAATTTGATATTAAAAACATCTAATTTTATCATGTATAACAAAAAAATGTTTTCAATACGAATTATGACAAAAAGTGCACCAAAAAATCACGAATTTCATTTTCGTCGATATTATTCATACATTTAAAGTGTTTTTTTGGGCATTTATTGAAACCAATTTTGCTACACGGGCGACATTTTAAATTTTTCACTTCTACAATTGCCGATTTTTTATCGCTCAAATACGGATACATGCCAAATTGGGGAATAGTATTACCCCAAATCGAAATAATTTTCTTTTTGAATGCTGCGGCAATGTGCATCAAGCCCGTATCGTGGCTAATTACCAGCTTCGATTGCTCAACAATTGATGCCGATTGGTTCAGATTATACTTGCCACAAGCGTTGTAAATTTTAGCACCAAGTTGTTTGGCAATTTCGTCGCCCACAATTGCGTCATTCTTATCTCCCATCAATATTACGGGCATATTGGCAAGTTTGCAGATTGCAGTTATTTTGTTGATTAACAGACGCTTAGTAAAATGTTGAGCACCTATTGCAAAAGCAATATAACCTGCACGATGGCTCACCGGAAGTTCATTTATATCAACAATATCTGCGTCCGGAATAAAATAATCAAGCCCTTTCATATCATTTTCGTCAATAAAATAACTGATGGTTTTCATATACCTATCCACTATGTGAATATCAGGCAATTTGTTGATTTTCAAATTCACAATCATCCACTTTTCCTTGTTTAATTTATTGAATGAAAATGACACTGTTCGTAGTCGATTCTTCACCCTTAAAGTGCGTAAATTATTGTGCAAATCGATAACATAATGAAAATGTTCGTCTTTTAGTTTTGCCACCACTTCCGAAAGCGATTTGTCAAGCGTATGAATTTTATCTATATAAGGGTTACTGCGCAGTAAATCAGCATATTGTAGCTTTGTTAAGTAATGAATTTCGGCTCCTTCGCATTGTTGTTTCAAATTACGAACAACCGGAGTTGTCAATACAATATCGCCAATTGAACTAAACCGAATTATTAAAAATTTCACCAATTCCATATACACAAAATTACTACATATTTTACATTTTTAAAAATTGAATAGTTTTTTGATTTGAAATTTTAAATATATTAAAGCATTAAATAATTGATAACTAATGTATTAATATTGCCAATAAATGTAATTGACGAGGGCTTAATGAATTTCATTAAAAAATACTTTGTTTCTGCAAAATATTTTTTATCTTTGCGACGTTCCGATTTGTGAGATTTCCCGCCATTACTCTTTGATTATGAATGGGTTACAGGTCAAGCACTCAACAATTAATCATATCGACGATTAGTTTTTGCCAGTAGAAATAAATAATCTTTGGCAAGCGTTGTTTTTTTAAGTTACATTTATTTAAGTATCATTTTTTTCATAATGTAGTATGAGTACATTTGCATTTTTCGTTTTGTTGTCTATTGCTTTCATTCCGGTTATATATTTTATGCTGAAAGTAATTTTTAAGGACTCAATAGTATTCAAATTTAGTCTTGTAGTTTCGCTTTACACTCTTCTTTACGGAGTTGTTGTGTATTGGGGAGCCACAATGAATAGCAAGTTAATAGTGTCGATATTTGCCATAATAAATACAGTGATAGGAGTATTTGTTCTTTTGTTTATCAATAAAGTTTTTAGACAGCCCTTAACGGACTCAATAAAAAATGTAAAAGATTTGTCAGAGGGAAATTTAACTATTTCGGTTGAAAAATCTACAAAAAAAGATGAACTTGGAATATTGAATAATTCATTATCTGTTTTGGTGGAAAACTTGTCTTCTATTGTAAGAGAAATCAGTCACAACTCAGAAAATTTAGGCAATGCGAGTAATCAAATCAATGATACTTCACAACAATTATCGGAAGGAGCCGGCGAACAAGCGAGTTCTACCGAAGAAGTATCATCTACAATCGAAGAAATGCAGGCGAATATTGCACAAAATACAGAAAATTCCAAACGAACATCAGCCAAATCGAAGAAAGTTCATATCAAAGTTGTTGAAGTGGGTGAAAAAGCCGAAATCGCAGTCAGAGCTAATGGTTTAATAAACGAAAAAATCGGAGTTATCAAAGAAATAGCTAATCAGACAAATATTTTAGCTTTGAATGCTGCGGTAGAAGCGGCACGTGCGGGCGAGCAAGGCAAGGGTTTTGCAGTGGTCGCCGCCGAAGTGAGGAAACTTGCCGAGCGAAGTAAAGAAGCTGCTGACGAGATAGTTAGCCTTTCGGAAAACACAAAGCGATTGTCTGAGGAAGCAGGAAAAAGCTTGTCGGCAATAATTCCCGAAATAGAAGAAACTGCCAAGCTGGTAGAAGATATAAAAAACGCTAGCATTGAGCAAAATTTGGGAGCCGATCAGGTGAATAATTCCGTTCAACAGCTTAATCATTTGGCACAAAGAAACGCATCTACATCAGATAAACTTGCCACAACATCGGAAGAAATGACTACTCAGGCAGAGCGATTGCAAAAGTTGGTATTGTATTTTAAACTGAAATGATATACTGATACATACCAACACCAAGTGTTCGCTATTTTAGCCATAATGAGACCAACGTGTTGTACGCGAAAAAAAAATCATAACTGTTTAGCGAATTAATAACGGCATTATTATTGGGCAGCAAACTTAACCTCAAATGACGCAAATTGACTCCCCCACTCTTCGCAGGACTGGGAAAGTGTCCGCATATTACCCGCAGAGCTTTCAAACACTGCCTACGGCGTGGAAGTGCATTTTAATCTTAAAAATCCGCAATCGCTTACCTTTGCAGTGTTGAATTAAAGTAAAAAGAACATGAAATACAATGAATTTTTCAAGTTAATTAAAAGAAACTGTTGGTGATTCCTGCGGCAAGGCAAAGGAAGCCACGAGATTTGGGAAAAAGACGAACAAACGGCTACAATACCAAATCATGGAACAAAAGACGTTCCAAAAGGATTAGAAAGAAAGTTGAAAAAGGAAATGGGGCTTTAGCCTCATTTCTAAACATGAAATATAAAAAAATAAGCAATGGAGACAATAAAAATAGTAATAGAAGCAAGCAGCGATTCATTTGGGGCTTATGCCGAAAAGGTAGAAGGCATATACGGTGCCGGCGATACAGTGCAAGAATGCAAACAGTCAGTGCTTGATGCTATTGATACCATAAAAACATTAGATGCAGAACAAATACCGGAGGCATTAAAAGGCGATTACAAAATAATCTATACATTTGATGTACAGAGTTTATTGCAGTATTACAAAGGTATATTATCAAACCCTGCAATAGAAAGATTGACGGGGATTAATCAAAAATTGATACATCAATATGCAACAGGATTAAAAAAAACGCGTGAGCCACAACGTAAAAAAATAGAAAAAGGTTTACATATGCTGGCTAACGAACTTTTGACAATAGAGCTTTAACTTTAATTCAACACTTAGTAAGAGTCTATTGATGAGCCGTCTCGTAAATTGAGACGGCTATTTTTCAAAAAAAGCCCCCAAAGATCAATAACCTTTGAGGGCTTTTTTTGCGGACATTAAACAATCAAACCAAATCTATACCTAAGCCCATTAGAAAATTAAACTATTCCAATAGCAACCTTTCTTATGCGCTCCGACAAATCAACCAATGCCCCGCGCAAAACTTCCTTCTCTTCATCAGTAAAGCCGCCCGGTTCGCCGTTAAAACCTTTTTCATTCATTTTCTTACTTAGCCACGAACGCGATTTGCCAAAATAATCGGTAGAAATAGTTCCCCACGACACTTCAACTAAAATATCACTAATTTGTTGTTTTATGGGGATTGTTTCTTTTTTAGTTACACTTACAACTTGTTCCATATCTTTTTTTTTATTAATTAGTATTATCATTTTCTTCTACATATTCAATATCCGTTAAAATATCTACCAGCTCATTAATTTCTGCAAGCATCATTCTGTTGCCGTTAGGGTAAGCCTTTCGGTAATTCCTCAACATTGATATTAATTTCCTTGACTGTCATAATCAACAATTTTTAAATACCCTGCAAAAGTAATCAACAAATGTTGATTGTGCAAATATTTCAAAAAAAATAAGATAATAATAAAAAATAAAAATTTATTCCTTTCATAACCAGACAATTAACCTGTTTCGCATTTTTTTTTCAAAAAAAAAGTTTTGCAAATAAAAAAAACAGTTGTAAAAGGGCTTTTTTTATGCCTGCATGTTTACGAAAAAAAACTTAGCGTTTACCCTGTGCGAAACTGTAATGGTTAGCAAAGTTCCCTTGAAGCTTAGACAATAGGTAGTAGGCGCTTTTTTATTTAAAATATTCGTGTGCTTTAATTAGTGTTAAAAGGTTTTAGTCTTTTTGCAAAATGCTTTTTGTTAATTCTCTGAGATTTTGTATATTTGTGCTGTTAATGTATTGTGTTTTGCGTTTATATTAATTTAAAATTTAAATTCATGTCAGGAGTTGCTTTATTTATAGGTTTTATTGCTTTTACAATATTTGCTTTTTATGATAAAAAGACTAGACCGTGGGCTATTGCTTTTTGTATTGTTTGGGCTTTAATAAGTTTTGCAGACGGAGACCCTGTCTTTTTTTGGTCGGAAATATTGGGGATTTTTGTAGTTTTTATGATAATAGCATTTATTTTTGGAAAAACAAAATTGTAGTTTTACGGTAAATATAATTATCCTTTGAATAAAAAAAATCTATGTACAATTTTGTGCATAGATTTTTTTTATTATGGCTACAAGAATACCGATAAAGGCAGTGTTTACAATTAATGGTAAGCAAGTTGAAAATAATTTTTACGCATTAGGGAGAGTTGTTAGGAAGTTGAGGGGTGAACTCAAACAAGCTGTTGTTGGCACTAAGGAATTTCAGGAAAAAGCTGCAGAGCTTAAAAAAAGCAGAAGCTCATTTTGAAGCTGTTAAAAAGGAGGAGGTGATGCAAAAAAGATTAACACTTGTGACGCTTTTTTGACACGCTACTAAAAACGAGTAAAGCCTAACTGCTTGACAATCAAGCAGTTAGGCTTCCTTAGGTAGCGAGGGCAGGACTTGAACCTGCGGCCTCCGGGTTATGAGCCCGACGAGCTACCAACTGCTCTACCTCGCACTATATCGTTATGTATTTCCTTTAAATTTCAGGCTGCAAAGATGAGAAGTATATTTTTAAATACCAAATTTTTCTTGAATATTTTTTTAATTTTCTTTGCTATATATTTATAAGATATTGATTATAAATATTTTAGTTCTTAAATATTTTTTCTATAAAAATCTTTTTTTCTCCCTTTATTACGACAAAATACATAGATTTTGCTAAATTACCAAGCTTTACACTAAGCGTCTTTCCCGTATTTTTCACCGTAAATTCTCGAAGCAATTTACCCGAAAGGTCGTGAATATTGATTGTGTATAAACCACGAGGGCTTTGCAGCAAAATATTTAACTTATCATCAACCGGATTGGGCGAAACGATACAGCCGGAGTTGTTATCAATTCTTATATTAGAAAAAACATTGATAATGAGGTCGTTATTCGGATTAAAAACAATATCTCGAATTTCAAAATCTAATTCGCGGGTAAATTCCTCATCGTTTTTTGTATTGTCGAAAACTAAGGTAGTGTCGCGCTTACGACCAATAAAACGAATAGGCAATTTCAATTTAAAAAAATCAACAGATTTGTGAGATGGCTGCTGGTGAATTTTTAAATATAAGTCGTTATTTTTGTTCTGTGCCCAAGTTATTTTGTAAAACGGAAAACCTTGACCGTATATCCAATTATTAAAAAACTCATCAAGATTTCTATTGGCAGCTTTTTCGATATGGTGCTTAAAATCAGACGTTTTAGCAAAGCCGTAGATTAGTTTACTATCATTTAAATAGCTTTTGATGCCTTTGAAAAAAGCAGTGTCGCCAACTTCCTGCCTTAGCATATGAAGCACCATTGCTCCTTTGGCATAGGTGAGGCGCGAAGAAAAAATACGGTTTACCGAAGTAGTGTCATCTACGTAAACCGAACCGTCATAATCGTTGGTTATATGTTTTATTTTGCGACCTTTCCATCTTTTAGGGGCGGTGCGTCCTAGCCCGTTTTCATAGGTCAAATATTCACAATAGCTGGCAAAACCTTCATTCAACCAAATATCTTTCCAACTGCCACAAGTTATATAATTGCCAAACCATTGATGTGCAAGCTCATGCGCTATTAAACTAAAACTAAAATTCAACATAAAACTCATGGTTTGATGCTCCATTCCTCCTCCCCAGCCAAACTGCGCATGTCCGTATTTTTCTTGCTTAAACGGGTAGTCGATAAACAAGCGGCTATACAGTTGCATAATGTCTATCACAGCTTTGCTTCTATCAGGTGCGGTTGTATTTTCAGGATATATGTAGTTTGTAACTACTACGGTATCATTCTCATTTAGAGGCACATAATCGTTGTACACTTTATAATTGGTTATGGCAAAAGCTATTAAATATTCTGTTATCGGGTATCGGTGTTTCCAATGTGTAATTTTTTTATCTTGATATATTTTTTCGGATACCAGCACTCCGTTACTCGCAACTTTATATTTTTTGGGGTGTGTAAAAATTAGGTCGATAGAATCAGCCTTATCGTATAAAGTTTGCTTACATGCCCACCAATCGCGTGCGCCATAAGGTGCTGATAATGTCCACATTATAGGCACTGATTTATGTTTATTGATGGTGAAACTACCGAAACCGTTTGGCGAAGCAGGTGCGCCTGAATATTTCACAGAAATAGAGTCTAATACGCCCTTCGGTAATTCTTCGGGCAATTTTATGTTTACAATGTTATTTGTGTGGATAATTTCTAATTTTTTGCCATGATAAACAACGGCATCGACTTTCATTCTCTGAGAAAGGTCAAACGAAATGGTTTTGGTATGGTCTTTTATCGGCTTAAAGTATGTAACTATGTTTCCTTTTATAAAATTTACTGCCGGATCGACTTCCAAATTCAACCTATGGTAAATCAAATCGTATTCCGAGCCTGCCGAATTTATCATTTCCGACTGTGCCGGCAACACTTTGGGTAAAAACAAAAAACTTAATATTATAAATATTCGTATGAACTTCATCTATTGAAAATTAAAAGTTAAAAAATTAAGAATTGCTTTGCCCTTCGTAATTACCTTGCAATGAGGGCTTTGGTATTTGTAAAAGAATAGTCATTTATGATGTATGTTAAATGTGATGCCTCCAAATTGTTAGTTGCTCATTACTAATTTGCTAATTGAACATGCTTATTTCATTTCTAATATACAGTGTAGTCAGTAATAAATTGTAAACTTTTGCCAATCAAAGGTTTAGAGCTTTAAATATAAGCGCATAGACTTTTAAAAACGTAGATAAATTACACATTTTCTTTTCCCTTATATTTTTTTCTTTTACCAATATTCTTGTTTGCACTACAACCGCAGGAACCTCCACAACCATTGTCATTTTTTTTTCGCAAAGATTTAAACACAGCATATATTACGTATGAAATTGCTATTGCGACTATTGTGAATGCTATGATTTCTTGTATCATTTAAGTTTTTAATTTATTTTTCGAAAAATACAACTTTACTCAAAATTACAAAACCGACTTCAAAGTCATATTTGTCGCAAAATTAGAAAATATTTTAAAACTAAAAAATATGGACTGATAAAATTTATTTAAAATTCTTGGCGTATTTTTTATTAATAATGAATGTTAGTGCAGTAATGTCTTGCTTGATGTAAATATCTGTAAATAAGCGTATTAGGAATAATAAGCAGCAAGGTAATATTACCACATAAAATTGTATTACGACCGGTATAGATGAAAAAAATTAAAAAAATTTTATAAAAAAGTCTATAAAAATTGGCATATTAAATTTTATTGTTATACTTTTATGCCCTGAAAATATGATTAATTTGCAATGTTTTATGGTAGTTTGTGGTTTTTTCGAAAGCTACAAGCTGTTGTATATAAGCGTTTTGTAATATTATTACGTAAAAATGTAAATAGATTATGTATAGGCAGAAACCTTGTTGGCATATAAAAAAACAGCACCATGCTGGCTATACTTTGTTAAAGAAAATAAAAATAATTTTAAACTTAATTAGCTTATGAAGTACACAAATGTATTATTTTTCGCACTATTGATAGTGTTTTTGGCATCGTGTGGTGCAAAAGAAAATAAAAAAGAGCCGAAAGATATCGATGTAGAACAAGTGATTGATGTGGATAATGACACAGCAAATTATCCTGTGGATTTGAACAGTGCCGACACTGATTTGAGCGCAAGCCAAGATACGCTTTCAGCCGACACTCTTGCAGTAAAACCTGTGGTGGAAGAAAAACCGGCAGTAGTGGAAAAACCAAAAGTAGAGCCACGAAAGCATCAGAAGCGCTACTATATTGTGGTAGGTAGTTTCAGAAAATATGGAAATGCCAAAAGGCTTAATTCATATTTCAAAGCCAAAGGCTACAAAACTATGGTATTGCCAAGAACTAATGAGTTGAATAGGGTAGCAATAGTATCGTATGTGAGTGAGAAAAATGCGCGCAAAGCCGTGAAAAGACTAAGAGTAGAACACAATAATTATACTTTCTGGATATACAGGTGGTAGCCTAAAAACAAGTTCCTAAAAAGCTCCTTCATTGTAGGAGCTTTTTTTTTACTTCTAAAATTATTATAACAAACAACTGATTATCAGAATATTAAATTAAACAACAAATACCGAACCAGTATAATGAGAAAAGCAATAGTTATTGTTAATTTGGGTTCACCCTCTTCATTAGCAGCAAAAGATATATGGAAATTTCTCACCGAATTTTTAAATGACGCAAGAGTGATAGATTTGCCTCTTATTGTGAGAAAAATTTTAGTAAACGCCATTATTGTTCCGTTTAGAGTGAGAAAATCGCGCAATATGTATAAGCAAATTTGGAAAGAGGACGGTTCGCCAATCATACAGCATAGCCTAAATTTGGTAGATAAACTTAGCCGCAAAATGGGCGATGAATACGATATTCATTTGGCAATGAGGTATGGAAAACCGAATGTAAAGGAAACTTTGCAGGAAATTTACAAAAAGCAATACGAGGAAATTACCATAGTGCCGCTTTTTCCACACTATGCTTCTTCTACTGTGGGTAGCATAGATGAAAAAGTGATGAGAATTTTGGCAAAATGGAATAATATTCCTTCGATAAAATTCACTTCGGCTTTCTACAATAATCCATTGTTTATAAACGCGTGGGTAAATAATTTAAGCAGCTATAAATTAGATGATTACGACCATATTTTATTCTCATATCATGGTTTGCCCATAAGGCATGTAGATGCTAATCATGCTGAAAATGACAACTGTAACAAGTGTAATTGTACGATGGAATTAAACACATCGAATGTTTTTTGCTACAAGGCTCAATGCTACGCAACTTCGAGAATGCTGTCGGAAGGTTTAAACATTTCGGAGGATAAATACACCACTTGTTTTCAATCTCGTTTTAGTAAAAATTGGCTTAAACCTTTTGCTGATGCAACAATAATTGATTTGGCAAACAAAGGAGCACGACGAATATTGGTGTTGCCTCTTTCGTTTGTTGCCGATTGTTTGGAAACCAATTATGAAATAGCGAAGGAATACGACGAACTATTCCGGCAACATGGCGGCGAAAAACTTACCGCAGTAAGCAGCCTAAACGCCAACGACGAGTGGGCAGATGCTTTAAGTAAAATTATTACAGAAAAGCATTAAGCATGAGTAGAGAAAGTCTTGATTATTAAAACTTTAAGCTGGATATGTAAAATAAATCTGTTCCTATTTCCCATTGATACAAACAACCGGTATTTGGGCTGTATTGAATATTATTTGCTCATCTTGGGTATTAAAAAATGGAACAATTCCTTCTTCGGTGTGCATCATAGTCATAATAAGATCAACGTCATTATCAACTGAATAGTCGATGACTTTTTTAGTGAAATTGTTGCTAACAGATGAAGAAACGGCATCGATATATTTCACATTATGTTTATCAAAAATATTCTTCACCTGATTAACAACTGATATTGTTTTTGACTTCAATTGTTCGTTGCTTTCTTCTCTGGGCAAAATATGTATCGTAGAATTAAATATTTTAGAAATATAAATTGCCCAATTAATTTTTTGTCGGTCGTGTATGTCGATAGCCACAGGTAGAACGATATTTTTATAGAATTTTGTAGCAGTTTGTTGCTGAACGATAATAGTGGGAACAGTACTCTTGCTTATTAACTTAAATGCTCTGCTACCCAAAATGGTTTGTAAACCAACTTTTCCGTGAGTTCCCAAAATCATCATATTGGCACCACTTTCTTTTACCGTTTTGTGGATTTGTTTTAATAACTTGCCTCGTTTTATAATGTAACTTACCTCAACTCCCGAATTTGTTGCGTATTTTTCGGTTTGTAGTTTTAGTCGATTTTCTAAATCTTTTAAACGAACTTGGTTGCTTTCGCCTTCATTGCTTACCACATGCAGCAATATAACCTTATATTTTATATATTTGGCTATTTGCAAGGTGTGAATAATGGCATTGTTACACACTTCCGAAAAATCGGTTGGCACTACTATAACATTCTGAAAATCAGAAATTATATCTTTTATTTTTAACTCCATATAGGTTGAGTTTATGCAGTAAACAGAATTTGTTTCATGGTTACAATGTTTATAGGTTAGCAAGACCTGACAGGTTTTAAAAACCTGCTAGGTCTCCACAAAATATCTTATTATCAGATAGTTATAATGTTTGACATCAATATCAAAATTGATATATTTTCGCTAAATTAGCCATGCAACAAAGTCGATCACAAACCTTTATTTAGTTTTCCTCTATCCTATATCTGTGTTTCGACTCTTCTGCCTCGAATGGGTATGCAAATGGTCCGATTGCTAATTGTTGAAACGTAAGACCGTCCCACAACACTTGCTTAAATGTTTTAATATCGCCGCTTGCGACCCTTGCAGGTGTTCTTTCAAATACGAACTTGTGTTTACGAGGAGTGATGCTGTATTTCAAAAAGAACCAATAGAAATCGTCGTTTCCGGCAGTTGTATCTCTGTAATTGGCAATTTCTTTTTCCATATCTTCCTGGCTTTTACGTGATAAATTGTATAAACCTATTGCCCGCACAGCGTCGTTATATCTTGTAAAGGGACCTATCACCAAATTTTGTCCTCCGTTCAAATTTCGCCACAAATCTCGTTCGAATTTTTTCAAAGTCCCAGACTTGGGTTTTTTGCTCAAAATGCGCACTGAATAAACCGGAACTCCGGTAACCTTAGCTCTTTTTATATCAGCTTTTATGTAGAACCAAAATACATACCTATCCTTGTTTTCCTTTGAAAATCCGGTTTCGCCCTGCGAATAACTGTTAAACGTTAATAGGCATGCTATAACTACTAATAAATATTTGCTTAATTTTTTCATTTTATCTATTTTTAATATTATTAATTCGATTGACTTCTATATGAACTCATTTAAACTTTTTTTACAACTTATAAATACCTTAATAATCACAATTTCAAGGTTTTAGGTATTGGGTTTTAGGTTTTAGGAAATAGTACAAAATGTCCTTATTACCGGAATAGCATAGCTTTTAGCTCGGTTGTTGGCTTTTAAATACAAAAAAAACGTAGAATTTGCCAATAAAAGCTAAAAGCTAATACCAAAAACCTAATACCCATAAACAAATAGAGTAAAAAAGTTTAAATCACTTCTATTATAACTGATAAAATCAAAAATTATTCCATAAAATATATTTTTTTTCGTCTATTTTGACGAAATGCCATATTTTGTTGATGAAATAAGCAATTTGTTTGATAAACGTTTCTTTACAAAACGCAAAATATCTAAAAATGTTATCCTAATATTAAAATTATAATTTCGGAAAGAAATATTTTGAGGCGACAAAAGCATAAAAGATGAGAAGAAGCTGCTTTTAACTTCTCCATCTTCCAAATATTTAAAGGCAATTATTTGTACTTAGGTTTCAGTTCGATGTATGGAATTAGCATTTCTTC
>PDWI01007237.1_pt1 | contig 15319 bp, 4 predicted proteins | sample 1430891 | NCBI WGS metagenome assembly PDWI01 (sample SAMN01162508, study PRJNA174530) | Oral metagenome, whole genome shotgun sequencing project. | biome: Marine environment; feature: Marine mammal; material: Swab sample of the gingival sulcus; isolation source: swab sample of gingival sulcus... | reverse complement strand
AATGAAACAGAACATAAGTAAAGGAGAGTTAAGGGATATAGCCCTACTCTCTTGTGCTGTAGGGATTATAAAGTCTGAGGATTGTATAAAAGTAACAGGAGAAGATAAAGAAACTTTAGATAAGTTTCTCTCTTCTTTTAATACTCTTATGAAAGAATATACTGAATATAAGGAAGATATTAAAAAGAATGTAGATAAATTCTTTTCTATACTTCACAAAGCTAATAAAAATCCCAAAGTTATAAATCTAACATATCTAGGAATATCTTTTATATACTTTACTCTTCAATGGAATGAAAGAGGAGTGAAGAAACCTATTAGCCCTAGATTAAAAGCATTCTGGACAGTATGGAAAAATCCTTTGGATAATCTGTGGAAAAATGTTTATGAAGTTATAGGAGAAGATATTGCTTATAACTGCGAACAAATGTTCTATACTATTAAAAGGGAATATAATGCAAGATAATGATATAGATATACTCATAGCTAAAGTAGATACTCTTTTAGAGAAATTTTCTTATTTTCCTAAATTTATATCCTTATCTACTCTTAGCGAAGATATGGGAATTAGTAATCAAACACTTAGAAATTATCTACTAGCTAACTTTGAAGTTGAAACAGACTTTTATAAAAAAGGTGGTAGAATATTTTTAAATAGTGGTATTGTTCCTATGATAAAGGAGCATTATGAAAAGAAAAAATAAGCAAGGTTGGTTTATATCTAAAAGTAATATCATCTATGTTCAAGGGAGCATAGATGGTAACTTTGTTAGATACTCAACTAAGAAAGTTGCTACTAGTTTAAATATCTCTTGGATAAAGAAAAACTATCAACGAGTTCTTTTACAATTATATGAAGATAAAACTAAAGAAGAGTATGAGGATATACTATTTTTAGATTTCTATGAAAAAATTTTAGAAGAGAAAAAAAGTTTTTTAAGTTATAATACTTCTAAGAATTATATCTTAATTTATAGAAAACATATAAAACCTTACTTTAAAGGAATATATGTAAAAGATTTAAAAAGAATACATTTTACTTCTTGGTGGAGTAAATTACTTACCTTAGATATATCTAAAGGGACAGCTAAAACTATTAGAGCTTGTTTATCTGTTATTCTTCAAGAAGCTTATGAAAATAACTTAACAGAAAATACAAACTTATTACCTAGATTTTCTTTTCCTAAAAATAAACAGCAAGAAAAGAAAATAGACGCTTTTACTTTAGATGAAGTATCTAAAATAACTACTAACTCAAAAGAAAAGTACAAACATATTCTAACTATCCTATTTTTTACAGGAATGAGATTAGGAGAACTATGTGCGTTAAAGTGGAAAGATATTGACTTTAATAATAATCTTATCAGTATTTCAAGAACTATGACACCTATTGGAGAAACTCCTCCTAAAACTAAAAGTTCAATTAGGACTATAGAGATGTTACCCATAGTTAAAGAATCTCTTTTGAAACAGAAAGAAAGCAAATACTCTAATAAAGAATATGTTCTTATTACTAATAGAAATAAACCTTATAAAGATTTTTCTTCAATAAATCTACATTACTGGAGAAAATTATTAAAGGAATTAAACATACCTCAAAGAGTAATATACCAAACTAGACATACATTCGCAACTATTATGATAAGTAATGGAGAAGATATAGTTTGGGTATCTAAGATGTTAGGTCATAGTAGTGTAAAAACTACACTAGATAAATATACAAAATACTCATAATTTTAACAAAAACTGATAAAAAACTGCAAAGTAGTTTTTTAATGCGTTTAAAAATACCGTAAATACGGAACTTACAGAGATTTCTGGGAATTATAGTAAAAAATCAGTAAAGATTATATAAAATCCTCATAAATACGAGTAGAATGTCCTATATTAGGAAGCCGAAAAAGGAACATATCACTATTTACTATCCCAAATATATAAAAATTATTTAAAAAAACTGCAAACTTAGCAGTAAAAACTGCAAAAAAACTGCAAACTTTTTAACATTTAAATTCAACATAAAGGAGGTTAAAATAATTTATAAGAAAAACAAGAAGAAGGGACTAACTTCTTCTTGTAAAATAAGGTTATCGTCTGTTATTTTTAAAGTAATCTCTAATCTCTTTAATTGCCTGAGATATCATCGAGTTAATAACAGCGATAAGGACTATGCTTAGCCAATCCATTATCTTGGACTCCTGAGTAGCGAGATACCTCCCCTCTACCTAACTACCAAACATAAAAAAACCTAGTCATTAAAGACTAGGTTTTCTTCCCACTACTTAGGTAACCTTATTTTTTATCTAAAGATAATACCTCACAGTTTAGTCCTCTGTTTGGTTAATAAAATTCTATCTATATACATCTTAATTTTTACTTATAAAAATATCGTACGACACAGATAGTCTAAGTCTTAGAAACTTAACCAATAACAAAATCAACATAAAGGAATTATATGAATATACTGATAATTATACTCTCATTAGTATTTGGAGTCTCAGTAGCACTAGGAATATCTTTTTTGATATTTATCGTAAATAATCTAGCAGGAATTATACTTTTTATAATCCTACTAGTTATCTTATTCTTAGATAGTTTCTCAAATGTAACTAGAGAGTAATTTACTGCTCCCTAGTTACATACTCAAAGAAGTTATCTATTGCTAAAATATCTCCACCTTTTCCAAAAGTAAACAAAGTATTTATATCTCCAAATAAAGGCATATTTAGTGTATATCCAAAAGTAGTAAGTTTATGTGGTAATATTGCATCTAATGGAGAAGCCCAACTTATCCCAAGTAATTGTCTTACTGTTTCAAAAGTAACAGTTCTACCTAATTTTTTACCTAACATATCGTGAGAAATATATTGCTGTATCCTAGTAAAATACTTAGTAAATCTAAATAGACCTATATCATTTATATATTTTAATTGAGGGTGGTCTAATGTACTATAGTTTACAAAACTTCTATCTAATAAAGCAAATAAATCACTTGATGATTTCTCATTCTTCAATCTCTTATGTAACGAGTATCTAGAAAGTAAATCTGAGTATTGAGTCAATGTAGCCAGTATCTCATAATGCTTAGAATCTTTAGTTACTAATAATTCATTTAAAGCTTTTCTAGTTAGTGGAGGTAATTTATCAAACAACATATTAACTTTTTTATCTATAAAGTCATTTTCTTGATTTTTATCCATAAAAGAAACATCATCTACAATATTAGAAATTAATCCTCTTTTATCAAACTCACTCATAGGGTTTTCTTTCAATGCTTCTTTTACTTCTGCTAATTCTTTCTCTCTTTGCTTTCTTCTAATATGTCTTGATTCAGGAAGTCTTTCGATTTCGTGTTCTAACTCAACTTTCTTCATCAAATCTTTATTATACTTTTCTAAATATCTAGCACCTTCCATAAAATCTTTTATCGCTGTTACAGGGTCTATGTCATAATTTGCTAATATCCAAAAGTTACTCTTCATATTCTCTATAAAGATAGCAGGGTTTTTAAGAACTATGTGTTCTCTAGTATATCCTGCAACTTTTAAAGTTAATCCCTCAAGTATTCTAAGGTGTTTTCTCATTCTAGCATTAGTTATATACTTTTCAAAAGTATCCGTTCTAGTTATTCTAAGGTCTTTATGTCCTGTTATAGTTGTAAACATATCTGAACGAACTTTTAAGAAACCTTTATGTGCTTTTCTTAGAGGATTACTCATAATATAGTTTTTAGTAGATTGTGGTAATTGTCGCCAAATCTCTTGACCTTTTCCTCTTGCCATAGGACCTATATCTATCCAGTCTATATCTTTTGAATTTTTATTTTCTTCATAGTAAGTATCCCAAGCTTTAACAAAATTAATATTATGTTCTGAAGTTTTTACTTTGTCTAAAGTTCTAGCACTCTCACTAGCAACAGCATCAAATATACCAACATTATCTACACCTAATTTCTTTCTAGTGTTTCCATCGAGAATAAATCTAAAGTCTTGTATATGTCCTTTAGAGTCAAATACAGGAGCAAGTCTGCTACTACTCCACCAAGAATCATCTGAAGCTCTTTTAGATGTTTTCACTTCTCCTACAATTCCTGCTAATTTACTTTGGATAAATTTCTCATCTTTATCTTTATATTGAGCCATTAGATGACTACTTACAGAAAATCCTTTAGAACCACTGCTTAGATTTCTTAAAACTCCTCTAGTATATCCTTGAGGAAAAGAGTAGCTGTTTACATATATAGCTAAAGCTTCTCCAGAATCTTTAGTACTACCATAATTATATATTTGAACTTTTTCAAATCCTTCTTTTTTAAGTTCTTGTGCTTCTTTTACTGTAGCTACTTTTATCTCTAAAGAATTATCTATAGAATATCTGACATAACCTTTTTGCATATTACTAATTAGATTGCCCTCATCTTCTAGTTTATTTTTATTTACTCTATTCTCTGTAGCTATATACCTACCTAGGTGATTTAAGGCTTCTTTATCCTTTACAGAATTACTCATTATATTCTCTATACCCTCTTTCTCTTTTTCTGAGATATAATCTAAAGACATTAAAGTTACTAGTTTATCTATGTTTTTTACTAACTTAGGGAAATCTTTTTCTTTTTGTAAATCTTCTATATTTAATTGAGTTGTTCTATTAGGCTGTAAATCTAAAGCAATATTATTTGCATTCATTAATAAGTATCCATCTACATTCCCTGTCATCATATACTTAGCTAATCTTCTTGAATGTTTGATTATTCTGCTACTTCTTTCTGAATCTTTAACTTGATTTCTAATCTCTGTAACATACTTTTTCATATATTCTCTTCTTTGTGCTTTAGTTACATTCTTAGCTAAATATTTATTATATACTTGCTCAAATATCATTCCTTCATCAAGAAATACTGCTAAATCTGTTTTTTTAAAGATTGTAGTTAAATCTTTCTCTTCTTCAACACTTAGAGGTCTTGTGAACTTACTCATTAAATCCTCTTTTATAAACATCTCTAAATTATTTCTATCAACATCTATTTTATCTGAATAAGCTTTCCAAGATTTTACTAGTTGAGAACCCCAGTCATCTCTTGAAGCCCAAGTAGTTGATTGGTTTAATATCCCTTCAGGACTAAAGTTAAATACAGTTGTAAGAACCTTACTAACTTTTGCTTTAAGCTCTTCATCTTTAGTACCTATATGAGGAAAACCTCTAACTAATGCCCAAGTAGCTATTAATTTATTACTTACATTGTTCTCACTATTTAAGGCTTTATCCAATCCTTTTATAACAGCTTTCATATTATACTTACCAGTTTTACTTGGAATATACCCAAACACTTTATCTAAAGTACTAAAAGCTTTTTTAATATTACTTTTCTTTTTGTACTTACTGTAAGCGTCATACATTTTATTATTAGCCTTACCAATTCTTTCTGCTAGATTAACTAAAGCTTCTTGACTATTCTCTGTATCTACAGTAATATCTTCATTCATTATTTCAGAGATAATTTTTCTAAGAGTATCCCAAATTATATCCCCTAATGTTTTCTTTCTATCTAGTTTCTTAGATTTAATAGTTTTAAGAACATCAAATACTTTTTTATTAGAAATAGCTACAGCAAAAAACTCATTAAGGTCTTCTACATATTCTTCATAATAAGTTTTAAATGTTTGCCAATCAATAGTTCCATCACTGTATACAAGACCTAAAGCTCTTGCTAGTTTCTCTCTAGTATCCCTATTATTTCTTATTTCATATAAAAACTCTCTTTGAATACCTTTTAGTTCTCTTTGAAGAAGTTTTATCTCTTCTGTAGGATTTGGGTGATTTACTACATAAAAAGAAATAGCGTGTCCTAGTTCGTGTACATATACTTCACTAGCACTCATTTTATTATTAGTTGTATTCCCTAAATTAATAACTACTTTATTACCTTCATCATAATACTTTCCGTGTATAGAGGAATCAACATTTTTTTCTAGAACTATGTTTAAATCTCCTTTAAAAAATCTAAGACCATCTTTTCTATCTATAAAAGTATCTAATACCCAATTTAGATGTCTTAAAGTTTCCTCATCATTAGCTCTAGTATCTACTCCATTTTGTCTATCAAACTCTAATAAGTCATCAAAAATTTCTCTTATTTTATGTGTTTGACTATTTACAAATATAGGAGTATTTTCTAAATCATTTAATTGCTTAGAAATCTTCTCGATAGGTTCACTACCAGCACCAACCTTATTATTCCTATCACTAGATTTTTCTATTTCATTTTCTTTGTGAGGGTTTTCTTTTTTAACTTTAGTATTCTCTCTAATTTTTCCATCATTACTATGTCGTAATGTTTTATTAGTAAGGTCTTCTAAAGTATTCGGCAAATATGTATAAGATAAAGGCTTAGTAATATGTTTTTCAAATAAAGTTTCATCAAAAACAGTATCTTTAGATATTCCTTGCACTTTGCTCTCTATTAATGTTCTTCGTGTTCTATCATAGATATCTTCAGCTACAGAAGAATCTTTCCATAAATCCCTAGTTGCATTAAGTAAAGATAATTCTTCTTTAGTATAAGTGTATTTATCATTCATTAAAGTTCTAGCTAAAACAGATTTTAAACTATTTGCTATATTATCGTCTATTTTTTTGCTAATAGATTTTATAAACTTATCTATATCTTTTTCAACACTACTCCATCTAGTATTTGTTCCATCATCATTTCGATATGGTCTAATAATTATAACATCATTTACCAATGCTGAATCATCACTCTTAGAACTATCTGTAGAATTACTCTTTAATTCCCCTAGCTCACCTATAAAATCATTTTCTACTTCTCCTCTTGGAGAACTAGCTATAGTAGATATTATCTTTTTAGATAAGAACGAACCTTTAGATACATTATCTAATACATTACTATTCATAATTTTCTCTACTTCTTTACTTCTTCCTTCATTCTCAAACAAAGTACCAGTAAGAGTTTGCGATTCTTCTTCTATTACTCTTGGAGATTTATCTAATAATTCTTTTAAATTTTCAAGTAAGGCAATATTGTCCCCATTATCGAAGAATGTTTTTAAAGTTCTAAAATAAGGAGTATTTTCTTTTCTTAAGGTATTTTCATCAACAGCATTCTTTTTTATACTAGCTAAATTTTCAACCAATGTTTTTAGTTCTTGATTTTCTCTAAGAGAATCAAATAAAGGACTAGAAAATCCTTTGCTATCAGAATTAAACATCTCTATTAATGTATCTACTTCTTTATAAACTCTTGTAATAAAAGATTTAAATCCTTTTTCAGATAAAAGATTTGAAGTATCTTCTATATTTAAAGCAATAGATAAATTACTTAAATGATGTATATTCTTATAAACACTATCTAATAATTTTTCAGTATCCCTTGCTTGAAGATTATTCATATCTTTATTTGCTTCAGTTTTATATGAAGTTTGTGATGAACCATCATTATTTAAGAATATTCTTGAGTTCATAATATCTGTTTGAGTTTCTTCAGAATTTAGTAACATATTTTTAAACTCTATTAAAGATAAAGTAGTTGCTATTTTTTCTTTTAAAGCTTGTCTATCTTCTATAGTGTTATTTACAAAATCTGAGAAACCAAAATTATATCTATCATCTAGGAGACTATCAAAGTTTTTATAGAAATCTTTTAAAAGTAAGTAGGCTTTGTTATTAGTTAGATTTAGGTTTTCTTCAGCAAATACTTGATTGAAAAGTGTTTCTGCTTCTTTTGCATATATAGCATTAATCTTTATAGCATCGTAAGAATTTAGTACATATCCTTTTTTAAAGTTTAGTATAAACTTACTCATAACAGAAGCATCTCCAGCTTGTCCTATGTTTGTTAAAATAGCCTTATCTAAATTAACTATTTTAATTACTGGATTAGATACTTTACTAGCTTGAGTTTTACCACTGTATGTTACTCCTCCTTGTGATTTATTATCTGTATCTATTTCTTTTTGAGTTTCTATCATTCTATCTTTAGAAACTTCTAAATGTTGTGATATAAATTCTTCAGGAGAAAAAGATACCCCTAAAAGTTCTTTAGCTTCTTTATTCTTTGATACTTTATCTAAAGCTTCCATAAAAAGTCTTTTCGGTACATTGCTTACATCAGCATAAACATTTCCTAATGAATCTTCTTTTATCTCCATATTACCTAAGCTATCATCTATATTTGCTTTTATCATCTCTAAGAGTTTTCTAACTTTTACTTTAACAGCAGTAGTCAATAATCCATTAACATCTTTCTGAAATGGTGCAATAATATTTAAAGTTTTTTTAATATCCCTCTCAAAGTTTTTACCTAGATGATTTCTCATCTTTTCATAATTTCCAAAGACACCTTTAGATGTTTCTTCATATAAATTTAAAAACTCTTCTACATTTACTCCAAGCACTTTATGGATAAATCTAATATTATCTGCTAATCCTTTATCTTTTTCAGAAATCTCTCTACCAGAGTTTACTTTTCTTTCAATATCCTCTAAGGTACTATAAAAGTTATTATCGCTTTTAGTTTCTTCTTTTACTTTCTGTATTTCTTGTGAAATTCTTAATATATCATCTTCAAAGAATCTTTCAAGAAATCCTATAGTATTATTTAATGCTTCTGAACCATAATAGAATAACTGTAATATAGGTTTAGACTTACTTCTAATACCATCTTTTAAATAATTAGACAAAAACTGTTCAATAGAAGTATTCTTATCTACTGTCATATCAGGGTCAAGTTTCTCAAAAATTCTATCTACCATAAAGGATAACATAACACCTTTATCAGGATTTCCATTAGATGTTTCTTTTGCTATGACTTTGTTTTTTAGAGATTCTTTTACTTCATTTACTGTACTTCCTAAAGTAACTATATTGCTTTTAAGATTTATATCTCCTTCTGAAAAATCTAAGAGATTTAAAATATTTCTAATTCCTGTAGCAATATAGTTGTCAGTAGTAGCAAACTTATCTACATCTCTTATAGGAACTAGAGCTGATGAGTTAAATCCTACTTTAGATGCTTCTTCACCTAATCCTTGTACTGTTCCTATGATAGCTGGCCCCATAGTTTGTCCATCAGCCATAGAAATAGGTAGCAAATGAGGAGTTATATTTATTTTACCTTTAGAGTCAAACTCTATTGCTGAAGATAAGTTTAATAAAGTTTCTAATTTAAGTTCTCTAAATTCTTTAGTATCTTTTATCTCTTTAGCTACTTGAAGATTACTTAAACCTTTACTTTTTTTATCTTTTAAAATATCTAATAAATTTTTAGCAGGAGTGTATATATCTGACTTAATATTTTGAAGTTCTTCAGGTTTAACAGTATTTAAAGCTTTATCTATGATATTATGAAGAAGAAATCTATAAAACTCTCCATTAGGTAATTCTTCAAAAGATTTCTTTGTTTCTTCTGAAGCTTTTATATCTTCTTCTTTAACTAGATTCCCGTCCTTATCTACTTCTACCCCATATCCTACTTCTCTTATGTGAGCATTTAGATTAGGATTTTGCTCTTTACCTATATATGAATGTCTTTGATTTCCTGCTGGAGATGATACTAAGTAATAATCCTTATCTCCTACTATATCATAAGCCATCATACTTTCTAAAATGTTTCTCATTTCTTTAACTGCTTTTTGAGTATTACTCCTATTCTCTTTTTGAAGTGTGCTTATTAAAGAAGAATCATTAGCTGATACATTAAAAGACTCTATAAATTTATCTCTAAATAACTGAATATCTTTAGTAACTTCCTCAACAGATTTATTACTTATTCTACTCATATATTGCGACATTTTAGCTAAGAGAATATCTACAGACTCATCAGAAACTAAAGAACCTGTGCTTATGTTATCTAAGTGTTCTTGTGCTACTGTTTTAAATATATCTAAGATATTATCTACTTTATTTTCATCTAGATTTCCATTTTCGTCGTAAGGATTAAAATCTTTTGATGCTTGTTTTATACTATCTCTTAATTTAGTTTTTTGATAAGATTGTAACACTCTTGCCATAGAAGCTGTATTACCTATAGTTTCTCCAAAGATACTACCTTTTATTCGTATATTAGCTATTGTTCGTAAAGCTTCATATTTATCTGTGTGCATAGCAGAGTTACTTTCAAAGACTCTCATCTTTTCTAGTTTGCTATTAATTCTATCTAGAGTAACTAATGCTTCTGTTTTTAAAGTATAATTATATTTATCTGTATTAGTTTCTTTACCTTTATCTAAATTCTCAGATAACTTAGTTTTAACTGGAATATCTTTAACTAAAGAACCTAGCATACTTCCTAAAGCCTTAGGATAAGAAAACTCTTGAGCATAAGTAATATTAGAATCTTCTCTAGGTCTTGCACCTAATATATCCATAAAATTATTTACTAATAATGTTTCAAAAGATATAGGAGTATCATCTAATTGAGTTCTACCTTTACTCTTGCTATCGTTTTTATCTTTTAATTTAATCTTATCTACTTTAGAAGAATCTTGTAAAGTTCTTAGATAAGCTAGATATAAAACTCTTTGAAGTCCTTCTTTGAGTTTAAAATTACCCTCTTTATCTTTATCCATCATATCTAAGAAACTATGTCTTCCTGTATCTGTTTCATTACTTAAAAAAGTACTGTTTAATTTCTCACTAAAGTCTTTAAAATTAAAATCACCTATATTAAATGTATTTAAATAATCTTCATCTTCTATTAGTTTAAAAATAGAATCATTAACAACATTAATTGAGAAGTTATCTAAGAATCCTCCTAATTCTCCTGTATACTCTGAGTTTTCTAAAAATTCAGCTAAGGCAGGAGATGATGTTTTATATTCTTTTATTCTATTACTATCAAGTATTCTATGAGCTATTTTTGAATACTCTATTGCTTTCCTTAACCCTGAATAACTTAAAGAATTTCCTGCTGTTTCTAGTTTTAAATAATTAGTAAAATTCTCTCCCGTATTCTTTTCAAACTCTTTTACTTTTTCTATAAACTGTTTTCTTACAATATCATACATTCTCCTAGCTTTACTTAATTCTTCAGTTAAAGAGATTATTTCTTGATTTAATTTTCTTTCTTCTACACTACCTTCTTTCATTCCTTTTTGAAGTGCTTTCATTTCATTTAAAACTTTATTTAAGGCGATTATTTGTTTATTTTTAAATTCTCTAATAGCTCCCCATTCTTGAAGTAAGCCAATAGCATCTAAATAAGTTTCTTTCAACTTATTACTTTCTTCATTAGTTTTCCCATCTAGTAAAATAGAAGCATCTTGTAGTACATTTATAGTATCTTTAGTATCTTGTGCTAATTTCTTCCTTACTCTATCTAAACTATCCTCTAATTTAGCTAGATTTCTTAAATCACTTTTAGTTTTAACTCCAGAAGATTGTATTTTTCTTCTAAGTAAAATAATTTCTTTCTGCAGTTTTCTCTCTTTTTCTTTCATACCTAAAGTAGTTCTAAGAATTTTATCTAAAGGCTTTACTTTAGTTTTATCTGTTTTCTTTAGATTTCTAGATTCTACATCAGCATCAAAGTTTCCAGAACTTACTTCACCTTTTTTATCTATTCTATAACTAAGAGTGTTTAAAGCTACTTGTTTCATCTCTTTGATGGTATCTAAATCATTATTTAGCTCTTCTAACATAGGAAGAAGTTGTCCATCTTGAAATACTTTTATAGAAGAATTTACATCTATAGGGATATAAGCTAGTTGTATATCATTGCTTTTATTTCTGTCATTAATAAATTCATTTAATGCTTTTTTAGTTCCTTTGATTTGACTATGTAAAGAACTATCAGATGTAACCCATTTAATACCTGATGAAGGTTCTTTAGGGTTATAAGTATAAAATACTAACTCATTGATTGCGTGTTCTTTTAAGCTATCATTCCACTTACTTTCAGCTTCTTCAAAAAATTTCTTTTTACTCTCTGTTCTTTTTTCCAGTTTATCTAATTTTCTTATAAGCTCTTTAGCTCTTTTTATATAATTCTTCTTAGAGATAGCTCCTGTTACCCTAGCATTTTGTAACCTAGTTAAAGAATCTAAGATATCTTGAATATCTTCTAGTAACCCTGTTAAGACATTAGCAGAACTAACAGTTCTTCCACCTAATAACTTTCTTTTAGCTTCAGCTAGATTGATAGCACTAGTAAGCAAAGGAGATATTTTTAATAGTTTCTCTTTATTTGCTTCAAATACTGTTTTAGTATTATTTGTGTTAGATTTCTTTTTACTTTCTTGTGCTTTCTTAGGTTCACTTCCCCTAGCTTTTGTTTTATCAGTAGGTTCTATTCCCTTTTCTATGTTATCAAAGTAATCTCTAACTAGTTTTTGACCTAAAACAGATGTTCCTATCTTATTTAAGAATTTCTCTTCTTCTTTAGATATTGCTTGGTCATTAGATACTTTATCAAGTAATTTATTTACTAATACTTTTAAAGGACTATCATTTATCCCATCTTCAGTTCTACTTCCTGTATCTCTTAGATACTCTTCAGCAACTAAAAGCTTTTCAGCTTCTAATCTCATTTGTTCGTTATTTCCTATATCTAAAGTATCACCTAAAGATTCTGTACTTTGATTTACTTGATTAATAGCTGTATCTGCTTTAGAGAATGTTAGATTTACTCCTGAAGCATCGTATACACTTTCCATAGGTGTTTCTTTATCTTCTTGAGCATCGTATTCTACTTTATTTACTTCAGGAACTTTTTTTAACTCTTCTTCTATTTTTTTATTCTCATCAGTAGAAGTTTGTTTAGCTACTTTCTCTAACTCTTCTAAAGCTATTTCTCTTTGAGTTTTAAAGTTTTTAAATTCATCACTTTTTAACATCTTCTCTGTAATCTTTAAGTATCTTCCATCTGATTGCTTTCCTTTAGATTCAGAGTATTCTAAAGCTTTATCATAGAGATATATCTTAGCTCTATCTTTATCTGTTGGTGAATTTTTGGCAAAAATTTCTCCAAAGATACTCTTTTCTTTTTTCTTAAGAAGTTTCTCTATATCTTTTTTAATCTTACCTTCTATTGGTATTTTATTATCTTTATACTTCTCTTGCAGTGTTTTAGTTTCTCTATAAATCTCCTTAGTTTTTTTAACTTCAGAGATAGAATCTAATCCACTATGTGTTTCTTCACCCCTAATATACTTTTGAACTGTATCATTATTTCTTAAATAGAATAATGCTTTTTTATTCTCTCCATTTGTACCTTTTAAAAATGATTTTAAAACTTTCTTGCTATGTTCATCTCCTTTATCTACTACTTCAAAAATTTTCTCAGTTAAATCTTTTTTAGATTGTTCCCTTACATCTAGGTTAGAATGTCCTGTATTTTTAAGTAAGTCTTCGTATTCTTTTCTTTCTTTAATTCTATCTGCAAAAACTTCTCTTTGCTCTGCTGTACCGAAACTTTCATTCTTAGCCATAGTTTCTACTATATCTTCAGTATTCTCATAAGATATATCAGCATCTTGTCTTAGCTCTCCATCATTATCAAACATCTCTTGAAGTTTACTAAATGCTTTACCTTCTACACTTTGTTCATATTCTTTAGTTTTTCTAGCTTGCTGTACTGCTTTAACTCCCTTATATCCTTTAGATATAGCAGTACTTCCAGCACCAAATGCTCCTCCTGTTAATGCACCCATCATACCTGCTTCTAAAGCTTGTTCATGCCGTAAAGCTAAAGGAGTATTTTTTTGAGTAGCTTTTAATTCTGTCATAGTTTGGGCATACTCTTGAGCAAATTCTGCTCCTGCTCCTGCAAGAGTTCTTCCACTTAACTGAGCTAAACCTCTTTTACCTAAATTTTTATATCTAGTGAATTTCCCAATATCATTTCCTATTGGTGCTAGTTTATCTGCTACTTTAGTATATCCTCTTTGTATTGCATTTTGGGCAGGTTGTAAAAGCTTAGGAACTTTACCTCCTAACGCATATCTCGCTAGACCCCTATCAGCAAAACCAAGAGCTACATAACCTGCTCCATAACCTAATTTAGAGAGAGTATCTGAAGCCTTAGTAAAACCTCCTACATCTTCTCTTCTTACACCTAGTTCATTAGCTTTCTCTGTTCTAGCAAACTCTTCAGCTTTCATTCCTGCAAATCCTGCTAAACCTAATCTACCTAATCGGGTAGCTAATCCACCTGCTCCACCAGTTGCCACAGTAAGAGCTATCTCACCAGCACTTTGAGCTATTGTGTCTGCTACAGCACTTCCTATTGCTGGTAAAAAACCTTTAAAGAATCCTCCACCATATTTATAAGCATTTGCTAAATCTTCTGTACTTCCATATAAAGATTCAGCAGGATTATTTCTTATATACTCATCAGCAGCATCTCCTAAACCATTAAAGAATTTAGCTAAATCATTAGGGTCATTATCATCACTAGGTAAGTTAGCTACTGTTGCTAATAAATGTCCTGCATCAGCACCTAAGGTAGCTATTCCTTTCATAGCTAAACTTTTCCTATCATACTTTGGTGCAGGATTTACATAATCAGGTCCTTTAAACACAGAAACATCTTGTAAATTCTTTTCAAACTCCTGCCCTAGTCTTTGCATAGCTAAAGATTTCTTTAACTCTTTTTTCTGTTCTTCTAACTCTTCGTAAGCATCATTTATTTTTTCAGACTGCATTCCTGCTTTGATTGACCTAATAGCCCTATTCTGCTCAAACTGTTCAGCCATTTGCATCTTTTTAGCTAAAGCCATAAAACCTTTAGCCGAATCAGTTAGATTTTGCTTCCTTACCTTAGCAGGGTCTAGTAAGGTAGGCATAGCATAAGGGTTCATCTGATTATTTATCAGATTTTGTTGCATTTGAGCTAACTGCTTCATCTTTCTCATTCGCTCAGTTTGTTTAGCATAAGCTATATCTACACCTATACTAGCCTCTTTTTCAAACTCAGGTAAATCCTCTATACCGTGAGTTACACTATTCTCCTGTACTTTTGTCATCAAGTTCAGAAACTTCTCATCTACTTTTGCCATATTTTTTCCTTAATTTTAACTTAAATTTAAAATAATTATACTATAAATTTATAAGGATATTTTTAGATGTTTCTACGACTAAGATAGTCTATGCCGTAGAGATTTTAGATGATTTTTATGATAGAGCGATTTTTGAGAAATTAAGTTATAGTTTATCTATTTCTAAGCAGTCTATAAAAAGTCTTTTACAATTCTTTTTATTTTTTATAACCAATTCATATTCTCTGTGTTTACCTATCCACATAAGAATATACTTATTAGTACCTTCACATTTTTTATATAGGATTAATATTCTTAGTTGAGAATTATTC
>PDWI01011086.1_pt1 | contig 15320 bp, 16 predicted proteins | sample 1430891 | NCBI WGS metagenome assembly PDWI01 (sample SAMN01162508, study PRJNA174530) | Oral metagenome, whole genome shotgun sequencing project. | biome: Marine environment; feature: Marine mammal; material: Swab sample of the gingival sulcus; isolation source: swab sample of gingival sulcus... | reverse complement strand
GTTTCAGGGATTGGTCCGCCACGAGACCAACCGGGGCTATTATACGGAAAATATCAGTCGAAAAGAGATCATTGAAATTTATGATTTCAGGGAATTGATAGAGGCCTCGTTGATACCGCTCACCATTCAAAGAGTGACCAAAACCCGGTTGAAACGGTTGAAAAAGGCCTTGAACAACCATCTGGATGCGGTGCGGGATATCTATTTAAAGGATCGTCTTCTCAAGGATATGGCATTCCACTTGACCCTTGCCGAATTGTCCGGCAACCAGATCCGGATCAACACCCTCAAATCCTTATTTGACCTGCTCTATCTAAAGTACCGGGGCAATATTCTTTTTGTAACCCCCATGGACACCGTGGATGAAGAGCACATCCAACTGTATGACTATATTAGTGATGGCAATGCCGACGGGGCCGTAGGGGTGATCCGTCGGCATATTTCAAGCGTGAAAGAACACGCAGTATTAAGCATTGACCGGATGAGTCGGGAAAAGAATATCAAACAGATATAACGGCTAAAGGGTGACCAGAATTGTCCGCAGCGTAATTAATTGTTTTTTCGCCTTTTTCTCGCCGATGCCCAATGGAGCGACCATGAACGCCAATATAGATGATACGAATCACACCAAATTGGCTAACCTGCATAACGACTGGCAGCAGACGATTGATAGATTACGGTTGCTTCATGCCTGCAAACTCATCAGGATTGAAGTCATGTATACGGCTTGACCACTGAGACCAGATACCGATGTCATAGCCGTAGGTTAGCTTTACTCGAAGCGCATCCTTGTCCACGGTTTCGGGGTAATTTTGAACAACAATGGTGGCCAATTTTCGAGCAAGTTCAACATCATTGATATTATTGGATGAGAGAAAAACGTGAGTCGTTACATCTGTCGTTGTTTTGGTCCCCTGATTTGAAGACGAAAAAATTGTCTTATTGCTAGTAATCATGGCATGGTTCACCCCTTTCTCATTTAAAAGTGCCGACTGTACTGCACGCATTTGTTTAAATGGTTGATTTTGTGCCAATTTCCCTGAGAAGGATGGTACAAGTACTGCAATGCTAAAAAATACTATAACTATTGCCAAATGGGGTTTCCAGATTTTACCAACCGCTTGCTTTTCGATGTTGGCATTGACCACAAATGTGTGCAATGCAAGATCGTGGAGTGACTGTCGAGTTACGCGGTTAAATATGTACAAATAAATTATAGAAAATCCCCCACCGAAGACGATCATCGAGAGAGGGTATATCCAATAAGAAAGTAACGTTTCATTTGAAAATGGGGCCCCATTTAGAGAAAAAGGAGCGGTTAAAATAATGTATCGAAAAACAGATTTAATAAGCGGTATGGATTGGTTATTTGAGTCTGCGACGCGTATATTGAATATCCTTTTTCCAACGGTTTGACCATTGAACAGCTTGCTATTCATCGATCCGAAATAAATGAGGCCGATGATAAACCCTATCAAGCGCCCCCAACCGCCGATTTGAACAAAGGTGCTCTCAAAGGTTTGCCCCAATAGAAAACCTGTTAGCCCAAGAATCAACGTGTCGATAAAAATAGCGCCGATTCGTTTCCAAAAATTTGCGATCCAGTTTTTTTGTGTTTTTTCTGTCATTTTTTTCTTTGGTACCAAACCTATTTTTTAGATGAAACACCGATGCACGCTTATTTTGTTCTTTTATGATTTGTTGTGGGCACCCCTCGGTGAAGGACAATGTCGCCCCCGTGACCGTTATTCGTTCAGGTCGGCAACCTGAATTTGCGATACAATATCTGGGTGGAGCTGTTTTTTAACCGCACAGGCGCCCATGGCCTTAATTATGGCTTTGGTATATTTCTCAGGAAATTTCTGGTTTACATGTAATGTGATTTCAATTTTTTCCATGTGGTCTTGCCCCTTTTTAAAGTAAGGGGTCAGTGACAGTCTCATATTCTCGGTGTCAATATCCCGGGTATCGCAAAAGGACTTGGCATAAACGCCTGCACAGGAGGCCAGGCTTGCCAGGAACAGGGCAAAAGGCTCAGGTGCAGTTTCATCCCCTCCGTTCTTTTTGCTCTGATCTGTTTTGATCAAAAAGTCATTGAATTTTATATCCACTTTTTTGTTTCCGGGAAATATCGCTTCAAAAGGTGCCATACTTTTTCCTTATAACGGCCACGGGCGGTCCCTGGTCTATCGAGTCCCAGGCGTTGGCCCACAACAAAGATTGAAAGATTTTAGTAACCTACACAGACTTTTATATAACGACCACGGGCCGTCCTGGGTCTTATCGATACCCAGGCACAGCCCACAACAAAATTTGAAAGATCTGGATGAATTACACAGACTTTCATATAAAAAAAATTAATCTTGGGTTCAGGCTGAGAGTTCAAGCCAGTCAAACCAAGTCGGATAATGTTCTTTGTACCAGACCAGAATCTCCTTTAGCAGAACCTGCTCTTCCAATGAAATGGTGGCTTTGGAAATTTTATCGAATCTTAGCACCACCTTGGGGCCGAAATGCTCTAACGCTTCTGTACACAAGGTCATCAATTCGTTTCGAATCCTTCCGGAATCGGATATTTTAACGGGTCGGGTTTTATAATCCTCCCCCTTGAAAAACCGGTTGAGCAACGGAGAGAAAATTAGTTTGCTCTGGGATTCTGGCTCTTCTAAGCGCAGGGCAAATGTGATGTGTTTGTCCCCATGTTCCGACGTGATGCGAACGGTAACTTCCCAGGTGTTGTCACCAATTTTTGTGACACCGTTTGCGCCTGAATAGGGATCCGGCAGCATATACCCCGATGTGGCAAGGGTTTGCCACTGTTTTTCTGCAATGAGGTCTGAAGCATTGATGGTTCTGGGGCGTAATGGGATACCGGCCTTGCGGGCCATATGAATACTGTCTTTATAAATTTCTGCTGTTTTTGGGTCCACCTCTCCCTTGAAAAAGTCATTTTCAAGGATTTGGGTAAAGGTATTGTCTTCGGGATCCAGTTTCATGGTGGCGGCATCCTGATGACAGTTCAGCTTAAATACAGAGGACAACACCGCCAAGGAGACATTCAAGTCCAAGATGTTGGCAAGGCTGGCGGCCTGTATGGCTTCAGCTGACGCCGCATATCCATCCACCACCAGCAGGTGGGTATCCCCAGAGGTATCAGTCCATGGCTGTACGGAAAAGGTCGGTGCATAGGTGCCTGAATCGGTAAAAGGGGCAATGCCTGTGGGCATGGTCCAATCGTTATCTATAAGGTGGGCACCTGCATCCTCCCATTGTTTCCATAGATTCCCGATCCGGGGCCGTCGCTGTTCTCCGGTGAGGGTCCAGACATGAACATGGGCCGGCGAAATGCCAGGGTAGGCGGATTGAATGGCATCCATCACCATCTGTCGCGGCGTGAAATAATTGACTAGCACAGAGCGGTCTGCCGCTTTCTCCACGACGATTTGGGGGAGAACCAGGCAACCCATATATCCTTCGTACTGGTCTGATACGATCAAAGGCTGGTCAAACAAGTGGAAGACACTCATGGGGCCGGTGGGTTCCCCCTTGGCAAATCTTGAGGTGTTTTCCAGGGTATCAATGGCTGCCCCCCACACGGTGATATCTTTTTTGGCAATATCTTTTCTGAAATCTTCCCAATTGTAATTTGGATCGTTAATCAGTCCCAATACACTGGATTCTAAAAATTTAGCGATTTGCGGGCGGGCATAAATCCGACCAAATCCCAGGAGGGGGTTGGCCCCCATTTCTGCGCTTTCCCCAGCCTTGGGCATTAGCCCTTCACCCAGGCAGACCATGATGGCATGGCTTTCTGGCAAGGTTCGGCTCAGATGCCACAGGCTTTCACTCATGGCATACGCGGAAATGGCGTCTGCATCTTTTTTCACCAGGTTCAATTCTGCTTTGGGCAACCCCTTTCCTTCACCATATCGGCCAAAAAGCCGAGTACCCAAGGCGGTTACCGCCGAAGTCATGGCCAGCATTTTTTCTGTACGGTCATCGGTAAAGGAGATGGCATCTGTCATTTCAAATCCGGATTTGGGACGGTGGTCTTTTTTGATCCATTTGATCCTTACATCTTCAAGCCAAAGGTGAAATCGGCCTAAAATGGGACGACAGTCAAAGGCCCATTGGGAAATGAGATTGCGTTTGTGCATTTCCTGTAATGACGTGTGCTCGGGTGTCGTTGGTGGAGTCTGAATGTCCATGAGCGCCTCTTTTAGTCAGTTTGATGATGGGGGGTTTTACCATTTCACAGGAATTGATGTCAAGGTGAACTGTCATCGCCAATTTTTGGATGGCACCATTTGTAAATATCCTTTAAAAAAGTTTGTTTTTTATAACGGCCACGGGCCGTCCTGGGTCTTATCGATACCCAGTCACAGCCCACAACAAAGATTGAAAGATCTGAGTGAGTTACACAAACTTTCATATAAAAGAAGTCTCAGTAAATTACTGAATTATTTTCTTGTTTTGTTGTGGACGAACCGAGGTGAAAAACCAGGTCCGCTTGTGGCGGTGATTTGGAAACATAATTGGCCTGAAGGGTTCAAAAATGTGGCGCTAAAGGATTGTTTAAGGCGGCAGTGTCGGATATGATAATGGACTATGAATCGTGACCTATACGTGGCCGATCAGGCCCCTCACATTGATGAAGTCCTCAAGGGCGTCGTGGACCGGGTAACCTTTCATAATCCGGACAATGGCTGGGCCGTGCTTAAGGTGTTGCCCTTTGATTCGCCCAACAGGCGTGAAACCGTAGTGGTTCACCAGACCAGAGTATTTGCTGGCGCCACCATGGAATTTACAGGCACTTGGACCGTGCATCCAAAATTTGGCCGTCAGTTCAAGGCGGTCCATGCCAAAGAGGATAAACCGGCCACTGCATCGGCTTTGGAAAAATATATCGGTTCTGGTTTGATTAAAGGGGTGGGGCCCAAGACTGCCAAAAAGATTGTTACCCATTTTAAAGGAGAAACCCTTGATATATTTGAGGGGGATATCAACCGTCTCATTGAAGTGCCGGGAATTGCGAAAAAGAAACTGGCCATGATCTCAGAGGCGTGGGAGGAGCGGCGTGGGAGGAGCACCGGGCGATTCGGGATGTGATGATGTTTCTTCAATCCCACGGAATTTCAACCTTATTTGCCGTTCGGATTTATAAGGCATATGGCGACAACGCCATTGCCTGGACCACGGAAAATCCCTACCGCCTGGCCAATGATTTCTACGGAATCGGTTTTTTTACCGCAGATAAAGTGGCCATGAGCATCGGACTTGGCCCGGAAAGCCCCCAGCGTATCATCGCAGGGATTCGCCATGTGCTGTCTGCGGCCCGGGATTTTGGTCATTGCTTTCTTACGATCATCGCAGGGATTCGCCATGTGCTGTCTGCGGCCCGGGATTTTGGTCATTGCTTTCTTACGGCCCCCCAAATTCAAGATCAGGTCAAGGCGTTGCTTTCCCTTGATTTGTCAGATCGGCTCCACGCCTTGTTAGAGGATATGGCGAATACGCGACAGTTGATGCGCCGGGATCTGCCGGATCCTGATGGGGCTGCCGGGCAGGGGGGACTGGTGCCTTGCTACTATGCCCGGTCTCTGTATTTTGATGAAGCCTATGTGGCCCGCCGGGTCATGGCACCGGGGCCTGGGCGAAAGATTGATGGGGCTCGGGTGGCCCGCTGGATTGATCTCTATTGTCAATCCCGACAGATGCAGCTCAGTGCTGAGCAATCTCGTGCCGTCCAGGGCGTTGCCGTGGAACAGTTTTCGGTTCTCACCGGCGGGCCTGGCTGCGGAAAAACAACGGCCACGCGGGTCATGGTCAAGCTACTGGAAGCCATGGGGCGACAGGTTTTGCTGGCCGCCCCCACGGGGCGCGCGGCCCAGCGTATGTCCGAGGTCATTGGCCGGGAGGCCAAAACCATCCATCGCCTCCTGGGCTGGAAGGGAGACCGGTTCAAGAAAAATGAAAAAACGCCGTTGAAAACCGATTTTCTGGTGGTGGATGAATGTTCCATGCTGGATATCAATCTCACCGCTTCTCTGCTCAAGGCAGTGCCACCAAAGGCCCAGGTGGTGTTCATTGGGGATTATGACCAGCTGCCGTCGGTGGGGGCGGGGAATGTGCTCAAGGATATCATTGCCTCGGGCCGGATTCCCTGTTTTCGTCTTACCCAGGTATTTCGGCAGGCCCAGGCGTCTATGATCATAAAATATGCCCATCAGATCAATTCAGGTGAGATACCTTGGATCACATCTCCCTTTAAAACCCCGTCGGTGTGGCAAAAGGGGATTGATTGCCTGTTCATTGATTCGGATCAGGCCACCAAAGCGCAGTTAACGTTTATCCAACGGGTGAAACGGCTTCAGGCCCAGAATCGTGGTGAAATCAAGGCGGATCAAGTGTCTGAACCGGGGTATGGGTATGAATTTAGAATCGACGAGGAAACCTCCCCCTATGAGACAGAGATCCAGGTGCCCCAAAAATTTGCCCATGTGGACCTTGACCGGCTGGCAGCGGCCGACGACAGCATCCAAGAACTTTTGGCTGTTTTGAAAAAAGTCCACCCCTGGTCTTCCCTTCATTACGGGCTTAACGCCCTGGATACGGTGAAAAAATTGTACATGGAATGGATCCCTAAATATATGGGACCCAATGTCGAGATACAGATCCTGTCCCCCATGACCCGGGGGAGTCTTGGGACATTGTCGCTGAATCAGGAGATTCAGGCGACGGCAAATCCCTTTGCCAGGGGAAAGGCCCAGCTCTCGGTGGGACAACGGATTTTCAGGGTTGGGGATCGGGTGATTCATCGGAAAAACAACTATGATCTGGGGGTGTTCAACGGGGATATCGGCACCATCGTGGGAATTAACACCATGGACGTCACCTGCGACGTACAGTTTTTTCCAGATAATCGGGTGGTCAACTATCAGCAGGCGGATATAATGGAGTTGGATCTGGCCTATGCCATTACCATCCATAAGTCCCAGGGCAGCGAGTTTGAAGTGGTGATCATCCCGGTGCTGACCCAGCACTTTAAGATGCTCTTTCGTAATCTGATTTACACCGGCATTACCCGAGCCCGGCGGATGGCCGTATTTGTAGGCACCCGGCGGGCATTGGGTATGGCGGTGCGCAACCAGGACATCAGCCAACGCCAGACGGCCCTTCAGAATTTATTGATGGAAACGGCGCATTAAGGTATAACGGCCACGGGCCGTCCTGGGTCTTATCGATACCCAGGCACCGTCCACAACGATAACGCATTGTTTGACATCTGAATGCGGTATGAAATATGAACAGAATAGAAAGTTAACCTAGGAGAGAAGATCAGAATGCAGTTTATTGTAATCGGCCACGACGGCACAGATGACAAGGCGTTGGATCGGCGGATGGCCGCAAGACAAGCCCACCTTGAAACCGCAAAAAAAATGCATGAATCCGGCAATTGGCTCTATGCCGCTGCCTTTCTCGATGATGACGGAAACATGACCGGCTCCATGATTGTCTGTGAATTTGATTCCCTAGAGGCCCTGCACAAAGAATGGCTGGACAATGAGGCCTATGTCAAGGGCAATGTCTGGGAAACCATAGAGATTAAACAAGCGGCGGTCGCACCTTTCTGGGCACCCCAATAATCTTTTCCCCTGTGAATTTGGGTTCAAATTGATTATAACGCGCCGTTTTCTTTGGCGGTTGCTTTTTGTGATATAAAATACTGGATTTGTATTTTATCGGCATGTTTCAGTTTCAATGCCGATGAACCCAGCTGTAGGCCCACTGAAATCACACCGGACGCCTTAAGTTTGCTCAGATCTATCTTTTGTGTAAATACAGTGGACATTCTCTTCAGGGCCAATTCACTGCCCAGAATGGTCACTTCCGCCGGTATGGCTCGGGCACCTTTCATGATATATCCTTCAGGCAGCTTACCTGTCCAGTATGGTTGTACTGGCAGCGTCTTTTCCGTAAGGGCGTCCAGGGTGATTTCCACCTGGGTTGGCTCTATGCGTTTAAGGCGGATGCCCGGCGGAAGGATGATATTCTCCATCGTCAGGGGAAGGGTGTTGATCCCCGTTGCAGCGTCCGTCAGATTGATTTTAACGGCCAGCTGTTCCGGCTTTAGTGCGTTGATCAAGGGTTTTGCCCCTGAAACCAGGAGCTTGACATCCGATACCGACGCCTTGGTCAGTTTAAGTCCGGGATCAGGGTTGGTGAATTCTATGGGGATTTCATGGGTGGCCAGGGTTTCCATCCCCCTGGAGAAGCTGTACCAGAGTCCAGAGGTAATCAAAAGGCAGATCAGTGCGGCCAGGGTCAGTTCACCGCCCCGGCGGCGCAGCCTCTTGTCATCCGCTTCCTTGCCAGCGTATCGGGTCAGCATGGCGTTCAGGGCTTGCTTTGCGTCAGCTGACTTGCGAATGGGGTGGATTTCACTGTCCTTGACCAGGGAAATTTGTCCCCGTTCTTCGGATACCACCAGCACCACGGCATCCGAGGATTCAGTTAACCCCAAAGCGGCCCGGTGGCGGGTGCCGTAGGCCGATGAAAGATCCCGTCGATGGGTGAGTGGAAGAATGGCCCCCGCCCGGATGATCCGATCGCCCTGGATCACAGCAGCCCCGTCATGGAGGGGATTGTCCGACCAGAAAATGGAAGTGAGCATTTCCCGGGAAAGGTTGGCCTGAAGTAGTATCCCGTCCTTGACAATATTTTCCACCCCCTGTTTCAGTGGAAGTACGATCAGCGCGCCGATTTTTCTTTGGGCCAGGTCAACGGCGCTGTCAATGATAATATCCAGGGGGGTGTTGCGCTGATGTCTTGGAATACCCCAGAAAAAGGATTTAAAATCACGGATTTGAATGACGGCAGATATTTCGTTTCTGAATACGATAATAATGATCAAGGCGGCTGCCGTGATCACCCCCTGCATGGCCCAGCTGGTGACGACCAGGCCCATGGCACCAGCGTTCAGGTGAAAAAACCAGAGCAGACACACTGCCAGGATGACCCGGAACACATTGGTGCCCCGGAAGAGGACATATAGTCTGAATAGGATGTAAGCGTTTAAAAGGATATCAAGGGCATCCTGCCAGCGAAAGCCCGAGAGGGAGTACAATACCTGTTCCATGGGCAATTAGTCCGTTATGCTGAATCTAAGGGTTTTGAGGATCTTGCCGTCTTGGTCCTGTATTTCCACCCGCCAGGGGCCCTTGTCTGCATCCCTGAGCTGGATCCGACTGAAGGAAGACCACTTGGGCGGGGTGAGTACCAGACGCATGGAAAAAATCAACTTGTCCTGTTGATACCATTTATGAAAAATTGGCGTTTTTACCCGTACCGGGTCAAAGTATGAAAAGCAGAACACCTCACCCAGGGATATGGAAAACACCACCGCCGGATTCACAGGTTGGTAACTTTGAATGGATTCGCAGATCACTGCGCGGTTCAACTCCGCATCTGGTGGTTGGGCGCTGACTGTGGGTGGATAAGTCAGAAAAATGCCTGTGCAAAGAAGTGCCCAGATCACGGCCATGGTTGGGCCGGGTCTTTTGTCGAGGGCCGTCCAAGACAACTCATGAAAGCGTCTAACGGGGGAGTATGGCGCTTCTATATAACGGCCACGGGCCGTCCTGGGTCTATCAATATCCAGGCACAGCCCACAACTAAAATTGAAAGATCTGAGTAACCTACACAACCTTTCAAATAAAAAAACAGTCTGGCAATATATACCCATATTGTTATCAATCCCTTTGTTTCATCAGTTAAATTTTGAATGTGTGTATCCGTCAACACATTCTCTGCTAAAAGTTGAGATCGTGTCAAAGCGATATCTGATCGTTTCCAATCATCGAAACATCTGCTTATGATCTTATCTGAGTTTTGAATGTGTGTGAATAATGTATGGTATTTTTTGATTTCTTCAATGTTTTGAGGCTCAATTATTTTTTGAGGCTTTGTGAATGCTTAAACTATAGTGTATTTAGCACTACAGCGACACTTTCAAAAATTATCCCGTTTAGGGAGGGCTTTATAGCTCTGAATCAGTTAAAATGTGGTTAGTTACCGACTCATTTTACGGAAATAAAACAAAGCGTCGTTGTCGTGTTAGAATGCCCTGCTTTATTTCGTTCAAGTACTTCCAGTCTTTTTCGGGTATCGTTTTCATAATTTATAAAGTCTGTGTAATTCACTCAGATCTTTCAATTTTCGTTGTGGGCTGTGCCTGGTGGGTGTTGATAGACCCAGTGCGGCCCGTGGCGGTTATATTTCCCGTGTGTTATTTGGGCACCAAATTTTGTCGGCGAGTGTGACGCATCCGGTGAAACGATTTTATCAATCCTGTTTTTCCTGATAAATTGTAAAAATTAAAAGATCAGGTAAAAAAGGTATTCTTTGAGTTTGTAGTCAGGAGACAGAAAAATGTCAATCCGAAATGAAAAACATTATACATGAGACCCTCCATGGGGCAATTAGGGTAAGACGCTATTTAAATTATACCGTAACCGTTTATTATAAAAGGATAAAATGGTTAAATAAAAGATTGATAAATTTTTGTACGACTGCAAGAAGCGTAGAATCTGGCCTTGACATAAGGTGTGCAAACAGAGATGCATAGCGTTGAAAGGCTGTTGTTCTCATTGACTTATCTAAAACTCCTTGGTATCTGACATCTTCAGCGATATTTTTTCCGGAAGTTGATCTACATATAGTTGTACATTTAGGTGATAAAAAAAACATGGACTTAAGTATGAATCCGCACACATGGCTTGTTAAATTGAACCAAACGATTTTGGCAGCCCAATGTAAAATTGATGGTCAGATGGTGAATATGGAGTCTGGATGTCTTGCGGCTGGTTCATTGATAAAAAAAACGATAAGAAATGCGTCCTCCATATGGTGGATCGGTAATGGTGGTAGTGCTGCCATATGCTCGCATTTGTCACAGGATCTGCTTAACAAGTTAGGTGCCAGATCTTTTTATCTTGGAGATCCCGCGCTGATGACCTGCATGGCCAATGATTATGGATATAAAAATGTGTACCGCACGCCGCTTGAAAAATTGTCAAAAGAAGGAGATGTATTAATTGCGATTTCAAGTTCAGGCAATTCCCCCAATATTCTTTCATGCGTCGAGATGGCAAATGCTAAAAAGATGAATACCATATCGTTAAGTGGGTTTAGCGACTCAAACAAACTCTGGAATGCTGAGACCCAGATAGCTTTCTTTATTGATGCGAATCTTTACGGTATCGTTGAAGTCAGTCATGAAGCAATTCTTCATAGCATCATTGAATCTTTATTTTTGCAGTCGAATTCGTAACATTAACACTACTTAAATAACGGATCTTGCCCATTCTCAGGCTTGGCTTACACTTCCGTTAGGCTGAGAGGTAAAATCTGACGCTTAACCAATGACACAGAATTCTGAAAACTCCCTTAAATTACGTAAAGGTTATTTTAATAGCACTAGCTTTTACAAAGTAATCCGATAGGAAATCAGCTGAAAGATTTGGTCAACACAGTCTCGGATAGAAAGACGGGAGGTATCAAGTTCGAGGTCTGGGTTTAAAGGAATATCAAAAGGAGATGAAATACCGGTAAAGTCTTTAATTTCTCCTGTCCGGGCTTTTTTATAAAGCCCTTTCACATCGCGACGCTCACATTCCTCAAGAGGAGTACTGAGATATATCTCAATAAAATCTGAGTGTCCAATGATATTACGCGCTAACTTCCGAATTTCATGGGTGGGACTAATAAAGGAACAAATCGTGATTATTCCCGCATTTACCATAAGCTTTGAAACTTCAGCTATACGCCGGATGTTCTCCAATCGGTCTTCTTCCTTAAACCCAAGGTTGTTATTGATTCCCGAACGGATATTATCCCCGTCTAATACCTGACAAAAAAAACTTCTGAAGAAAAGTTCCTTTTCCAGGCTTGTCGCCAGGGTCGTCTTGCCTGAGCCCGATAAACCGGTAAACCATATTACTCTTCCACGCTGCCGAAGAATTTTTTCTTTTACGTTCCGATCGTAGATCCTGTCAAAAACAGGGTATATATTGTCTGCCATTTGATCTGTTTTTCCACTAAGTTAATAGTCTTTTTTGAGTGCTTATGGCATACTCCCAAGAAAACAGGGAAGCTTTCGTCACTTTATTCAATTCAACTAGAAAGGCATTTAAAGAAACAAATAAGCCTTCACTACGTATCAATAAATTCGCCGACTAATTATAGCGGCAAGTATTATTGGCTGAATAAGTTATTTTTTTAAGCTCATCGTGCAACTATTTTTCTTCTATTAAAAAAATGTTTACCGAAAACCACTTGAGAAATTGTCAAAAAAAGAAGATTTATTAATTGCGATTTCAAGCTCAGGTAATTCCCCCAATATTCTTTCATGTGTTGAAATGGCAACCCACAAAAAGATGAATACCATATCTTGCAGCGGGTTTAGCGACTCAAATAGACTCTGGAATGCTGCTGCCCAAGTCTCTTTTTTCATCGACGCCAATCTTTACGGCATCGTTGAAGTCAGTCATGAAGCAATTCTTCATAGCATCATTGAATCTTTATTTTTGCAGGAATCCTCTAAAATGAAATGCTAACGTACCAAAGGGGTACACAAAATGTCATCAATCCCGGCAATCGAAGACAATTTCGGCAGGTTGGGGGAATGGGTGACAACAGCCTGCTGTATTAATCGGATATGGGCATGGGTTAATTCATCTATATGGCTATTTTTTTTACCCTTGCGATAATGTGAGCCCTTATTTTTTTGCCTTGCGGCTGCTCGCATCTGATTGAAACTGCTTGCCTGTTCAATATCACACAGTTGCTGATCTGAAAGTGGTAAATTTAAAAATTGTGCGAGTCTCTTGATCTCAATGAATTTATGACTGGTTATGTTTTCAAAAGTTGTCACAAAGCAGGGATACTCTTGGGCAAATGTTAACATAAGTTCCATCTGTTCCAGATGGGGGCCGAGTCCCTTCCAATTAAAATCAGGTTTTTGTAGTCCGTTAATAATCGCGGTTAATCCCTCGGATTTGCTCATATCCTTAAAATAATGGTCTACATTTCTTCCCCGCCCGATGTCTGCATCAATATTTCGAGCAAAGTGATAATACATTGATACCGTCATATCAAAAACATTTCTAAGCAGAAATATTGGAATGGCCGCCATGTCCTTTAATTTTGATTGTACCTGCGGGGTCGGAATAAGGTGCCAGGAATAATAATATCCTTTTTGAGAAAATAATTGATTGGCGTCAGTATAATCGACCTTTCCGGGAATGATTGTTGGTTCTATAAAATCAAGACTGGTCATATCTGTCAGGATTTTACGCATGAGATGGGTCCCGGATTTAAAAACGGATAAAAATACAATTGGTGGAGAAGATGAAACAGTCATATTAGATGATATCCAAATGAAGTAAACATATCACGAACTTCTTTCGTTACAATTTTCTCAAAGGCTTCTTGTTTCCAGTCGGGCCATTGCTGGTATTCCAATTCAGGGTCGTGTCTTATTTTTCGTTCCTGTATAAAAGGTGTATCGACCCACGAATAAATTATTTCAAGCTCATGATCAGTGAACTGCACACTATTGTGTGTTAAAAAGGCAACGATCTCCTGCAATAGATTTGGATCGCTCACGATTTTTTCCAATGGGTGATTGATAACACCTGGTCGGATATCGGTAATCATTCGATTCAGAATAAGCATTCCCTGATAAGAAGACCAGATATGCACATCTTCCCTTTTGTATGGCTTAAGGTGATATGCTGCAATTTCATCGTGACAAACGACTGACCACTCATGCGCCACGCCTTGTGTATTTTCGGCCGGCATATTCATATTTGAGCATCTCCAATCCACATAAAAACCCAACCAGCAATAGGGATGGCGTACAATATTCACAAACCGAATTTGATCATTATACATTTTTATCAGTGCTTCAAGCTGGTAGGATCGGTAGGCGTAGCATTCCCCAATGGCGGTATAGACCGCCCCAACATCAATCAAAAATTCCGTAAATGCGAAAATATCGGCCCTCTCTTTTCGGGATCGCTCCTTTAAATATTTTGCCCTTACGGTATCTCCCATGTAAATCATTATTTCCGGACTGACATTCAACGATTTGGCAAGCCAGTCGAACCAGTGATCTCCAGCACTGCCATGTGATGTCACATAAAAGACATGGTTATTTTTCAATTTTCTCATTTGATAGTTGATCTATGCGGTTATAGAAATAGTGAATTCATCTTATTGACGCCTTTTCAAACCACTCAACCAAAGGGCCTATTTGTTTTTCCATTGCAGCTTTTTTTTGAAACTCGGCAATACTATCATTGTATTGATTCAAATCTAAATCCGCCAATATGGTTTTTAAATTTGGCCACTGTTGTAAACCAATAACGATTCCGAGATTAAATTCCTTCGTGATTTGGGCCATATCCCGAAGTTCTTCACTTACAATAACTGGAATACCAGCCGCGATATAGGTGAAATATTTTGTGGCCAGTGCGCCCTCGACATGTTCTTTTCCTAGAGACTCACATTCTGAAAAGTCATGAATGATTAATCCAATATCCGCTTCGGTGTTGAGATATCTTATTAGATCTGCCCTTGAAATTCCAGGCAATATATTGAACGAGTTATGTTGTTCACTGAGTTTAAGATAGGTGGGGTAATTTTTCTTTAAGTGCTCTTTTGTTGTATCTGGAATGATAAATGTTACTTCAAACGATTGATTGATGAGGCATTCACCGACCTTGTTCAACACAATATCGCCAAAGATATCATTCGGCGCAGTTCCAGGTTCCTTGAGCTGTCCCGCATATACCATTCTTTTCCCCGGCACTTTTTTCCTTTGCGGTGGCAACATCATGGATAATGGTAACGATGGATACAGCCTTAATAATCTCCCCTTGGGCATGGGGCCACTAAATGCCGGTCTGTTTTTAGTTATTAAGAGTTCAGAATTTTGCCACAGCCATTGTTCAACTTCTTTTGTCAGTTCAATTTCCTGTTCGCTAAATATTTTTTCTTCAAGATAGCGTTGTTCCTTTCCCGGTGGAACGAAACTGGTAAACCAATCATTGAGTTCAACAGCACATTGTTTGACCCCTAAAATATTCATTAAAACAGGAGCGATATACGCCCAGGTGAAATTGGTTTGAACAATGCTCCGATATTTTTTTAGCCTTGTTGATAAACGCAAAAAATTAGCCACATCACCATTGCACTGATACGTCACATCAAAATCGTCCTGATCCGTTTTTCTGTTAAGATAAATTCCGATAGTT
>PDWI01006368.1_pt1 | contig 15325 bp, 19 predicted proteins | sample 1430891 | NCBI WGS metagenome assembly PDWI01 (sample SAMN01162508, study PRJNA174530) | Oral metagenome, whole genome shotgun sequencing project. | biome: Marine environment; feature: Marine mammal; material: Swab sample of the gingival sulcus; isolation source: swab sample of gingival sulcus... | reverse complement strand
CTGGGCACAGGTCACCGTGCCGCGCATCAATGCGCTGGGCGAGAAACCGGGCAAATCCGTGGGCACCTATCTGGGCGTGGACCTGCAAGAGGTCGAACCGCTGGCCGGTGCCCGGTTCGAAGTGCTGGACTTCATGGAGGATGATGCCGACCTGATCGTCAAGGACTGGCTGGGCGGCAAGGCGGATGTGGTCATGTCGGACATGGCCGCCGCCAGCTCGGGCCACAAGCAGACCGACCACCTGCGCATCATCGCCCTGTGCGAAGCCGCCGCCTATTTCGCCTTCGATGTGCTGGAAGAGGGCGGCACCTTCGTCGCCAAGGTTCTGGCTGGCGGGGCAGAGGGCGAGCTTCAGAAAATCCTGAAGCAGAAATTCACCAAGGTGATGTATATGAAGCCGCCTTCATCCCGGTCGGATTCTTCGGAAAAATTCGTCGTCGCCACGGGGTATCGCGGCTGACCTGACCATGGCGCCCTGTGCTTTGGCCTGCCTTGCCCCTTCAAACGCAGCAGACACCCCGCGCGATTGGGCGCAGGGCGCAGGGCGCAAAACCGGCGCGCGGGCGACTCGCCCATATCCCCCAAAACGCACACAAGATCAACAGCTTCCGGTCATTTTGACCTGTTTGTCCTGTCACGAACGGGCCCAAACACCTTGGTTTCACGGTTCCGCAAAAAAGAGGCAAAAAAGTTGAAAAAACCTCTGGACGCCCCCAAACAGTACCGCTATATCCGCCCCTGTGTTCCGGCGTAGCTCAGCGGTAGAGCAGTTGACTGTTAATCAATTGGTCGTAGGTTCGATCCCTACCGCCGGAGCCAAACAACCGCTTGGTTGTAAAGCAAAAATGGCGATCCTTCGGGATCGCATTTTTTCGTTTTTGCAACGATTTTGCAACGCAGGCGCGGGATCGAGCTTTCACCCTCGAAACTGGCTGGCGGGTTCACTGCAAGCACCCGAGCGAGCCAAGTGGCAGAAACACGGGCCGTTTAAACGCCCTTTGTTTTCAGAAACTTAGCTATTGACCGCTGTGCCGAATCTATGGTAGGCAAGCCGCGTAGTCGCTAAGCAATGCCCGCGACTGCCTATCAACGGAGTTCCAGACATGACGAATTCTTCCGCGCAAGCGGTCGAACGAAGCGTGGGCTCCGCAGGTGGCAGGTGCTCCCCTCTATATTCACTCGCCACCACGGGAGACCCCTATGCGGGATCTTACTATCGCAATGCTCGATCACATCCTTCTGGGTGACGTTGAACACTTCTCAATAGACGGGAACGGAACCCCGCGGTTCAAGGGAGTCGTCATCCCAGATGGAATACTCGAAGGAGTAAGCCGGGAAGCGCAAATTACCGTCATTACCGAATACAGAGACATCGTCGAAGAACGGCTGGACTCGATAGATTGCATAGTCAACGCCGCTGCCTATACCTCCGAAGCTGCGTGATCTAATGCCCGCGACCTCACAGTCGCGGGCATTCCATTGTTTGTCGTTTTGGTTGGCAGAGTCGCGCGTTGATGCGATACTAGGCGAAAACAAAGGAAGAACAGTTGCTTCTCGAATCCATCGACCAGACCCGCCTCGAAGTATCGCCTACCCTTGACCCCAAGCGTCGGTCGAAACTCGGCCAGTTCATGACGCCCGGTCGCATCGCGTCCTTCATGGCCGGAATGTTCGATACGCTGCCGCCTGACGTTCGCCTGCTCGATGCAGGTGCAGGCATGGGGGCGCTGACAGCCGCCTTTGTCGCTGAGGCCCTTGGGCGCGATGTGCGCCCTGCGTCGATTGACGTGACCTGCTACGAGGTAGACGAGCGGCTTGCCTCGATTCTCGACGGCACACTCGCCGTGTGCGCAAATCAATGCGCGGGCGCAGGCGTCGCCTTCACAAGCCGGGTCATTCGAGACGACTATATCCTGCAATCCGCAGAGCCGCTTCTACGGGAGCAACGCGCCTACAACTGCGCCATCCTCAACCCGCCCTATGGTAAGATCAACCAGACCTCGGAATGGCGGCTGGGCCTGCGCTCCCTCGGAATCGAAACGGTGAACCTCTACACCGCCTTCGTCGCGGTCGCACTCGCCCAGATGGAAGACGGTGGCGAAATTGTCGCCATCACGCCGCGCTCATTCTGCAACGGGTCCTACTACGAGCCGTTCCGCCGCATCCTGCTTGCAGGGTCCGCAATCGCGAACCTGCATGTTTTCGAGTCCCGGCGATCCTCGTTCAAGGACGACAACGTGTTGCAGGAGAACATGATCTTCCGCGTGCGTAAGGATGCTGAACAAGGTGACGTTGCCCTATCGACGGACGAGACAGTGGCGCGCAAAGTGCCCTTCTCGGACATTGTGCGCCCCTCTGACCGCCATGCCTTCATCCGCCTGCCTGTGTCCGGCAACGACCTTGCTGACCGCGTTCAGGCGCTCCCCTGCGTGCTGGCTGATCTGGGTATCAAGGTCTCGACCGGGCGCGTCGTCGATTTCCGAACGCGGGACAACCTGCGCAAGGAGCCGGGTGCCGATACCGTGCCGCTGATCTACCCCCAGCACTTCCACGATGGCGGCATCCAATGGCCGATCCCCAACTTCCGCAAGCACAACGCGCTGGCCGACAACGACGACACGGTGAAGCTGATCACCCCTGCGGGTATCTTCGTCCTGACGAAGCGGTTCACGGCCAAGGAAGAGAAGCGCCGCCTTGTCGCGACGATCTACGACGGCGAACGCGCCGGGTTTGAGAACCACCTGAACTACTTTCACGAGAACGGCGAAGGCCTGCCGCTCGACCTTGCCAAGGGGCTTGCAGCCTTCCTGAACTCGGACGCCGTGGATCAGTATTTCCGTATCTTCTCGGGGCACACGCAGGTCAACGCGACTGACCTGCACAATTTGCACTACCCAAGCCGCAACCAGCTTGAGGCGCTTGGGCGCGGTGACACGACGATGAACGTCCTGCTCTAGCCAGTCACCTTGAACTGCTTCGCCGGGTCGCCCTGAATCCAGATGAACGTGTCGTAGGCGATGTTCTGGTGCTTGCCTTGGCGCGCTGCTGCCTCTTTCCATGTCCGGTAGGTCGTCGTGAACCCGACGCCCGACTTGCCGCAACGCTCGGCCAGTCGGTTCATCTGCGTGACCTTGTGGGCATCGACTTCGCCGTCGCTCGTCACCGCCTCGATCACCCACAGGTGATCCGTTTCCGGGTTCCAGAGCAGCGCGTCGGGCATCGCGTCCTCCAAGGTCAGCGCGACGCCTGCCTCGGCCATCTTGGCGCGCTCTGCATCCGATATGCGGTCGCCATCTGCATCATCAACGTAGAGCAGTTGATAGCCAGATAGGAAGCGCGGCGCGTAATTCTCGACGCTCGCCTTGATCAGGTGGGCGTGCCCGGAGTCGACCAGCTTGCGCGCGGCTTCTGCCATCTCAGCTTGGAACGCTCGCCGTTCGCGCGACACGTCGTCCCGCGCCCATTCGGCCAGCATGCCCCGCCACAAATCGTCAGGGGCCTTCAGGACCGCCTTCAGCGCCTCGTCTAGGCGGTAGCAGGAGTTAGGCGACTTCGCTTTGACGTGTCCGGGGATGAACTCTCCATTCTCAAGCGTGATCGCTTCGAACCCGCCCAACTCGCGAAGCGGCTTGATCCAGTAGTCGCGCCCCTCACGATCCAGCTTGCCGCTGTCCCGTTGCAAGATGCCAATATGGCAGGCGAGGTGCGCCGTCGATGCCCCGTCAGCGATGGTCGCCCCCTTGGGGGCCTTCGTGAACCAGCTTGCCGTCTGATCGTCGAGCATGGCGAAGGTGCAATCGACCAAGTCGGCGTTCGACCCAAGGTCGAGGTATTGCAGGACTGCGCGAATCCGGTCCTTCGTCACGCCTTGCAGCGCATCGGGCATCGGCCCCCGTTTGGCTCGTAGTTGCGCCACCTTGTCATGCAGTAGTGCCATCCGCCTGTTTCCCCTCAACAATTCGTTTTGGGGCACCCTACTGCGCGCCTGCTCAGGAGTCGATTAGCAAGTCTGGTGTCTCAAACAAACAACAGGAAGCGCCTCAATCTCCGGTTGAGCGGCGCCAGAAACAGGTCCGATAACTCGGTTATGCCTGGAACATTTCGGGAACATATCAACGGAGTGACAGACATGACCAAAGCCAACCAGAAACTCACCGCCTTAGAACAGCGTATCCTCGTCGCCTACCTGGACGCCGGGATCGACGCGAATGGTGCAGAGACCCTGGACGTAATGCTGGCCGACAACATGACGTGGGGCGACGTGCCCGAGATCGCGCAGCGCACAGGCCTGACACAGAAGCAGGCGCAAGGCGTCGTCGCGTCCCTCTCGAAGAAGGCGCTGCTCGTGATCACGGATGAAGGCGTCAACGGCGAAGGCCCGGTGCAGCAGGTTCTGGCCGACGACGGCATCCGCGTTGCGTTCGACCTGATGGCCGAAGGCATCGAGGTAAAAGCAGCACCCAAGGCCCGCAAGGCGCGCGAGTTGCCCGACCGCGTGATGCTCGAACCCGGCAAGCCGGAAGACGTCAAAGCCACGAAGACAGGCAGCAAGCGGCATCTGATGGCCGAGGCGCTGGCCAAGGGTGCGACCATCGAGGAACTGATGGAAACGCTCGGCTGGAACAAGGACACCGTGTCGTCCGCGCTGCGCACCGATATGGGTGCGCTCGGGCTGGGCGTCGAGCGCAAGGCGGGCAAATACTACCTGCTGATGCCCAAGGGCGTGAAGCGCATCCCGGCGCATGACGCGGACACTACCCGCGCAGATGCTCTCGTGGCGGCGTATAAGTAGCCGATTATTCGGAATTATGAGGGCGACCAAACAAATTGGCCGCCCTTTAAAAGTTACTGCTACAAAACAGAACGCTAGAATGTGAAGCTCTCAACTTTTTCCATGTTTGAGAGCGGCTACAACCGGCTCAGGTATGTCACTGTCGTCCACATCCGGAACAAACAGATCATATTCCTCACCAGATGGTTCTCTTACGACAACTTTTCGCCCTTTCTGGACTTCGTTGGATAGCACGCAGTTGAGATGGATTGCTTGACGAATCACATCTGCCTTCTTTGTTTCTCCCGTATACTTTCGAAGTTCCTCCAATTCACGCAAGGTCCTTGCAGGCAATTCAAGAGTTAGACGGATTCCATCTGCTTTAGTTGATGCACGGAGCAGGCCATTGATAGCGTTTAGGGTTGGAACAAACAGGGCATTATTTCCGTCGCTGTCGCGAACAAAAATATCTGTCTTGTGCGCTTCCATTCCCGCAAGCATCCAAAAGAGAAAGAGTGACGTCCGAATTGCTTCGGCGCGACGCTTCGCTTCTGGACCGCCAGCTAACCAATCAAGCTCTTTAAGTGTCCGCGCAGAAAGATCGACCGAAGTCCTGCGCTTCTCGAGCGTGATAACGTTGTCCGCTGACGGTTCTTGAAGAATGGTGTTGCCCAACCCGTTCCCTACCAGATCGGTCAGAGACAAGGGGCTTTTAAGTTTCATCACATGCGGACTCCCGCTATTGCTGGTTTCGTTGTCCGGGGCTCGGCTGCAACCGAGCCCCGGCGGTGAAATCAAAGCGCTGCCACCAGCGCAATGACTGCGACCACCAAAGTCGCCGCTTGCAGGACAAGCATTACGCTTACCTGCCCACCTCGCCGAGCATCGTTTCCGACGCTCAACTTCGGTTTCTCTTCCGACTCTTTGTCGTCCGAGACGCTGGGTTCCGATTGATCGACAACGTCGATACGGTCCCAGACAAAACGTTCGCCGCCATCTTCAAACCGACCGTTCATCATTGATTTGACGAAGCGGGGATTTAGGCGTGGCTGGCTTTGCCGCTTAGATGGAGAGGCTCTTGCCTGCTCCGGGAGTTTCTTGTCAGACATCGAGGACTTCCTTGACCGAGGCAGATATTGGACACCGAGAGGATTGCTGCTTTGCCGCTCACCGCGCGATACGCCATCCGGCGAAAGTCTCGTTACGACTCACTCATCATCATAACCTCCTGTGCTACCTTATGCCATTTTTATGCGGAAATTATGCGCAGTCAAGAGCTTTATGTGGAAATTATGTGAAACCGTGCAGGACTGTTTTCCAGACTGGCCAAGACTTTGGCATCTGATGACCTTAAAACGGAGTTCGGTCACGCGCCCGGCAGCGCGCTTCTAAGGCGGGGTTCGCGTGCGCGAGCGTTACGGTGCTCAAAACATGGAGACGCCCGTCAGCGCGCGATTTTTCGGGGGTCGCTGGGCGTGTCTCATCGAACTCGTCGGGCGACGGCAGGCGCGACGGGCACGAGCGCGACGAGAGCGCGGATTAAACCGGGATTCCATCCCCGTCGTTATCATCCTTACCGAAGGGCGCCCGCCCTGTGTCTATGTCAGGGGTCTCGGGGTTCGGTTCCGCCTCAAGGTTGAACTCGGACAGCAATTTCGGATGGACGGGCACGCCGTATTTCAGGGCGAGCAAGATTTCTTCCCGTTCTTTCGCCTCGACCTTTGGGTTGGACAAACGCGGCGACGCGAGCAAGTCATCGAAACCGCGCCGCTTCTCCATCTTCGCCAAGGCCTTCTTGGCCTTCCCGATCTTGTTCATGCGCTCAATGTCCGCCTGAACCGCCGGGTCTTTAGGCTGTTTCATCGGGACGTGTTGCGGTGCGCGCGGTAAGTCGCGCCCTCTGTTGGAAGCTCGTGCCATGCCGCAACCATAGCACGAGGTCAGGATGGCGCTAGTACATTCCCGTCAGGCGACTGACCTTGATGTTCTGAGGCGCGAGATATTGGGAACCGAACGCCGCAACGATCAAGCCGATACCAAGGTCGCCGTGCCCAGAGGCATTCCGCGACTGGGTGATGATCTGGTTGCCAGCGGCGGTCGTCTGCGTCGTGAACGATCCAAGGTCTTCTTCGATCTCTGAACGCAACGGCAGGTCATGCGCAAAGGTCAATTCCCCCGCCGCGAACAGCACGGCAAGGTTCTCGATCATCAGGGTCTTGCTTGCGTTGACATACCGCCCTGAGCGCCGCCATTCCTGCCCGCCTGTCATCTGGATCGCCAAATGCGGGACGGATTGGTCAAAAAGCATGTCCGATACGACCCGGCCAATGCTCGTGCCGTCGATCACGAGTTCCGACTTGCCGCCGAACGGCGCGGCGTTGCGTAGGCGGATCAGGTGATCAACCACATCCACATAGGACACCCCGCGAAACTTGTCCGCATAGACGACCGTCCGGTTCCGAGCGCCGAGGACGACCCGCGTCCCGTCGTAGATGGGCAGTTGCTGGTCCTTGATCACGCAGACGGCCGAGTAGTCGTTGCTCTGCCCAAGGTCTGCCCCGATCCAGTATCTGACAAATCCCGTCACTTTTGGCGCGGCGGGGTCTTGCCCGGTTTCGTTGACAACCCGGCCATCCGGCATGTGGATCAGGTTCAAATCCTTGGGCATACCGCGCCCTCCGTTGTGCTGGTCGCGTTCTCGATGGTCGCGAGGTCGAAATAGGACAGGCCGTCGCTCAGAAATTCGCACATGACCTCCTGCCGGAAACGCGTTGCCGACAGTTGCGACCGCAGGCGTTCGACGCGCGACGTAAGGCGCGGGATCGACGTTCCGGGCACCTTGATCCGATGCACGTTGTCTTTCGGTTCGAGGAACAGGCTGGCGAACAGGTTGTTTTTCCCGGCGGGTGTCGAAGCGTAGAAGGTCTGCCCGTTGTCCTTGAGCATTGGCAGCAGCGCGACCACGACATCCTCGCCGCCGTTCGCGCCGGGGAGATACGCCATCTCGTCCACCAGCAGCAGGTCGGCGGTATAACCCCTGATTGTCGCGCCCGACGCGGGCACGGCGATGAACCGCCCGCCGTTGGAACACTCAATCTCCGTCTGCGTTGCCCGCTCCACCACAAGGTCGGTCGCACGTAGGTAGTGTTGCACCTTGCGGGTGATCTCGCGCGTCTGGCGTTCGGCAGGCGCAAGGCAGATCGTCGTGCCGCCGTTCTTCAACTCGCGGACGCCGCGTGTCGCGAGGACACAGGACTTGCCCGCCTGACGGCACACGAGCAGCGCGACTGTCTGGGCGTCCGACGTAATCGCCTCGACCTGCCAAGGATCGACGCTGGTCGCGCCCGGCACCTCCTGCCGCAGGAAGTGAAGCATTTCCGCGCCGGGATCGAGGTCGCGCTCGACGAGGCTGCACCAGTCATGGAAGGCATCAAACGGCATCGCGACGCTCCGCTAGGCGCATCGCGTGGCAGCGGGTGCAGTCGCCATGCTCGTTGCGCGGCGCGACGTGTCCACGTTTACACGCCTTCCCCGTGAAGAACAGTTTCCCGCCCTCGGCCAGCATGACGCTCCGACAATGCGGCAGGCGCAGCCAGTCGGGATTGCCCGCCCTCTCCGACGCGACGAGGCGACGCCCGAAAGAATGCCACCCTTCGAAAATGCGATGGATCATAGCACCGTGTCCTCCTTCGTGACAGACAGAACGTGGTGACGCATCCGGCGCAGCAGCGGTTCGCGGGCCTCGGGCACCTCGTCGCACACCTCTTGCAGGATGGTTCGAAGCGTCACCCACTCCTTGCTTTCGGCCAGCGACACGTTGACGGTCAGATTGGTCGCAAGTTTGCCCTGCATCGTGGCAATGTCGCGCAGCACCTTGCGCAGGCCTTCCATCGCAGAGAGCGCGAAAGCAGGGTTATCGTCTTCCTCTGCCTGCGTGATCAGCTTTTCCACACGACGCGCCAGTGACTCGTAGGTCATGGCAACGTCCATGCGATCTTGGTTGATCACCTCCGTATCCGCCTTGATCGCGTCGATCCGGTTTTCGGCCAAGATCGAGCGGCGCATTTCCTCGGTGATCTTCTCGTCCTTGTAGCGGCGCACGGTGTCCGTGTGGACGCCGATGCGGCGCGCGATCTCGGACAGAGGGCGACGGCGCAGAACAATGTCGCGGATGATCTCGCCCTTGTCCGGGCGCAGGTCGATTGCCGCGCGCCGCCCGCTATTCTTGTTCCCGCCCTGTGCCATCAGGATTCCGCGTTCGCCGCGCGCTCCATCAACTCGAACTTCGTGCGGGCGTGCTGCGGCAGGTCGTCGAGCGAATGGAAGGTCTTGATGGTGTAGCCGTCCTGCTCGGCGCGCATCCGGCGTTGCACGATGCCTTTGCCCGTCTCCATGTCGGCGCGCACCCAGCGGACGCGCTCGTGGTCGTCGTCGAAGGTGAAGGTCTTCGACTGGATCACTTCGCGCTTGCCCGTGTTGCGGATCGTGGGATCAATGTCGCCGTCGATCACGGTGACAGTCACGCCATCTTTCGCCGCCGCCTCCTTCGCCGCCGCGTACTTGCGAGGGTCGCGGGCATCTTCGCGGGTGATCGCGTGCTTCGGTCGGATGCCCTTGGGATACCAATTACCCTCGGCATCTTTTTCGAGGCCCGCCGCGCGCATTTTCCGCTCTTGCTGCTCGTCGGCAACGATGTCCACGATTGATTTCTTCTTGGCCGCGTCGAGCTGGCGCTGCATATCCTTCTTCTCGTCGAGAATGCGGGAATTGAAATCGTGCAGGGAGTCGAGGCGCTTCGACTGTTCGGTGACCGTTTCGGTCAACTTCGTCACTTGCTGCATCAGTGCTTGCAGCGCGGCAGTCGTATCGTCGGGCATGGGATGCTCCTATCTGTCCAAAACTGAGCGCGACGAAGTCGGGGTTCGCCGCGCTCAATCTGGATTGGACAGAATGAAGCGACGCACCGATGCGCTCACGAGATGAATTTATTCGGCAGCCATCAGATCGCCGACCGGAGAAGCAGGTCTTTTGCGGGGTGATTTAAGGTGCTAATGGTTGCCAACTTATGGTTTGCACAACATAGCGACAGTGCAATCGAGGAGGATTGGTGGTGGATTCTATCATAATCAGTGAAAATTTCAGCACTCTTTCCTTGGACATAGCTATTGGCGTTTTTAGCGGGCTGTTCGTATTTCTTCTTTCTCTTTTGTTTGTGAATTATCTTTTTGCACCAAAGATGCGGTTTTCGGATAAGATCAAAGACACTTGGCTCAAGTCTTCGAAACGTCCGAGTTATTCCATTCGCATCCAAAAAGTTGGCTGGACAGATTTGATAGAAACAGGGGTAGTATGTCGTCTTGCCGTCAAAGATGTTCTGAAGAATGGCAGCGATCTTTGGAATTTCTATAATATTCCAACAACGTTCTCCTACTCTCTAACTATGAAAAATAGCTCTAGGATTGTTCACCTTAAACTACATGAAGCAAAGGTTTTTGACTACGAATCCCTTCCTCATTTCAAGAGATCTTTGAAGATTGGTCGTCCAGAAATTGGTCTTCGATTTGCAGATTTTTTCATGTCGTACGATGATGTGTACATCCAAATTTTTGTACTTGGTCATGATCGCTTTCCCGGCGTTAAAAAGGTCTACGAGTCAAAGCGTTACAATTTTTTTGAGCTTCGGGATGGTACTTGGGATGATTTGAATCTCAAGGTGGATTTTGCGTCTGCACATGCTTAGGTGCCTAAAGAAATAGTGCGCACCCGAGGCGCAAGAACTGCCGAACCACCTCGCGCGCGCGGATTCATTGCAGGGTTCGACACCAATCGTCGTATCAACTTCCGTTCGCCGGATGTTTCGAGAAATCAGATGGAGTCGGAGCAGTTTCAGGTGCTGACCGCACGCATCGCAGCAGCGCCTCAGAGACGGGCGTCTGCCGTCGTCGGGCACACTCACTCGGATTTGACCAAGACGACCGCCTGTGCCTCAGCAGATTGCGTCTCTGACACGGTGTCGGCGGTTCACGTCGCCCGCATGTGCGACGGCGCGTCCGATCTGCCCAATTTTTAGTGACCTTTTGGGTAGGGTATTCGCCCACGTTGCAAGACGCGTTGCAAAAACCGAGGGTCAGCAGATCAACCGCTTAATATTCCAGTGGTAAAACGCCTATGACGCTTGATTAGGAATCAATCGGTCAGATTTAGGCCCGTTCAGTTGCGACTCGCTCGCAGGAGGCGGTCGGAAATTTCCCGGGGAGATTGGATGCCCAAGACGTCACGCCCAGCGCCAGCATAGCGCACGCGCGTGACGTGCATGAAATAATGATGATGAGATTCTTGGGTTCAATTCGGAAAATCTCATCATCATTTTTTGTTGCACATACGCGCACGCACGATAAGCGCGGGCCTTCCGACCCAAGACCTACAACTGAGTTATTCCCACCTTGATCAGTGGTCGAACCGACCCCGCCCATCCCCGTATGATGGTGGCACGCAACCAACGGAGCCAGTCAAGTGTGCAAAGGATACACCACCCCTGCCATCGACCGAGACGGAAGGCACGCGCAGCGCGTCGTGGACAAGCTGCTGAAGGTCGAAAGTGCACTTGACGATTCCGACAGCGTTTTCGCCGCGCTCAGCATTTTGACCTGCGGGCGTGCCGCCGCTGTGGTCAAGGAAATGATGAAGCGAGGCCTCATCAGCCGAAAGGACCCGACCCATGGCTAAATCCCACGCTCAGCGACTCTACGCCGAAGGCATCGACCTCGACACCATCCGCCGCTGGCTCATCCCCCTGACGACCCGGCGCGAGCGCGATACCATCCTGGCTTCGCTCCCCGACGCCTCCCTTGCGGCTTGACCCTATGGAGGCCTCCACACTGCCGCACATACCCTTGCGCCTTCTGAACCGACTCGCACGGGCAAATGCACTGAACGATCCCGCAACCTGTGATACTTGGCTGCGGGACCGTGTGGACGACGCGACGCGACGCCAAATCATGGACGAACTGTTCCCTTCCTAGCGCAGCGCGCCAAGGCGTTTCTCGGCGTCGGTCAACTCTGCCTGCGCCGAGGCACGCTCTTCCGGAGTGAACGCATTCTGGGTTGCGAAGCGCAGTCGCTTGATCTTGGAACGTAGTTCATCAACTTCGCGCTCGTGCTGGCTTCGACCGTCACCATCGTCCACCAACCCGCGCAGAAACAACTCCGTCCCTGCATCCCAGCCGCGCTTCTCGCGTTCGTTCGCCGCACGCCACGTCACCCCGTCGTCTGACACCTCGACGATCTCGTGGGTCATATCGACCTTGCGCATCTCAGCATTCCAGAAACGCTGACGCCGAACGCGATACCACAACCCGTAAAGCGACTCGTTCAGGTTCTTCGGGCATTCCTCGTTTTCCTCGCCGCCCCATCGCTTAACCTCATAAAACGGGTCTTGGTCGAAGTCAGGCGGCACGCTCGGCAACGCATTGGGATACCCCGCCTCGTGCATTACGTCGAACTCCTTGGCGAAGTCGTCCCGGTACATCGCGTCATGCCTGCCATCCATCGGCGTCAGCGGGTCTTGGGGATCGGACAGGTCGATAATGTCAGCGGTGTGCCGGAACGCCAGCATGTTCATCTCGACATACTGCGCGCGGGCATCGTCCACGGCCATGCCTTCCTCGACGACCTTCGTGAAGAAGTGGGAGTCGAAACTGTGCGCTGTTTTCCCCCATCCTTTCGCTTGTGCCATCTCACGAATGTGCGAAGCTTGCTCGGCTCTGTCCACCGCCGCCATCAAACGCGCCCACCACGCATCGACGGCGGCTTTGACCTCGGCCATCTTCGCCTTGCCCATAGGCCTGTTCGAGAACCACGCGTTGAACGCGCTCTGCGAAGCGGACACCTGCAACACGTCTCGCCACCAAGGCGCGGGTGCGATTTGCTTCATCCAATCTTGCAGACCTTCGTCCGGCGGACCATCGGCAGGAAGGTATTTGCGCGGATGGTTGATCTGGTCGTGGAGTAGGTTGTCCAGCGCGTCGATTAGGCCTTCCCAGACCTCCTTGCCATTGATCGCCCGATTCCACGAACTGTCATTCTTGGCGTCATCGAACAGGTCGTCCTCGAACTCGACGTTGCACAGGTTGGCGATCTTCTGCTTCTGGACATTGAACGCCAGCAATTGCTTAGCGTAACCCTGCCCGAGTTTCGACGTTTCTCGATCTTTGTTCGCCATCACCCGTTCCCCACTTCTTTCTGCTTCGCCCACGCCATAACTTCGAGAAGGTCATAGCGGACGGTGCGCTGGCTGAAATACATGGCAGGCGGCGCGTCGCCGCGCTCCTTCATGTCATACAACGACCGCTCGGAAATTTGCAGGAAGTCGCAAACCTCGCGCGGCGTCATGATCCGGGGGTTGTTCAGCCGAGTTTCGAGTTCTTCAATGCGCGACTCGAGCGCGCGTAGCTGGTCAGTCATCAACGGATTCCTTCTGCTCAATCCAGAACAGACGTGACCCTCCGTTGATGCTCGCTGGTTCGGGTCGTCAGCCAAGTCCGCTTCCAGCGCGGCGCTACTCAGCCTAGTCACGCCCCACCATCACAGTGCGCGGCGTCTCACGACGCGGCATTCGGCGCACCTGCAACGTAGTGCAGGAACGATTAAGATTCAATTTCGAAAGAAGGTTCTACCTTAATCCGTTCGAAATACACTTTCTCAATGTCCTCGACGGCGCGGCGGTTGCCCATGCGTTTGAGGTATTTCATCAGCATGTCGCTGCCCTCGCCTGCCTTCTTGTCGCCGCGCAGGAAGTGGGCGACGTAATCGGGCAGGAAGGCCTCGGCTGATGCCTGCATGAAGTGACGCCGCCCGTCGTGAGGCAGGAACACCCGGACACGCTCGTCGCCCACCGTCGCGAAGGTGCCCTTGGGGTCAGTGATGTATCCCGTGGCCGACGACGCGGGGAACACCCATTCGCTGCCTGACTGACGGATCGCCTTGAGCAGTTCGATCACTGTGTCCATGACTGGCAGCGTGCGGGCGAGCTTGTTTTTCATCTTGGTCAGGTGGATCGTCTTGTTCTGTAGATCGACCTGATCCCATGACAACGAGCGCACATTGTCCGAACGGATCCCCGTCAGGAACATGACGGCGACCGCCGTGCCGACAATGACGTTCTGCTCCCGCCGCGCCATGATCGCCTCCCAGATCACCGACCAGTCATCCGCGTCGAGGTCATGCGCCCGCGCGACCTTGGTCCACTGCGCCTCTGTCTCGTCACTCTTGGCGACGCGCGTCTTCTTCTGGCCGACCGGGTTGACCACCGGGGCGAAGTTGAAGGCGTTGCCGATGCCAATGCGCACGGCGCGCGCCGTCGCCTTCTTGCCCTCGGCCATCAGGCGGTTGAGGACTGCCTGCACGTTGGCTGAGGTCACGTCCGCGACGTTGCTATCCATGATCTCCTTCGCGTGCATCTCAAGCTGGCGCGTCATGCGTTCGCGGTGGGCGTCGGACATGCCGCCCTGCGCCTGCGACGTGTCGCACCAGAAGCGCCAGCCGTCGCGCACCGTCTGAATGTCGCTCTTGGCAACCCCGGTTTTGGTGTCGCCCTGTTTAAACGCCGTCAGGGCGTCCATTGCCGGAAACCCTCCGATCTTGATCGACTTCGTTTTCCCATCGACCTTGCGCTTGATGTACCAAGTGCTCTTGGTTTTGCCGACGTTCAGGTAGAGGCCCGGAAAGCGGTCGCCGTCGTGGCGATACATGCCCGGAGGCGTTTTCAGCAGGCGCGCGGGTTTGGTGAAGTCGATTGCGGCGGTCATCTGTCTGGCTCCATTTTTGCAACGTTTTGCAACGCGCAATGTCACTAAGACGCATTCTGGCGCACTGTCAACCGATTGATTATCGTTGCAAATAAGGTGCAAACGCTTGTTTTTGTTTGCGAACCGCAGCAATGACTGTTAATCAATTGGTCGTAGGTTCGATCCCTACCGCCGGAGCCAAAATCTCAGCTACCCCTTGAAATCATTGGATTTCCGGGTTCCGGAACCGGAACTCGACGACGAGGTGCACATTCAGGTGCACACGGCGGTGCACAACGTGTGCACAGGAGCGTATGTCCATGCCCAGGAATCGGAATTTTGCACTTGGAGCAACAAGGATCTGAAGGAGCTCAAGAGCACCGTGGGCGAACGCAAGCGGGAAGCCTGGGACGACCGGATAAATACGCTTTGGGGGTCCCGCATTTACCAGGAACCGCTCGACGATATCGGGGAGCCGCTGTTCTGGGCACCGCTTATTGCGCGGCACCAGGGGATGCGTATGGAAGAGATCCTTCAGCTCGGGCCGGAGGACTTTGGATCTGATAACGGCATTCCCTACCTGCGGATTCAACACACCATCATCAACGGGGTAAAGACGCTCAGCAGCACCCGAACCCTGCCGATCCACCCACAATTGATCGAACTGGGCCTCCTGAAACTGGTCGCGCTGCGCAAGAAACAGGGGCATATCCGGCTCTTCCCCTTCATCAACCGCGGCAAGCAAAAGGGTAGATTTTCTGCGAATTTC
>PDWI01006070.1_pt1 | contig 15325 bp, 11 predicted proteins | sample 1430891 | NCBI WGS metagenome assembly PDWI01 (sample SAMN01162508, study PRJNA174530) | Oral metagenome, whole genome shotgun sequencing project. | biome: Marine environment; feature: Marine mammal; material: Swab sample of the gingival sulcus; isolation source: swab sample of gingival sulcus... | reverse complement strand
ACGGGGATAAATAACTTGCCGTTATCGGCGTATTTAATGGTGATATACTCATTGGTTTCACCATCTAATTCAATCAGTTCTAATCCAGCGTAGCGCCCTACCCCGTGCTCGTTATGGACTATCGGTGTATCGATGTGAATTTGCGACAAGTCGTCAATCAACGACATCGGATCAATGCTGGATTCACTATAATCGCTATCGGTGCTGAGTTGCGATAGAAATTCGCTAGCCGATAATAAGTAATATTTGCCATGCTCATTGGCCAGCAAGTATGAGCGCGGAAAATAACCGATACAACTAGCGTATTGGGGAGCGCATTTTGGGTCATCTCCCTGAGCGTGTTCCTGGGCGTGCTCCTGATGGTTGACCGATTGTTGCCAGTCAATAAAAAGCTTTTCAGGCAAGGACTTGTCGAGTTTTTTCAGCAAGTGCTCGCGTTCGCCCTCGCTACGGCAAAAGACGTAGGCTGGCGTGTTACCGTTGAGCAGTTTTTGCAGTTGTTCAAGGCGTTCACCGCTATCTTCTGGCAGGCTGAGGCGGTTGAGTTTGGGGGCGTTGCTGCGTCCATTATTGAGCGTATTATTAGATGCGTTATCAGCGTCACTATTATCGTTTGGCGTTTCGCTAGGCAAAAATCCTAGCCATTGATTTTTATCAAAGTAGAGCTTATCGACAGGCAATGGCTCACTACCCCCCATACCTGCAATGCGTTGATAGCGCTGCTGAATATGTTGTAAACGCGTGGTTAAATAGGTTTTTGCGCCCTTTTCCACACACACGTTAGCACCCGTAGGCAAGTAATCGAAAAAGCTAGCGGTTTCGTCAAAAAACAGCGGTAAATAGTATTCTAGTCCACCGCTTAAATAATTGTCGCGACTCTCGGAAAGGCGTTGATACAGCGCGTGTTTTTCAGCTTTGTCACCCCAAAGTTGGCGCATGGATTGACGAAAACACGTACGCCCTGCATCCGACAAGTCGACTTCGCGGCTAGGAATTAATTCGACCTGTTCAATGGTAGCAGCCGATAGTTGGGTTTTGACATCGAAAATGCGAATGCTATCAATCTCATCATCAAAATAATCGAGGCGAATGGGAAATTTAGAACTCGGCGAAAAAATATCCAACACCGCGCCGCGTTTGCTGAATTGTCCGCGCTCAGTGACTTGGTTGACGTGGGCAAAGCCAGCTTGCGCCAAGCGGTTAGCTAATTGCTCCAACGGCAACTCATCGCCTTTTTTTACCAACAGGGCGTGCGCGTCCAAAAAAGACGGCGGACACAAACGGCTCAACGTCGCGTCAATCGAGGTGATAATCACCCCCGATTTCAGCGTTCGCATCCGATACAGGGTATCGAGACGCTCGCCAATAATATTAGGGCTGGGCGCGTAGCGGTCGTAGGGTAAGGTCTCCCAGTCAGGGAAATAAAATCGCGTAACCTGCGGCGCGGTTGCCTCAAATAAGCGATTGAGCTGATCGGCTTCGGCAGCGGTTTTGCTGATAAATAAGGTGACGCCAGCTTGAGGGGTTAAGGCAGCTTGATCTATATGGTTGAATGTTTGCATATTTTGAGTGTTTTGTGATAAAGTTTTTCACGGAGTTTCGGCGAAAGATTTTATCATAAACTGGGCTAAATGATGTCATCACTTTCTTCACGCTGTAACCGCGCCAACTCCTCGCGCAATTGTTGTAATTCCTCATTCAGCCGTAACAATAATAAATTAAATAAGTTAGTTACCCACACCAGTAATACTGACGGGATTCAAACGCTCCATAGCAATCAAGCAATTTCTCACGGTGATAATGGTTTCTGTGAGTTTTATCACACTCGTTAATACTAAAAAGGCTAATACAATGTAGTAAGAAGCTAGTGTCATTGGGGCAAACACTGCGGGAAAATGAAACTTTGCGATATACCATGCAAAAATAATGAATAGACTTAAAGTATAAATGATTAAATCTGCCACGACATCATAAAAACAGCGGCGATACGTTTCATAACCATAAGAGCGGTTAGCCGATAGTATGCTGAAAACTAAGTGGATAGCAATGAGCGTGACCAATGCTAGCAACAAATACAGCTTTTCTACAAAAAAGGCACTGCCAGCGCCGAGCAAGGCAATGATAATGGTTGGACGCGTTAAAAAAGTTATAAATATATTCATGGTGTTACTCTGGTTATTAAAGTGTTTAGTTAGCAAATATGAGCGCAAAAAACAACCACCATGGCCAGCCCGTTTTTGGGCATGTTGCCATTGTCGGTTACAGGGAAATGAAAATTATCTTGCAGTTAGGATTCTGAATATCTACGCTAAATTAGCACGCTTCAAACCACCAATTGAACGAGTGCTGAAACGTCACTGGCAAAGTCCTCATTTTTCACCATCTCAACGATATCTTTATTGGTATAGGTTTCGCCATTGTAAACAACAACAATGCTTTTATCACCCACTTGCAAGAACTGACTTTCGCCAAACTCCGTGTAGCGCGTTGCCCCAATGCTGATAATGGCTTGCCGAGGATAATCGGCTTTTTCCAATAGCTGAGCGATGTGGTTCATTGGTCCTTCGTCTACTTGGTGATTCATGCGCTCAATAATCCAGTCGAGCAACTTTTGATGAAAATAACTGTAGTCCACAGCCTTGCTATCGATGCCATAGACATTTATAGTGTCACCGCGCTGATGGAAACAAGCAATACGGTAGTCATCCAACACACCACCCGATTCAAAGTTATCTAAAGTGAACCATTGGCTGGCAAGTCCTTTGGCATTCTCACCCCAATTCTTTTTCTCACAGATTTTCCGCGCATTCGGACGACGAATAGAACAGTCGTTATAGGCGGCAAAATGGGTAGGCGTGAGAGCGTTAACTTGCTTATCAGCATAAGTAATATCGCACAACAAGGCAATTTCAGGTTCAATTTGCAAATTGTCCGCGTCCTCTAACTGAGGGAAATTCAAAGTATCCGCGGATAATGGATAAGTTGCAAGAAACTGTTCCGTTTCATCCAAGCGCTTACTGGGTACATAAAAAGGGAAAATGGCTTTGGGCTGAATGGCTTCTTCTGTCTGGACATCGGCAAAGTCAGCGGCTTCCCCCGCCTGTTCTAAATGTCCAGCAAAATTACCTGCTACGCCGAGACCAATCACCTGCGTTAAATCCACCTCAACATCGCTATCGGCATGCGACACAAATTGAGGAACACAGCTGTCCGTGTGCATCAACATATTCAATAAATCTGCCAATGTCTCGCGCATATCTTGACGCGCGACAATTCTATCAATAGCGCCTTTTTCTAGCAGAAATTCACTGCGCTGAAAACCCTCTGGCAATGTCTCGCGCACCGTTTGCTCAATCACCCGCGGCCCCGCAAAACCAATTAGCGCCTTGGGTTCTGCGAGAATCAAATCCCCTAGCATGGCAAAACTGGCGGAAACCCCTCCCATGGTAGGGTCAGTCAATACGGAAATAAACGGCAATTTTTTATCTGCTAAACGCGTTAGCGCGGCTGAGGTTTTTGACATCTGCATCAGAGAAATCAAGCCTTCCTGCATGCGCGCCCCGCCCGAAGCGGCAAAACAGACAAAAGGCACGTTGCACTCAACGGCTTTTTCTACTGCGCGGACAAACTTTTCGCCAACCACCGCGCCCATAGAGCCGCCCATATAACTAAATTCAAAAGCTGCGACAACCAGAGGTCGCCCCAATAACTCACCGGAAAAAACAATCAACGCGTCGTTTTCGTCGGTGCTTTTTTGCGCGGATTTAATGCGGTCTTTGTAAGCTTTGCTATCTTTAAACTTTAGCTTATCTATGGGTTTAATACCACTGGCAATTTCTTCAATGCTGTCCTTGTCGAGCAAAGCAGTTAAGCGGTCGCGGGCGCTAATGCGCATATGGTGATTGCACTTCGGACAAACTCTTAAATTAGCCTTTAATTCAGCAGCATAAAGAGTTGCTTCACAAGCATCGCACTTTGTCCAAATGTCATCGGGAAGTTGTTTTTTGTCGCTGGTTTGTATGCGCGAAGGTAAAATTTTATCTAGCCAACTCATTCTATTTTCTCTCTCTATTGTTCTGATTTTTAGGTTATTCATTTGCTGACGCGCTATTCTAACCGCTGAAAGCTAAGTTCTCAACTGTAAATTCCAAGCACCCACGGTGTCAGCGGAGCAAATGGGGCACAACTTAGCTTGTTCTTTATCCAGCCTCGTGGCAGAATAAGTTCGGTTCACCAGCAGTAGTTCACCAATCGAGAAACAGGTTATGGAAAATAAAAAAAACTCAATACAAGACATTGGCAATGTGTTGCAACGCATGCGTAGAGAAATCAGCAAAGCCGTTGTCGGACAAAACGATGTAATCGAGCAGGTTCTCATCGCTATGCTGGCAGGGGGTCACGTGCTGTTGGAGGGGGTTCCAGGTTTAGGAAAAACGCTAATAGTCAAGTCGTTGGCAAAAACCTTTGGCGGGGAATTTGCCCGCATCCAATTTACTCCAGATTTAATGCCCGCCGACGTAACAGGGCACATGTTATTTAACCCTAGGGAGGGCATATTCACTCTGCGTAAAGGCCCCGTGTTCACTCACCTGCTCTTGGCTGATGAGGTCAACCGCGCCCCCGCGAAAACACAAGCCGCGCTCTTAGAAGTCATGCAAGAAAAACAAGTGACTATTGAAGGAAAATCCCTCAGTGTTGAGCGCCCCTTTATGGTGCTGGCTACACAAAATCCCTTGGAGCAGGAGGGCACTTATCCACTGCCTGAAGCACAGCTAGACCGCTTCTTACTCAAAATACAAATTAACCATCTCACTGAGGCTGATGAATATCAGTTGTTGACGCATATTTTATCACTACAAAATATTATGGATATCTACACTGATGAGGTCACACAGGTCGTTAGCCCTAGACAACTCCAACAACTGCAAACGCTGACAAATCGAGTAACTGTTGATGAACGCGTTGTCAAATACGCCCTGCATATCGTGCGACTGACGCGAGAATACCCCAGTATTTCCGTGGGCAGTGGCCCGCGCGGCGCGATTGCCTTGTTGGCTTGTGCGCGAGCAAAAGCGCTATTATCAGGACGCGATCACGTTATTCCCGATGATGTCAAAGCGCTAGTCTTACCCGTGCTCCGCCACCGCATCGCGCTGAGCGCGGAAGTAGAAATCGAAGGTCTGAATAGCGATGACGTGCTGGCACAGTTACTGGAAAGTATCGACGCCCCTAGACAATAACTCAAGCCTATGTTGAATTTACTTCCTCACCAGCGCTTGTTGCAGTTGTTGTTGGCGCTGGTTGCCATATTTACCCTACTGGGTGCGGTTGCTCTGTTTTGGGATATGGATTTGACTACGTGGACGCTGTATATCGCTGGCGTTGCGTTGTTGCTGACCGTTCTGGATGGGCTATCGCTATTGCGCCTTAACCGTCGCTTGCACTTTCGACTAACACGTCAAATGCCGCATTATTTTATTGTCGGACAAATGACCGAAATTGTGTTGTCGCTACGTTGTGATAATCTGCCCCCAAAGCAACGCCTATATTTATCGTTATTTGATCATCTCCCGCACCAGTTTGAGTTAGAAGGGGACAACGAAAAACAACACGTTACTCACCGCGCTATGCCCACAGACCTACAGTTGTCTTTTGGCGAATATGTCACTGTGCGCTATCGCGTCAAACCCTTGCGGCGTGGCGTGGCCGTTTTTACGGGCACGCAAATTCGCCTATCTTCTAGCATGGGACTATGGCAGTTAAACCGTTTTATAGCCCTTGAAGAAGCCGTTAAAACCTATCCCGACTTTCGACGACTGGATAATAATGGATTACAGTCTGACGATGCCCAGTCACATGGTACGCTACCACATCATCGCAAGCGCGGTAGCGGCACGGACTTTGCCGAGTTGCGCGAATACCAAGAGGGCGATTCACTCAGTCATATTGACCACAAGGCCACCTCGCGCATGAATAAGCTGATGGCTAAATCTTTTCAAATTGAGCGCGACCAACAGGTTATGATTCTACTTGATTGTTCGCGGCGGTTGCGTATTTTTCAAAAGGATTTATCACATTTCGATTACGCGCTAAACAGTGCTATTTTTCTAGCGCGGACAATTTTAAACCAAGGCGATGCTGTCGGCTTAATGACCTTTGGTAGTGGAGAGACGCGCTACAGCAAACCAAGAAAAGGGCGAAATAGTGTTAACCGCCTACTCAACCTAGTCTATGATTTAGAGCCCTCACGCAGCGCGCCTGACTATATTCGCGCTGCTGAACAGCTCATGGTACGCCAAAAGCGCCGTAGCCTGATTATTATGATTACTAACTTACAGGAAGAAGACACCGATGCCATAAAGACTATGCTACGCATTTTGCAAAAGCGCCATTTAGTCTTAATCGCCAATCTGAAAGAGGAATTACTCGGCGAAGACATGCCCATTCGCAACTTAGATGATGCCGTTTTCTATGCCGCGCGCGAGACCTATCACGGTTACCGACAAAAAATGCTGCGCTACATTAGCAACCGTCAGCTTATTTTGCTGGATACGTATCCGACCTCCCTCACGGCGCAATTAATTAATTTATATTTGAATGTCAAACAGTCGGGACGCTTTTAATGCACAGCGAATTTTACTCCTTTGGCGAAATGAGCAATAATAGTAATTTAATCTAGCAACTAATCTAACAATTAATCACTGCAAACCACTATGCAACCATCGCTTGCCAACTGGCTCAATCACTTTGAAACACTACACCCTGTTGGCATTGACATGGGGTTAACGCGCGTTGCCAATGTGTGGCGAACCTTATGCGAACAGCACGGCATTGCTCAACTGGCTAGCAAAAAAGTCATCACCGTCGCAGGCACTAATGGCAAAGGCTCGGCCTGCGAGATGTTGACGCGGTTGTTGTGCGCTCAAGGCTATCGCGTCGGTACTTATACCTCACCCCATATTCACCACTTCCGTGAACGCGTACACATCAATCAAACCGCGGTTGCCGATAACACGTTAGCGCGGGCTTTTTCCGCGGTTGAACGCGCCCGCGGAGAAATTTCCCTAAGTTATTTTGAAGCAACCACACTGGTTGGATTATTAACCTTTGCGTGGGCAGGCGTTGACATAGCCGTTTTAGAAGTCGGATTGGGCGGACGCTTAGATGCCATCAATATTATTGATGCCGATGCCGTGTTAATAACTTCTATTGGGCTTGACCACGCTGAGTTTCTCGGTCGCGACTTGTCAAAAATTGCCGTAGAAAAAGCGGGGGTGTGTCGCCGCGGTGCGCCCTGTGTTTATGCGCAAACGGGTATTTATCAAAACGTCATAGATTTCGCCCAACAACAAGGCATTCCCCTGCTGGCCAATGGGCGAGACTATCAGCTTGATGGACAAACCCTACAGTATCAGCAACAGTGCTGGCAGGTGCCCGATGCCATTGCCAGCTTGGGCGCACAGCAAATTAGCAACTGCGCGGGTGTTCTGCTGTTGTTGGCACAGCTTGATTTATTGCCGAGTGACTACACCTCACCCTTGTTAAACTTCTCGTTATCGGGGCGCATGCAAGTTATTGCCAAGCACCCCACGGTTATTGTTGATGTCGCGCACAACGAAGACGCAGCGCGGGCACTCGCGGAATACTTACGCAACAAGCAATTGAGCAACACTTCCCCCATAAGCCTGTACGCAGTGATAGGCATGTTAGCCGACAAAGACCACCGCGCGGTACTCGCCGCCTTTGAGGGACTATTTGACAGTATTTTTTGTGGCAGCACCGCGGGAGAGCGAGGCTTTAGCGACCACGCACTGGCAGAAATTACTCGCACCCAGCTCAGTGCGCCCGTTCACGCTTGCGGTAGCCTGTCGCAGGCCTTGGCGCGCGCTACCGCCTGTGCCGCTACTCAGCCCGATAGCATGGTCATCGCTTTTGGCTCTTTTTTAGTTGCCAGTGCTCTGCTAACTAACAATAAAATATCCAAATAATCGCTAACGTTACTGGGTCTAACTGTACCTGTCTTCACTTTTTCGTTTGTTAATCCATGACATTTTCTTGTGCAATCGGTATAATGTGGCGCTAACGGACAATAAAAATATAATTGACATATGAATCAAATAAATAAAAATCGTCTTATCGGCGGTGGTGTTTTGGTGTTTGCAGCTTTGTTGTTTGCACCTGCGATTTTAACGCCTCAGCCTCGTGATTTAGAGAACCCTACGTTGGCAGTTCGCATTGAGTCTGACAACGGGTCTAAATCTTTGCAAGTGTCTGCCTCACCTAAGACACAAGAGCCTCAGCAAGAGACAAACAGCCAAACGCCTAATATCCAGCTAGAGTCCGTTGCTACTCAGAAAAATAACAGGGTGAATAACACAGTCACTTCTCCCAGACCCAACAAAATACCAGTAGTTGTCGCGACATCTAATCAACTTACAGTCTCAGCTGTGCCCGGTCGTTCTAAGCAGGGAGTCACCATTAAAAGTACAGGTAAAAAAGCCAGTTGGTTGCGCGTTGGTAGTTTTTCCAGCAAGAAAAATGCTAACAACTTGTTTAAGCAACTTCGCAAACAATATGGTCATCTCGTCAAAGTCGAGGTAAGCACGGTAGATGGCAAGACCTATCATCGCGTATTGGTTGGTCCTTACAATGAGGAAGACAAATTACAAAATGTGCGCTTAACATTGATAAAAGATGGACATAACCCTAGAATTCAGCGCTAGTTATTTTTAACTAATTTGATCGATTGCTTGTTTAATTGACGAGTTAAAATAGTTGGCTTCAATCACTCTTATCGGATTTATCTTATGGAAATATTACAAGGTATGAACATTATTGACCTCGCCTTTATCACGGTTTTGGCTATTTCAGTGCTTGTTGGCCTGATTCGTGGCTTGGTTCGCGAAATACTGTCGTTGGTTGGTTTAATCGCCTCTATTTACTGTGCCATTTCTTTCTCTGAAAAATTGTCAAAGCAATATGTGCTAGACTTTCTAGAAAATGAACGAATCAGCTATATTTTTACTTTTGTCGCCATTGTTGTGGGGGTTTTGTTCATCACCACTTTGGTTAATTTATTTTTCAGCCAATTGCTAAAAGCCAGTGGACTGTCACTACTAAATCGCTTGTTGGGCGCCGTTTTCAGCGTGTTGCGTGGCGCGGTAATCTGTTCTATTGTCGTTATGGTCATTGGCTTTGCTCCTGATGTAAAATCGCAATCGTGGTGGAAAACATCCAAAATGATACCCTCTTTTCAAAAGTTCACTCAATTGATGCTAAAACATTTGCCCAAAAAGGTGGGTGGCTATGTTGAGACAGCTAAAGACAGTGCTCGCCGAGCAACGAATGAAATCATTACATTGCCCTCAACGGCTGATGTTCAGTCGCAGTCAACAGAAAACTTACACCAAAATACTGCCAAAACGGGCGAGCAGACGGTGCGCCCACAGAATGTGCAGACTCAAGCTGAAGAAAAATTGGTGCTGGAATCTTATCAAGGTAACTAAAGTAAAATAACTGGGAATTAAGTAACCTATTTATTATCAAATTTCAAACAACACAAGAATTATTACCATGCAAACCTTAAAATTAGGATTATTAGGCTACGGCACTGTCGGACAGGGCGTGGTCTCACTGCTAGGACAAAACACTAGCGAGTGGCAAAGCAAAACAGGCTATCAGGTCAGTGTGTCCGCCATTGCCAAACGCAACTGGGAAGGCATTGAAAAGCCCGCAGGCATTGATTGCCTGACAGATAGTGCCGCGCTGGTCAGCCGCGACGACGTTGATGTTGTCGTTGAGCTCATTGGTGGAACAGATATTGCTTTTGACTTGATTATGCAAGCCCTAGACAACGGCAAACACGTGGTTACAGCCAACAAAGCCCTTATTGCCTACAAGGGCGCGGAAATTTTCCAAAAAGCCGAAGAAAAAGGCTTGCAAGTAGCTTTTGAAGCCAGCGTCGCAGGTGGCATCCCCATCATTAAAGCCCTAAAAGAAGGCTTGATTGCCAATGAAATTAGCTCAGTAGCAGGTATTATCAACGGCACAAGCAACTACATTTTGACAGCGATGCGCAACGAAGGTCGTGCCTTTGCCGACGTGTTGGAAGAAGCGCAAGCGCTGGGCTATGCCGAAGCCGATCCAACCTTTGACGTTGAGGGCGTAGATGCCGCCCATAAGCTCACTATTCTCGCCTCCATCGCCTATGGTATTGACTTAGATTTTGATAAATTATCGGTTGAAGGTATCAGCCATATCACCCGCCAAGATGTCGCCTATGCCGAGGAGCTAGGCTATCGCATTAAACACTTAGGTATCGCCATTCGCCGCGACAAAGGCATTGAAGCCCGCGTACACCCCGCGCTAGTGCCCAATACCGCGTTAATTTCCAAAGTCGATGGCGTAATGAATGCCGTGCGCGTTTACGGTAATGCTGTAGGCGAAACCCTGTTTTACGGCGCGGGCGCGGGATCGTTACCCACGGCTTCGGCGGTAATGGCGGATGTCTTGGGCTTGACGACCAACCTAGCCGCTGAGCACATCAATCCGCTAGGCTATGCGCGCTCAAGTAAAAGCAGTCATTCTGTATTGGCCGAACCAGAACAGCAGTCGGCGCACTATTTGCGACTGCTGGTTGCCGATAAACCAGGAGTGATGGCGAAAATTGCTGGCATTTTGGCAGAGAAAAACATCAGTATCGAAGCCATTATTCAAAAAGAGCCTGAAAGCGAAGACAACGAAGCCGTTATCGTTATCGTCACTCAGGAAGTGAAGGAAGCTGACTTGCAACAAGCACTGTCGGCTATCAAGGCGCTTGATACTGTCAAAGGCGACATTATGCGCATCCGCGTTGAGCACTTTGCCTGAGTTTAAGCCCTATCCTACCCCTTTAGACCTCGACGACTACCCCGACGATTTTTCCCCTTGTCATCGTCGGGTGTTGTCGGCACGGGCAATTCTGCCTGAGCAATTGGCCAAGCCGTTATCGGCACTGATTCCCGTTGAACAGTTGCAGCATGCCGAACGTGCCGCCGAGCGCATCTACCGCGCTATTCGCCAACAACAGAAAATCGTTATTGTCGGCGATTACGATGCCGACGGCGCAACGGCGATGGCGGTCATGGTGTCGGTGTTCAAACATTTGTCGGCTAACTACGACAGCGTCGTCCCCAACCGCGTTCGCATGGGTTACGGCTTGTCGGAAAAGGCGGTGGATGAAGCTTTGGCAAAAGGCGTGCAACTGCTGATTACCGTGGATAACGGCATTTCTGCCACCGAGTCCGTAGCGCGTTTAGCTACCCACGGTGTTGAGGTCATTATTACCGACCACCATCTACCTCCCGACACGCTTCCCGCGGCAGCCGTGATTGTCAACCCCAATCTACGCGACTGTGACTTCCCCAGCAAGGCATTGGCGGGCGTGGGCGTGGCATTTTATGTGATGCTAGCCCTGCGCCAAGTCTTTCGCGCCCGCGGTGACCAGCGCTTAGACAATTTGCCGATGACGGATTTATTGCCCTATGTCGCCATTGGCACAGTAGCCGATGTTGTTCCTCTGGATTTTAATAACCGCGTTTTAGTGGAACAAGGGTTAAAGCGCATTCGCGCGGGACATTGCCCACATGGCATTAGCGCCCTTATCGAAGTGTCAGGCATCAACGCCAAAACACTCACGGCCAGCCATATTGGCTTTCAAATTGGGCCGCGCTTAAACGCGGCGGGACGCATTGCCGATATGCAGCTGGGCGTGGATTGTTTGCTGGCTGACAATGCCCGCCTCGCGATGGATTATGCCATTGAGTTGAATCGCCTCAATCACGAACGCCGTACCTTAGAAAACGAAATGCGCGCACAAGCCGACCACCTGCTGGCTGAACAAGACGTCACCACTAAAGACACTGTCAGTGTGTGTTTATTTAATCCTGAATGGAATGAAGGGCTGATTGGCATTCTTGCCGCGCGCATCAAGGACAGTCACGATAAAACCGCCTTTGTCTTTACCGCTGCCGCGGGTGGTTTTCTCAAAGCCTCGGCGCGCGCGGGCACGGCGGTTAATCTCATTGCCGCGCTCAATGAACTCAACCGCGTTCAGCCCCAACTACTGAGCAATTACGGCGGCCATGCTAAAGCCGCGGGCTTGTCGCTATTGCCCGAGCATTTAGACGACTTTGCCGCGGGCATTGAACAAACCCTTAGCGCACAACTGGAGGGTAAAGTCATTGACCGAGCCATTTACACCGACGGTGAATTACTCCCCTACGAACTCAGTGTGGGTAACGCCGAATTTCTGCGCCTACTAGAGCCGTGGGGTAGCGAGCTTCCGCAACCGCTGTTTGAAAATACCTTTTATCTCGATCAAATACGTGAGGTAGGCAAAAACCACGCGCAATTGCGCTTGATTGAAGCGCAGTCAGGACAGCATTTCCGCGGTATTGCCTTTAACCAGTTTGCCGATTGCCAAGTTTTGCTTAAAACTCAGTGCCGCATGGCCTATCACCTCGATATTAACGAATGGCGTGGCCAGCGCAATTTGTCATTACAAGTGACCTCAATGCAGCGGTTATAAAACCTGCTAAAAAGTCATCTCAATGGCACTGAGTGCGCGGGGCAGCTTGCGTTGCCAATTAGGGGCTTCACTGGTTGTCCCTGGCACATTGAATGCCTGCTCTTGCCCACAAAAGTTTTCTGGCTGAATACCTAACAGTTGCGTGTTACCATCGCGAACATAGGCGTGTAGCGCTTGGTTTAAGCGCGGATGCATCGCCATTTTCATGGCATCGATTGCATAATTATCAGGTAAGTAACCCTCCCATTTTAAGGCGTTTAGCAAGGCCTGCTTATCCTGCAAACGCGCATCAAACAGCGGTTTTAAAACCGCCTCGCTCAAAACGCCCAATTCGCGCAATAAGTGCAAATCGCAACAATGCCACCAACCTGCTAACGGTGGCAAATCGTGCGTGCCCAGCACGCCTAATGCTTGCTGGTTGACATTTTTAGGAGAACGCCAGCGCAGCTGCTGTTCCTCTCGCCCGGCAAAATAGAGGACATCATAAGATAAGACTTGATAGCGTTTTAATGCCTCTCGCACTTCATTGGGCACTGTACCCAAATCTTCGCCAATGAGTAAGCACTGCGCCCGCTGCGACTCAATAGCCAAAATAGCCATTAAAGTATCAAAAGGATAATGAATATAGGCGCCCTCGCTAATGGGTTTGCCATCGGGTATCAGCCACAAGCGATACAAGCCCATCACATGGTCTATACGCAATACCCCACAGTGTTTCATATTGGCGCGCAAGATATCAATAATGGTTTGAAAGCCTTGTTTTTTTAATACAAGGGGATGCATAGGCGGCAGTCCCCAGTCTTGTCCCGCGGGGCCCAGTGGATCTGGTGGCGCGCCAATAGAGGCTGGCAAACTGTACAATGCCGGGTTTGCCCAACTGTCCGCCGAGCCATCGGCAACGCCCACTGCCAAATCACCATACAAGCCCAAGGCCAATTGACGCTGTTGACAATGCTGTTGCACCTGCGCTAATTGCTGGTCAATCAGCCATTGTAAGTAGCTATAAAAGCGTATATTATCGACGTTATCGGCAATAAAGGCACGCACTTCCGCGCTATCGGCAGATTGTAGGGCATCGGGAAAAACGTGAGAACCCAACGGCTTGTCATCGCCACCATAAACTTCGGTAAGGGCATAAAACGCGGAATTGCGCTGTAGGGCTTGTCCACCCTGTTCGAGAAAGGCTTGAAAATCGGCGCGACGCTGTGCATCACCCGCTTGTTCAAAATGGGAAAATGCCATGCGTAGCGCTTGCATTTTTAGCGCGGCAACTTGACTATAATCCACCAGTGGCTGCTGGCGCAGTGCTTCAAGCGCCTCGCCTTGCCTCTCAAACCATTCCAGATGTGCGCTATTATCGGTGAATTCGGGAATTAAACCCAGCGACAAGTATATCCAGTGCCAATAAATACGCGAGGATGGGCTGTAAGGGCTAAACCACTGAGGCTGCGCGGGATAAAGCGCATGCAAAGGATTTAAACCAATAAAGTCAAATCCTTGTTCGGCAGCCAAATCAACACAATCCCACAAATCGGCAAAATCTCCTATGCCCCAATTGGCAGATACACCCGTTCTATGGGCTTCGCTGCGCAGGCTATAGAGCTGCAACATTAGGCCGCGCAATTGGCGCTCACGCAAGCTATCAGGGTGGTAACACGTCGGCGGGGCAACGATGAGGCGATAACGTTGCTCCCCCGCGTCAGTTTGCGCCACCAAGGTGTAGTACCCTACTGATAAAGGCGGACACACCCACTGACTGATAAACACGTTCTCATCGGCCTTAAGGGTTTGCTGTTGTTCATCTTGCAGGCAATAAGTATGAACGATAGAGGGAAAAAAGAGTAATTTAGGATGCTCTGCTAACAACACATAGACCTCGGTAAAATCTGCGGGCTGTGTCGGCGAAGTCGATAAGGCTTGAATAAAATAATCTAGCGTGCTGTCGCTAATCAAGTGATAATTGCCCTCAATATCCCAATAAGCATCAGCAATATCTAGGGAACGGGCTTGTTGTCGTCTTACAGTCATTATTTTTTATTGTTATTAAGTGATAATTATTGTTGCTGGAACATTGCTAAGATAGTCCCTTTAACCCCAACTGTCGCAAGGCTTCATACCCCAACATGGCAACAGTATTCGATAAATTCATACTGCGCGACTGCGGACGCATGGGAATGCGCAACCAGTGTGTAGCGGGGATATCTGCCATGTGTTCAAAGGCAACACCGCCGTCTTCTGAGCCAAAAATTAGCCTATCTTCATCCTGAAAATTGACGGCATAAGCCGACTGTTTCCCTTTGGTGGTGATGATAAAGTGGCGGTGTGCGCGGTTTTTAGTTAAGAAATCTTGCCAGTTGTCATAGTGAGTAATCTCGGCAAACTCAGCGTAATCCAATCCCGCGCGCCTGAGTTGTTTGTCTTCCCAGTGAAAACCCAAGGGATGCACCAAGTGCAGTTTTAATCCCGTATTGGCACAAAAGCGGATAATATTGCCCGTATTGGGCGGGATTTTCGGTTGATATAAAACGATGTGAATGCTCATAGTTTAAAAGCGTTATTATTTGAAGAATCTATCGCCGTATCGAAATGCGCAGTAAGGGGCTATTTCCCTAAACTGGCAAGTAAATTGAACGGTACCTGCCGTGCTGAATCTATCTTTAACGCGGTTTCTGGAGTGTTGTGTTTTTGTTTGTTTTCTGTTCGTCTAGTGACAGTGCGTTTCTTTGCCAGATGCGTATGTCCAAAACTCACGAAGCG
>PDWI01006069.1_pt1 | contig 15326 bp, 9 predicted proteins | sample 1430891 | NCBI WGS metagenome assembly PDWI01 (sample SAMN01162508, study PRJNA174530) | Oral metagenome, whole genome shotgun sequencing project. | biome: Marine environment; feature: Marine mammal; material: Swab sample of the gingival sulcus; isolation source: swab sample of gingival sulcus... | reverse complement strand
TTAAAATAGGGGTAAGGTTTATTTTTAGAATATTGAATTTCTAATTGTATAGAAGCATTTTTACCTATTTTGTAGTGCACTCCAAATATATAATCCTGAGCTGTTTTGGATAGTTCTTGATGTTGATTTGTTGGGCTTGGAGAAATATTTTGAAATTGCATTTGACTAATAGAAGCTGCTCCGTAAAGGTGTAAACGAGGATTAACTTCATAATCTCCTTGAACAAAGAAAGACATTGTGCTCGAAGGACTTATTATTTTGAAATAAGGCGTTTCAGTTAAAAGAGTATTTTGTGGATTGTATAATTTCATAGCAGAAATTCCGGAAGAAAGATGCCATTTTTCTGAGATAGACAAATTAATTTTAGGTTGTATATAAGAACCTATTTGGTAATTTCCGCCGGTACTGTATGTGGCAAAAGTACCTAAACTGATACTTGTTTTAGGTTTAAAATGCCATTTTTTTTGATTTGTTTTGGAATAAGAAGGTATTTCAGAATCATCATCTAAAAAGAATTCTTGTGCCTCAGTCCAATAGGGGAAAAGCAGTAATGATACAATAATGAATACCTTAAGCTTATTTTTTATAGTATTGTTAATAAGTGTTTTGTGTTTTTTCTTCATAAGAAAATAAATCAATAAACTAAAGGACGAAAATACAAAAAAAATTAAAAAAGGAGTGTCTTTAATTTAAAAAGACACCCCTTTTTCTAAATTAAGTGATAATTCACTTGAAATTAGGTATAACTTATAACAAGCTATTTAATTCTTTTTTCAACTCAGGATTAGACGGACGTTTGGCGTTATTATCAACAATACGTCCCTCTTTATCTATAATAATAAAACGAGGAATACCTTTAATTTGGTAAGCATTTACAAAGTCTAACTGGCTTCTGGAAGCAAAAAGTTGAATACCACCAAGTTGTTCTTTTTTAACCATTTCTCTCCATTTGTTTTCTTGATCCCAAACACAAATGCTTACAAATTTAATGTTTTTGTGTTCCATTTCTTTTTCTAATTTCAAAAGAGAAGGAATTTCACCTCTACAAGGTCCACACCAAGTTGCCCAAACATCAATAAATACAAGGCTTCCGCGTAGACTTTCTAAAGTAACTTCTTTACCGTTAATGTCTTTTAGTTTAAAAGAAGGAGAAATTTCTCCCTTAGCTACTTTTTTAAGAGCATCATAGGTTGCTTGAACTTTTTCGAAATCTTTTGGGTTGGTAATCATTGTTTTTAGCAGCTCATAAGCTTGCTTTAATTCACCGGTTCTGTCTAAAACGGGCTCAGAAAAAACAATGGCTATCTTTTCTTTAATTGCTTTGTTTTGAATGTTTTTGTTGATGTTTTCCAACTGTTGTATTTCAATATCTTTACCACTTTCATAAGGTAAATATTCTATATAATTCTGAAGAAAAGAAATATAGCTTTGTACAGATAATAATTTCTCGTTGAAGTCTATTTTTTCAAAAGGATTTGGGTAGTTTTCAGACACTTTGAAGTTGTCGTTTTTCTTGAAATAGTCTCTGTTGTAAGTTTCGTAATAGAAAATTCTATTAAGTTTGTCATACTTCAAAGAGGCTTCTCGTATTAAATAAAAATCCTTGTCTAATTCGTTTTTGTGCTGATTTAAAAAGTCAATAGATACTTGATAAATAGAATCATTTAGTTTTAGAAAGTCTGTTTCGTTCAAAGGACAATAATAGCTGTAATGTTTTACCTCTTTAAGCTTAGGTTCTAAGTCAAATTGAACATCAGATAAATATTGATTTTCTTTAGCACCTTTTCCTGTAAATGTACTTTTTCCATCTTCAGAAGCATCTAGTTTTAGAGTTAAATTGAAGCCTTTCTTTAGGTAAGAAGGAAAAGACTTGGTGCCGTCATATAGAATATAAAAACCATCATTCAGCTCCAAAGTGTCTTGAAAATGATTGTTTTTGTCTAATTTCATAATAACTTCCATTTCTCTTGTTTCTGGATTGTAGATACAAAGAGAATCGCTGTTAATATGGCTTATTTCTCCGGAAAGAATAATTTTATCAGTCTGATTATCTTGATTTTGACAAGAAATAGCAAACATAAGGCTAAGGATAGCCAAGGTAAAAAATGATTGTTTCATTGCGTGTTGTAATTTGTATTATTTAATATGTGTTTTCAAACCCTAAAGATACTGAATTTATTTTAAATGGGCTTCTTAAAAGTATATTTTTTAACATCTTTGTAAATTATTGTTTTTTAATTATTTATTATTTTGTTGATTTACATTAGCATCCGAAAGTTTATAAAAAGCGACCTTATTTTGAATATAGAACTTATGGCTTTTAGCTATTAGCTTTTGGTTTTTAGCATTTTACTACTGGAAGATGTCTTATTTGTGTCTAATAGGTTTATTAAACTTAAAATTTTTAAACCTACTAGCTTTAAAGAAGCTAAAAGCTAAGGGAAAAAGGCTAATAGCTTTTAAAATAGCAATATACATTTATCCTAAGTTGTTGAATTATGCTGTATTAAAAAACTTTCGAATGCGAGTGGTTGATTAAATGGCTTTATTGTGCTTATTTTAATTGATAAATAGCATAAAAAAACTATCTTTGCTTTTTCTGAGGAAACAGCTTGTTATTTTATGTTACGATTAGACGATGATATTTGTTATTTAAAGGGAATAGGAGAAAAACGGGCAAAACTCTTAAAGGAGGAGTTGAAGTTGTTTACTGTAGAAGATTTACTATATTATTTCCCTTATAAATATGTTGATAAAACTAAAATATACCGTATTTCAGATATTCATTCTTCATTAAGTAGCTCTATTCAGTTGAAAGGGCGCTTGGGGCATTTTTCGGAAGTAGGAATGGGTAGGGGAAAACGTTTAACAGCTTCTTTTTCAGATTATACAGGTCAAATAGAATTGGTTTGGTTTAAGGGGATTAATTGGGTAAAAAAAACATTGAAACCCGGAGCAGAATATTTGTTGTATGGTAAGCCAACTTTGTTTAATCATCGTTTTAACATTTCGCATCCCGAGTTGGAATTATTAGGCGAAAATACCGAAAAAGAAACAGGCATACAGCCGGTATATGCTATTCCCGATAAGCTGAAAAAACAATTTATTACATCTAAACAGATTCAAATAGCCATTAAAGACTGCTTTGCAAAAGGCTTTGATTTTCAGGAATCTTTTCCTCAATCTGTTTTAGAAAAACAATCCTTAGTATCTGGTTTTGAGGCTTTAAAACAGTTGCATCAGCCGGACACAGAAGAACAACGCTTGGCGTCTGAGTATAGAATTAAATTTGAAGAATTATTCTATATTCAATTGAAGTTATTACTTCAGAAAAGTACTCGGAAAGCGCGATACAGAGGGCATATTTTTGCTAAAATAGGGCAGTATTTCAATCAGTATTATAAGGAGCAATTAAGTTTTGAACTGACCAATGCGCAGAAACGCGTAATTAAAGAAATTCGTAGTGATGTTAATACCGGACGGCAAATGAATCGCTTGGTACAAGGAGATGTGGGAAGTGGTAAAACTTTAGTTGCTTTGTTTGCTATGCTGATGGCGGTGGATAATCAGAGTCAAGCGGCTATGATGGCGCCTACGGAGGTTTTGGCACAGCAACATTACGAAAGCTTAAAAGAAGGCTTGGAAAAGATAGGCATCAAACCTTATTTACTGACAGGAAGTACCAAAACGAAAGAACGAAAAGAAATTCATCAAGGGCTTCTTGACGGCAGTATTTCTATATTAATAGGAACACACGCTTTGATAGAAGATACAGTGCAATTTAACAATTTGGGCTTGGTGGTTATTGATGAACAACATCGTTTTGGCGTAGCACAGAGAGCCAGTTTCTGGAAGAAAAACAGTATTCCTCCGCATATTCTTATTATGACGGCAACTCCTATTCCTCGTACCTTGTCAATGACTTTATATGGCGATTTAGATGTTTCTATTATAGACGAGTTACCTCCGGGACGTAAGCCTATTGTTACCACACATTTGTATGATAATCAGCAACCGCGTATTAATAAATTTATGCGTGAGCAGATTGCCAAAGGGCGACAAGTCTATGTGGTTTATCCTTTAATAAAGGAATCAGAAAAATTAGACTATAAAGCTTTAGAAGAGGGCTTCTGGACATTGTCAGAAGATTTTCCTGTACCGGATTATGCTATTAGTATCGTGCATGGGCAAGCCAAAGCTGCTGATAAAGAAATAGAGATGCAGCGTTTTATAAAACAACAAACACAAATATTAGTGGCAACTACAGTAATAGAAGTGGGGGTTAATGTGCCGAACGCCACAGTGATGATTATAGAGAGTGCCGAGCGTTTTGGCTTGTCGCAACTACATCAATTGCGAGGGCGAGTAGGTAGAGGAGCAGAGCAGTCTTATTGTATATTGAAAACCTCTCATAAGCTTTCCAAAGACAGTCGTACAAGGATAGAGGCTATGGTTAATAGCAATGACGGTTTTAAATTAGCGGAAATTGATTTAAAGTTGAGAGGGCCCGGAAGTATTGAGGGAACACAACAGTCCGGAGTGCCTTTAGAATTTAAAAAGGCGAATTTGTTGAGTGACCAAAATATATTGACACAAGCTCGTGAAGTCGTAGAACAAATTTTAGAAAAAGACCCCGAATTGAAGCTCTCGGAACATAGTGCTTTAAAAGCCACTTTAAAGCAGCGTTATAGTTCTAAAATCAATTGGAGTAGAATCGGTTAAAAATAGTAGAAAACAAGATGATAACAGAAAAACAGCAACAACAATTGATAAAAAAAGGTATTTCTGATTCAGTTTTAGAGATGCAAATACAAGCCCTTTTGCAAGGAGCCAAAAAGACCAATGTTGTACGTCCTGCCTCTATTAATGATGGTATTCGTAGATGGAGTGATAAGGATAAATCGAGGCTTTTGCTTTTTTTAGATACAGCTGTTCATCATCAGAAAATAACGAAATTTATACCGGCATCAGGTGCAGCAACAAGAATGTTTAAAGACTTGTTTGTGTATTTAGAAACGCAAAGCATAACGCCTTTTGTAGAACGTTTTTTTCAGCATTTGAAGCAGTTTGCTTTTTATCCGTCTCTCTTGTCGCTTTGTGGGGAAGACAAAATGAATAAGCTGTTAGAGGAAAATAATTACACCGAATTATTAAATCTTATTTTGTTGGACAAAGGTCTGAATTTAGGGCAGAAACCTAAAGCCTTGATTCCTTTTTTTATAGAAGACCAACAAGTTCTAAAGCCTATATATAAGCATATTAAAGAGGCTAAAGATTTTTGCTTTAAGAATATAGATGTTTGTTTTTCTATTTCAGAAAATCATCGTTTGGGTTTTGAAAAAGAAGTAAAGCAGTCTGCTTTTGGGCAGATAAAAGTAAATTATACAGAGCAATCAGTATCTACGGATGCTGTGGCTTTAACTTCAGAAAACACTTTGTTGTTAGATGAAAACGAACAGATTATATTTCGTCCGGGTGGACACGGAGCTTTGATTTATAACCTTAACGAACTGTCTAGTAATTATGTGTTTATAAGAAATATAGATAATGTGTCAGTGGGGGAAAGTGAGTCGCAAAATCTTGTATATAAAAAATATTTATTGGCTCAATTAATAGAAATACAGCAGTCTGTTTTTTCTTATTTAGAACAATTAGAATCTGTTGATGATGAAGCAGATATTCCAAATCTTATTCAGGAAATTACAAGCTTTTTAAAAGAGCATTTATTTCAAGAAATAAGGGGCATCGAAAACAAAAAAAATCACGAACAAGTGGCTTATTTAAAGCAGGTTTTAGATCGTCCTATTCGTGTTTGTGGAATGGTTAAAAACGAGGGAGAACCGGGGGGAGGTCCTTTTTGGGTACGCGATGCCAAAGGGGATGAAAGTTTACAAATAGTAGAGACAGCTCAGTTGGATTTAAAAGATGATAAGATTAAAGCTATGTTGAGTGAGGCTTCGCATTTTAATCCTGTGGATATGGTTTGTGCTTTAAAAAACAGGTTTGGGGAAAGCTATCAGTTGCTTGATTTTGTGGATAAAGAAACGTATTTTATTAGTGAGAAGAATTATCAAGGTAAAACGATTAGAGCTTTTGAATATCCGGGTTTGTGGAATGGGGCTATGGCTTTTTGGAATACTCTTTTTGTAGAAATTCCCATTGATATATTCAATCCTGTTAAGACTATCAATGATTTAATACTTAGTAAAGGAAATTCTAAATAATGCAAAAGAATAAATGCTTATTAGCTTATTTTTTTGGATTGAGAATATTATCTTTGCAAATTGCTTATTGACCTTCTTTTTTTAGGCAAATAGGGTTTGATAAAGTTGGTTTAATACATTATAAAACAGAATATTATTATTTAATAAAACAAAATAAAGTAGAGTTAGACTTATGAAAATTTCATACAATTGGCTTAAAGAATACATTGATATAGATTTAGAAATAAATGAATTATCGCGTATATTAACAGATATTGGTTTAGAAGTAGGAAGTATAGAATCTTACGAATCGGTTAAGGGAGGTTTAAAGGGATTGCTTGTTGGCGAGGTACTTACCTGTGTAAAGCATGAGAATGCCGATAAATTAAGTGTTACGACTGTAAAAGTAGCTGAAGACCAGATTTTACCAATTGTATGTGGTGCTCCTAATGTTGCTGCCGGACAAAAGGTAATTGTGGCGACAGTAGGAACTGTTTTATACAGTGGAGATGAGTCTTTTACCATAAAAAAATCCAAAATAAGAGGAGAGAAGTCAGAGGGAATGATTTGTGCCGAAGACGAAATTGGTATGGGAAGTTCTCATGATGGTATTTTGGTGTTACCGCAAGACACACCTGTTGGAATGCCTGCAGCTGATTACTTCAAAGTAGAAAACGATACGATTTTTGAAATAGATTTAACGCCTAATAGGGCAGATGGAGCTTCTCATATCGGGGTGGCTCGCGATTTAGCTGCTTATTTCCAAAGTCGTGGAGAAAATATTCAGGTTAAAAGTCCTTTTGGTCAGGATTTTAAGGCAGAAAAAACAGGAGATAAAGTAGAGGTGCAGCTTAAAAACACGGATGCTTGTCATCGTTATTCAGGAGTGTTGATTAAGAACATAAAAGTAGAAGCTTCTCCTGAATGGTTACAAAATAAATTAAAGTCGATTGGTATTAATCCGACTAATAATATTGTGGATATTACCAATTTTGTTTTGCACGAAACAGGTCAGCCTTTGCATGCTTTTGATATGGCTGAAATTAACGATAACACTATCGTTGTGGATAGTGCCAAAAAAGGCGAAAAGCTAACCACTTTAGATGAGGTGGAGCGAGAATTACACGAAAACGATTTGCTTATCAGCGATAATCAAAAGCCTCTTTGTATAGCCGGTGTTTTGGGCGGATTGACCTCCGGAGTGAGCGATAGCACTAAAGATATTTTCTTGGAATCGGCTTATTTTGATTCTGTTTGGGTAAGAAAAACAGCTAAAAGACATACTATTAGCACTGATGCTTCTTATCGATTTGAAAGAGGAACAGACCCGAATATTTGTGTAGATGCCTTAAAAAGAGCTGCTTTATTAATTCAAGAAATAGCAGGCGGACAAATAGATGAAAATATAATTGATATTTATCCTGAACCGGTACAAAACTTTGTTTTTGAGGTTAATATCAACAGAATGTTAACTTTAATAGGGCAAGATATTCCTAAAGAAACCATTGTGGGTATTTTGAATGCCTTAGAAATAAAAGTAGAAGATTTGGGCGACAACTTAAAATTAAGTGTACCTCCATATCGTGTTGATGTTCAGCGTGAAGCTGATATTGTTGAAGATATATTGCGTATTTATGGATACAATAATATTGCGATGAGCAATAGCATTAAATCTGCAATTAGTTATGCGAAAAAGCCTAATAAGCACAGTATTGTTAATTATGTATCAGACTTTTTAGCCTCTAATGGTTTTAATGAAATGATGGCTAATTCTTTAACTAAATCCGCTTATTATGAGGGCTTAGAGACTATGTCTGTTGCACAATCGGTTAAATTAAACAATCCTTTGAGTTCCGATTTAAATGTAATGCGACAAACTTTATTATTTGGTGCTTTGGAGAGTGTGGCTTACAATCATAATCATAAATTAGCGAATATTCGTTTATTTGAATTTGGAAATTGTAGTTATTATCTGCCAAAAGAGGAGAATGAAAATCCACAAAAAAATTATCAAGAAACTTTCAAATTAGCTTTAACCATTAGTGGTAAAAAGAAAGAAGCGTCTTGGTCGCAATCGGCATCCGAAAGCGATTTTTATATGATGAAGCGTTATGTTGAGCATATCCTTAAAAAATTAAGAATCAACGATTTTAAAGAAGAAAGCTTCAGTAATGATATTTGGGAAGAGGGCTTAATTTATACTTACAAAAACAAAACAATGGTGCGTTTTGGTATTTTAAAAGCAGATATTTTATCTCAATTTGAAATAGAAAAAGACGTGTATTTTGCTGAATTTGAGTTTGAAAATGTATTGAAGTCTTTACCAAAACAAGATATTCAGTTTAAAGAAATTTCTAAATTTCCGGAGGTAAGACGTGATTTGGCATTATTATTAGATGAAGAGGTCTTATTTTCAGATTTAAAACAATTGGCTTTGAAAACTGAGAAGAAATTGCTTAAAAAAGTAGATATTTTTGATGTTTACAAAGGCGATAAGTTAGAAAAAGGCAAAAAATCGTATGCACTTAGCTTTATCTTCCAAGACCAAGATAAAACATTGAATGACAAACAAATTGATAAAATAATGAAGAAGTTAATTTTCAATTTTGAAAATACTTTCTCAGCTCAATTACGTTAGGTTTAGTTGTTATCTTATTTTAGGAAAACATTCTTAAAACAAATTAAATAAGAAAGATAGTCAAAAAAACAAGAAATATATTTAAGGAAAAAGACCTCAAAGCTTCTAAAAAACTTTGGGGTCTAGTAACTTGAAGTGTTTTTTTTTATTTTAATTATAAACTATGAAAAATATTCTTAACCTTTTGACTTGTAAAACAATTGTTTTAAGCTTATTGGTATTTGTTTTATTGTCTTTTTCATCTTGTGAAAGAAAGCCTATTTCTATTCCAAATGACGTTCTTATTTTAGGGCATAGAGCTGCACGTACACCTGATGTGGTGGGTAACTCTTTTGAAGCTGTTAAATATGGGTGTGCTCATTTAGATGGCATTGAAATAGATATTATGATGAGTAAAGATACGACTTTATGGCTTATTCATGATTATAGTATTGTTACTAATAATAAGGATACGCTTCCTGTTGCATCATTAACAGATAGTCAATTACGAGCAATAACTCAATCTCAGAGAGGGACTTTAGTCACTTTAAAGGAAGTTTTTAGTTACCTATCGCATATAAAAAAACGAAAAATAGTTTCTTTAGATTTAAAGCTTGTGTTTGACCCTCATTTGAAAATAGCTAATAGAAATGAAATTATTGTTCAGAAAATAAGTAAGTTGTATGATGATTTAAAACCGAATGCTATTATAGCTATTGAATCTTTAAGCACAAGTTTGCTAAAAAGAATGAAACAGTGTAATCCCAAAATAGAAACTTATCGTTTAAAATTAGGAAAAATAACTAATGATGATATTGAAGAAATTATCTCTAATAAAATAGGAGGTTTATCCTGTTCTACAGGAGCTATTAATAAGCATTTAATAGATTCCTTAAAAACATTAAAAATAAAAACACAAATTTGGACTCCTAATACAGAAGAAGATATAAAAAAGGTTTTAGAAATGAAACCTTTTGCTATACAGACAGATAATATTGAGTATTTTATAAATGAATAAGACTAACCTTATTATGAAACGTATTATTAACACTTTTTTGATTATTTTAGCTTTGCACTTTTCTGTGCAGGCACAGACCGGAAAAATTATTAAATCGTTTAAGGCACAAGGACAACAACCTACCGGTTTATGCTATGATGGTAAACATTTATGGCAAGCCGATCAAGACAGTGATAAAATTTACTGTTTAAATGCTCAGACAGGTGCTTTAATCAAAAGTATAGAATCGCCGGCTTACTGGCCTGTGGGCTTAGCTTGGGATGGAAAATACCTTTGGAATGCTGATTTTAGAGGAAGAACAGACAAGGCTGAAGACCGAGATGGTATGATTTTCAAAATAGATCCTAAAAATGGAACCATATTAAAAACTTTACGTGCACCTGCTCGCAGTCCGCAGGGCTTGACTTATGACGGGCAATACCTTTGGTTGGTAGATGACATCAGCGATAAAGTGATTCAGTTTAGTACTGAAGACGGCACCACTATTAAGTCGTTTAAGTCGCCTGCTAAATCGCCTAAAGGCATAACTTTCGATGGTAAATACTTATGGATTTCAGACAGAATAACTGATGAAATATATATGGTAGATCCACAAACAGGCTATGTGATTATTATTATGGACGCACCGGGGCATTACGCTTATGGTTTGGCGGTTGATGGACAGCGTTTATGGGCTGTAGATTACGAAGACGATACCATTTATCAACTTAAAATAAAAGATAAAGTTAAATTTTTACTTAAAAACAAAGAGTTACATAAGGTAACTTTTAATCACAAAACCACTTGCTTTGGTCCCGGTAAGATTCTAACTTTAGATGTGCAAGTGGCTTTACCGGAAAATAGAGACAATCAGAAAATATTAAAGGAAACCTCTTTTAATCTAAAACCTAAAGAGATTGTGACAGACCGTTGGGGACAGAGAACTGCCTTGTTTCAATTTAAAAACATAAAGCCGGGTGAAGTGGTGGATATTAAAGGGACTACTGTGGCAGAAACTTATGATGTAAGATATTTTCTATATCCTGAAAATATGGGGACTTTAGCGGATATTCCTAAAGATATCAAAGACAAATACTTAGGCGATAACGAAAAGTATCAGATTAATAACGAAGTGATACAAAATACAGTAAAAGAAGTGGTTGGAGATGAAAAAAATCCTTATTGGATTATGCGTAAATTACAGCAATATTTAATTGGGCATTTGCATTATGTGATGGATGGAGCTTGGGATACAGCGCCTACTGTTATCAACAATGGACATGGTTCTTGTTCGGAATACTCTTTTGTTTTTATCGCTCTTTGTAAGGCAGCAGGTTTGCCTACCAGATATGTTGGTTCTACTTGGATTAAAAGAGATTTAGCTTCTATGGACGAAGTGTATCACCGATGGGTGGAGGTCTATTTACCAAATTACGGTTGGATACCTATCGACCCTACGCATAGTGATAGAGAATTACCTCGCGACCAAGCTTTTCCTATTGGTTTAGTACGCAATGAGGCTTTGATTACAACTCAGTCGGGAGGAGGTTCAAAAACAATGGGCTGGACTTACAATTATCGCGAAACTTATACCACAGAACCTAAAACTAATCTCAATATTAACCATTATGGCGATTGGGATAAGGTAGAGGACTAAAAGAAAGAGGGGATATTTTCCCCTTTTTACAACGTAATATTACCCTGCTTTAAGTTTTTAGAAAGTTATTGGAGTAATACCTTATTAACATTGATTTAAGATTGAAAACGATTAGTGTTCAAAAGAAATTAAAGTTAAAGGTTGAATGTTTTAGAAATTATAAACAATTGGAGTTTTTTAGGGGGGCGAATAAATAAAAATAATGGAAAGTATTTGGCAAGAAATAAAAAACAGTTTTAAACAAGGTTCTTATTTGACGCGACTTATCTATGTCAATTTAATTGTTTTTATATTGTTTCAATTGATTATAGTAGTTCAGTATTTATTTCAGCAGAATCATCTTTTGGAGATGCTACTTTCTTATGTTTCTTTTCCTGCAGATATTCATTATTTCATACTTCAACCTTGGAGTTTAATAACTTATATGTTTTTGCATATTGGCTTTCTGCATTTACTATTCAATCTTTTGTGGCTCTATTGGTTTGGTCGGGTTTTCTTACAGAATATACCTCAAAAACATTTATTAAGTGTCTATTTATTAGGAGGAATCTCGGGTGCTTTGTTATTTATGTTGTCTTATCAAGTATTTCCTGTTTTTGCTTCCTCTTTGCCTTATGCGGAGGTTTATGGAGCTTCAGCAGCTGTAATGGCAGTGGTGTTTGCAGCAGCATTTTTTCAAGCTGACAGACCGATAAGGATTGCTTTGATAGGAGAGGTTAAGGCTAAATATATTGCCATAGTGGTTTTCTTTTTGGATATTATTAACTTAAGCAAAGGAAATGCCGGAGGGCATATTGCTCACATAGGAGGGGCTTTGTTTGGTTTCTATTTTATAAGCCAATATAAAAAAGGTAAACTGATAACACGTTCTTTTGAAACCATATTAAATCGTGTTTTTACTTGGTTTAAACCGAAACCTAAAATGAAAGTGCACTATAAAAAAACAGGAAATAAGGATTACGATTACCTTAATAAAAAGAAAGTTGAAAAAGACGATTTGAATAAAATCTTAGATAAAATTTCAAAATCAGGCTATTCCAGTTTAAGTAAAGAGGAAAAAGAGCGTTTATTTAAACACAGTAATGATTAATGAAATAAGCTTATCAATTTTTAATTTAAGAAAAGTCCTTGCTTTAATTTCTTACAGATGCCTTTCTATAAGATGAAAATCTGCTAATACAATGGCTGTAACGGCTTCTAAAACAACAGGAACTCGCAGGGCAAAGCAAGTGTCGTGACGACCTCTTATTTTAAGTTCCTCTATTTTCTGTGTTTTAAAATTATAAGTATTTTGTGCCTTTCCTATGCTTGCGGTAGGACGAACGGCTACTCTAAATATCAAATCGTTACCATTACTGATGCCTCCGTTAATACCACCCGAGTGGTTGCTTTGGGTAGTACCTTTAGCGTTTATGATAGCATCATTAAATTCAGAACCATACATTTGGCCACCTTTAAATCCACTTCCAAACTCTATCCCTTTAATACCGGGAATAGAAAAAACAAGATGAGAGATTTGAGATTCTACACTGTCAAAAAAAGGCTCTCCTAAGCCTACGGGCATATTTGTTACTTGGCATTCTATGATACCGCCTAAAGAATCTCCCTGTTTTTGAACGGTTTTAATGCTTTCAGAATAATCTTCAGAACCTCCTATTTCTAATATTTTACTCTTAATGCTAATAGAAGTAGGAATTAGTTTTTTGGCAATCACTCCTGCAGCAACCAAAGCTAATGTTAAGCGTCCGGAAAAGTGTCCTCCTCCTCTTAAATCGTTGAATTGTTTATACTTGACAGAAGCGGCATAATCAGAGTGCCCAGGGCGAGGAATAGCCTCTAATTGGCTGTAATCTTTAGAACGAATATTGTTGTTTTCAAATTCTATTAAGATAGGCGCACCTGTTGTTTTTTCTTGATATACGCCGGACTTTATATAAGGAATATCTGTTTCTTTTCGGCTTGTGGTACCGGTTTGGTTTGGCTTTCTTCTTTCAATATCTTCTTCGAAATCCTTTTCTGATAAACTGATACCTGCCGGACATCCGTCTATTAGAATACCGATAGCATTTTGGTGAGATTCTCCAAAAATAGAAATGCGAAATTGTCTTCCAAAGCTGTTCATTATGCTTGTTTAAAATTCAAAAAAGATAAGATGATAAAAAAATATCTTACCAAATGAGGATTTATTTTCATCTGATAAGATATTTAAAGTGTTTTTAAGTACTTTTAGTTATTACCTAAAATAAGAGGCAAACCGTCTTTTCCACTACCTACTACAATAATTTTGCTATTAGGTGATTTAGAAAGTTCTAAAGTAGCCTCAATACCTCTCATTTTTAAAAGGTTGTTTGTTAAACTGTTGTTTATAATATTGTTAGCTCTTGATTCTCCTTCTGCAGCAATACGCTTACGTTCGGCCTCAGATTTTTCTTTCTCCAATTTAAATTGATAAGCTAAAGCCTCTTGCTCTTGCTTTAATTTATTTTCGATAGCTTGTTTAATCTGAGTAGGTAAGTTAATAGAACGTATTAACATAGCTGTCATAGTTACATCATTCTTTTGTAGAACTTCAGCTGTTTCCTTTTCTATGTTGTTTTCAACTTCTTTACGTTTGGTTGAGTAAATTTCCTCAGCAGTATATCTACCCATAACTTTTCTTACGGCAGAACGAAGTTCCGGAGCCACTAATCTGGATTTATAATCCCCTATAAATTTTTCGTGTAAATAACCGATTTTGGACATAATAGGGTTAAAACGGATAGAAACCTCTACAGCAATAGATAAACCATTTTTATCTAAAACTTCCATAGTTTCTTCAGTTTTTTGCTCACTAACTTCGTAAATAATCAAATCATTCCAAGGCGCTATAATTTGGAAACCGGGTCCAAATACATGTTCTTTGTCCAATTTGGTAGAAAAAGGTCGGAAAATTACAGCAGCTTCACCCGGTTGAATGGTGACAAACATACTTTTTCCAAAAAAGAAAATAATCACAATACCTATTCCCACTAAAACTAGCAGAGAACGTAATTTACTTAAGTCTAATTGTTGTTTTGTATTCATTTGTTCTAAAAAATATTAAAAATTGAATTGGTAAAAATAAGGTATTTTTGTTAAAAAAAGAAATTGTTTTTTAGATGCCTTTTACGACGGACAATAATCAAATAGAAAAGTATTTGAATAATGCTTCTTGCTTAGACTATTGTTAAATCTAATTACTCATAAAATTGACAAAAAATGGTGTAATATAAGTGTATGAATGATGCAGGTAGAGTAGGGGCAAAAAGTTGTTTCATTTTGCCCACGCTTTTGCATTTATTTTTTATTTTTGAGGAAGTAACAAGATAAAAGACGGTAAGTGCTACGAACCGTGCAGATTTGAAAACTATTGCTTTTTAAATTCCGCATTATTCATACACTAAACCGTTGGCAGTAAACATTAAAGGTAATCAACATACAAATTGATGATGATAAATAATTATTTAAGTAATAAATTAAAAGCAATTTCTTTTCTTTTAATGGTAATGGTAGTATTTCTGCATTCTTATAATTTGAAAATAAAATTCATAACAGGAACAGCATTGATAGAGAAAGGTTATAATTCATTTATTCAAGACATAATAAGTCAGGGAATAACAAGAATTGCGGTTCCTTTATTTTTTATTATTTCAGGTTACTTATTTTTCCTATCCATTAATAGAGGTTCTTTACCTGAGTTTCTTTTAAAGTATAAAAAAAGATGTAGAACTCTTGTTTTACCATACTTAATATGGTCAATCTATGGTATATTATTCTATTTTATTTTACAATTAATACCTTTTTCTAAACCCTTCTTCACTAATGAATTAATTG
>PDWI01006068.1_pt1 | contig 15329 bp, 9 predicted proteins | sample 1430891 | NCBI WGS metagenome assembly PDWI01 (sample SAMN01162508, study PRJNA174530) | Oral metagenome, whole genome shotgun sequencing project. | biome: Marine environment; feature: Marine mammal; material: Swab sample of the gingival sulcus; isolation source: swab sample of gingival sulcus... | reverse complement strand
AATCCTGTCTATAAGGAAGGAAATGTTAGCGGCCCAGACCATAACAGAACCTATGAGATGTATGTAAGCGTAGGAACGAGAAAGTTTGGACCAAAGACTGGTTCTAGCAAGAAAGAAGCAGAGCAGAAGGTAGCAGAAGAGGCTTACCAATGGTTCCAAAAAAAGAAAAAGATCAAGTAGTACTCGATACATCTGTTCTTCTTGCGAGTATCCAAGAGCGCGCACCTCAAGTAATCAAAATAGCCCACATACTCAAAGAGCACGGCTACCTATGCTATGTTGTAGGGGGCAGTGTGCGCGATTTGCTCCTAGGCAGACCCGTCAACGATTTTGATCTCGCCTCAGATGCCGAACCACAGGTCGTGCAGCAGCTCTTTCGACGCACCATAGCTACCGGCATCGAGCATGGCACCGTTACGATACGGATGAGCGGTCGCTCTTTTGAGATTACTACTTTTAGATGCGATGGCGATTATCTTGATGGCCGACACCCCGAAGATGTCTCTTTCGTGCGCGATATCAACGAAGACCTTGCGAGACGAGATTTTACCATTAACGCTTTTGCGCTTGATCCTATAAGTGGCGAGTTCCTCGATTTGTTTGGTGGACTTAGCGACCTTTTGGGCAATGAATTGGGCAATGAACGCCTTGATCTGTGCGGAGCTTCGAGCGAAATAAGTAAAGGAAGCGGAGCGAGCAAAGGAGACACGAAGGGTGAGCAAGGCGTCGTTATACGAGCTATAGGTGTTCCTCGCAAGCGTTTTGAAGAAGATGCCCTGCGCATTATGCGAGCGTGCAGGTTTGCCGCGCAGCTCGAAGGGCGCATAGAGGAAACGACGCTTGAGGCGATGAAAGAGCTCGCTTATAGCCTCAAGCAAGTATCTGTTGAGCGCATTTTTGTAGAGTTGAGCAAGCTCATCGAGGCAAAGAATCCCGTCTATGGGGTCGAGACTATGTGTGCCATAGGATTGGCGCATATATTTGATGAGGCGCTTGCCGACGACGCGTATAGTCAGGCGCTCAGGAAGGCAATTTCGCTTCTCGATGTATCCGAGCATGCGCTCGTACGATGGGCACTTTTGTTTATGCCTTTTGGTGCGGACGAGCACCGCGAGGGAGCCTCGCGACCGGATGGAGGGGAGCTTACACGCATAGGCGCACGATCACGCGCGGGGGAGCGAGCCAAGAAAGCGACAGCTTTTGCTATACGCCTCAAGAGCTCGAAGTCTTTTCGTGTAGAACTTGAACATATGCTTGCCTCTACTGAGGTGGCACTTCCAGCGCTCGATGACCCTAGCGAAATCAGGCATTGGCTCGCTCGCGTGGGGCGGGATTATGCTGCGCTCGTATGGGAGCTGCAGTCTCTGTGGGCTGGTATCGAGGAGCGAGGCGATGCAAGCAGTGAGGCAGATATTGCTGCGTTTAAGGGGGCATCAGAGCCTTTTGCCGAGCTCCCTGTAGAGATAAGAGCCGAGTTGGATGCGCCGCTTAGCATAGCCGAGTTAGCCATCGGTGGAGGAGCGCTCAAAGAGGCGGGCATCATGCCAGGGCCTCATATGAAGGCGATATTTGCCGCAATGCTCGACCTTGTCCTCACTAATCCAGAGAAGAATACTGCAGCCGATCTTCTTGCATGCGCACAGGTTATGTACGAGGAGCGTTCATAGCTTATAGCGAGCCTTGTGGGTAGCTCTGTCTCGCATGGGGTACGTGTGCTGCGAAGCCCCAACACATACTTCATAAGAGCTGTGCTAAAGAACTTAAGTACACTAACGCGAGATTGAGGCTTGCGCCCCCCGGCTCTCGCGTGTAAAAAATAAGACGCTAGCACCACAGCTCCAAAATCGTTAAAGTAATAGCGGAGGGCTCATGGATAATACAGAAAAACGCGCAGCTTTTCCTAAGCGCGTCGTAATTACTGCGGGTATGCCTTATGGTAACAAAGCATTGCATTTTGGACACATAGGTGGTGTTTTTATTCAGGCTGATACCCTTGCACGCTTTATGCGAGACCGCATCGGCGAGGAAAATGTTATATTCGTGTCTGGAACCGACTGTTATGGTTCCCCAATCGTAGAATATCATCGTCAGCGCCAAGCAAGCGGCGAGTTTGAGGGAAGCCTTGAGGACTTTGTGCTCTATAATCACAAGGACCAGAAGCGCGTACTTGATGCCTATGACATTAGTCCAAACCTCTATGGAACTTCTGGCTTCTTCCGTTCTGGCGAGATACATCACGAGATGTCTCATGAGATTTTTATGGACCTCTATAAGAAGGGCTATGTGCGCCAAATGGGGGGACTTCAGTTTATCGATGAGACCATTACTCAGGCAGATATACTCGAGAACGCAGACACTGAGGTGAGCGCAGAGACCGCACAGCGCGGAGTGCTTCTCAATGGTCGTCAGGTGCAGGGACGCTGTCCTATACAGGGCTGTGCCTCTGAGGTGGGCTATGCCGATGAGTGTGCCCTCGGTCATCAGTATGCGCCACAAGATCTTATTGCGCCCAAGAGCACGCTCTCCGGAACTACGCCTAAGCTCGTAGAGATTAAGAACTGGTATTTTGACCTTCCTGCATGTAAGCCATATCTCGAAGCATGGCTCGACAAGGCAGACGCTGAGGCTGACAAGGTGTACAGCAATAAGTCTATGATTGCGACAGCGCGTGAGTTCCTTGCTGAGCCAGTATTGCACGTACTCGACAAGGAGCGTGAGGCATTTGACGCGCTTGCGTCTGAGCTTCCTAAGCACGAAATCAGCGAAGGAAAGGGTAAGTCCTTTGTCGTGGTATTTGATTGCCTCGAAGATCGAGAGAAGGCAGTGGAGAAGCTTGCCGCTGCACAGATTCGGTACCGAGCAGGTAAGACCCTCGTGCCCTTCCGATTGAGTGGTAATGTCGCCTGGGGAGTGCCTGTGCCAGAGCTCGATGGGCTCAAGGGCGAGACCTTCTGGGTATGGCCAGAATCCTTGTGGGCGCCTATTTCCTTTACCAAGACTGTGCTTGAGCATGGCGATGGTCGCGTAGCTAAGGGCGATTGGAAAGATTGGTGGGCGTCTCCAGATGCGAGCGTATACCAGATTATCGGTGAGGATAATGTTTACTTCTATGGGCCTGCCGAGATGGCGCTCTTCCTGGCTACTCAGGGCGATAATCCGGTCGTACCTCCACCAGTGGGCGAGCTCGGTATACCAAACCTCGTCGTAAACCACCACTTGCTTTTCCTCGACAAGAAGGCAAGTAGCAGCGGTAAGGTGAGACCTCCAATGGCAGGCGAGTTGTTGGACTATTATACCTCCGATCAGCTTCGTGCACACTTCTTTAGTCTCGGACTTCAGAACCGAAGTGTAAGCTTCCGACCTAAGCCACTCAATCCCGTAGCGAACGAGCGCGAGGGCGATCCCGTACTCAAGGAAGGGAACCTCCTCGCGAATGTTGCGAACCGTGCTATTAGAACCTGTTTCTATACCGCGCAGAAATATACCAACAACTGTATGCCAGGGGGCGAGGTTGATGAGGCTATCATACAGGAAGGACGCGAGGCGCTCTTTGCATTTGAGCGCGAGATGAGCACCTGTGCTTTCCACAGTGCCTTCCAAGTGGTAGACAACTATATCAGAAATATCAACAAGTATTGGTCTGCAGCTATACGCGAGATTACCAATGCTGATGAGGGCGAGGTGGTAGAGACCGAGCGCGTAAGTGCTCTGCTTCGCAACACCCTCGAGATGGTGCGCTATATGCTTATTATGCTGCATCCAATCGCGCCAAAGGGTACCGCAAAGGCTGCCGAGTACTTCTGTCTCGACGATAGTTTCTGGAGTTGGGCTCATATAGACAAGCTCTTTAGTGACTTCGTAGCAGAGGGAACTGAGTTTAAGTTCCTCGAGCCACGCGTGGACTTCTACGAGAAGCACCCAAGCCAGTACAACTAAGAGAGTACAACTAAACGCGAGTAGCGAGCAGGGCGCACCCATGCTGGTGTCGTGCGTCTGGGCTCGCTGTCTGACGCCTGCGTCCACCGCCGCCGCGTATATCATGCGCCGCGCGCGCTACGCGAATACAATCGGCTCAAATATGCTGACGAGATAGCTAAAATACGCTAGTATCTAGGTATGAGTTTAAATTGTGGAATACTTGGGCTTCCTAACGTAGGGAAGTCTACTATCTTTTCGGCGCTTACTGCAGTAAAAGCAGAGGCAGCTAACTACCCATTTTGTACCATTGAGCCAAACGTAGGGCGCGTGGCAGTTCCAGACCCACGCCTCAAGCGCATTAGTGAGCTCATCCCTCCCAAGAAGGAGATTCCCGCAGTCGTAGAGTTTGTTGACATCGCAGGTCTCGTACGAGGTGCCTCTAAGGGAGAGGGACTCGGGAATAAGTTCCTTGGCAACCTCCGCGAGGTGGGTATGCTCGTACATGTCGTTCGCTGTTTTGAGGACGCAGACATCGTCCATGTGGACAACACTATCGATCCAATCCGCGATATAGAGACTATCGATCTTGAGTTGGCGCTCGCCGACCTCGAGGTGCTCGATAAGCGCGTTACTCGCCTTGAGCGCTCTTTGCGCATGGATAAGGACACTGCGAAGGCTGCACGCCGCGAGCTCGAAATCATTGATGTGCTCCGCGCATTGCTCTCCGAGGGACGTCCTGCGCGCGATGCCGAGCTCGACGACGATGAGTGGAAGTTGCTTTCTTCCTTTGGACTTATTACCGCCAAGCCCGTTATCTATGTCTGCAATGTAGACGAGGACGCGCTTGCAGAGGGAGGCAATGCCTTCACCGATAAGGTTCGTGAGTATGTGGGACCCAAGGCAGGCGTGCTCGTGCTCTGTGGTAAGGTAGAGGCAGATATTGCTGCTCTTGAGACCGAAGAAGAAAAGGCAGAATTCCTCGAAATGATGGGGCTCGAGTGCTCAGGTCTGGACGGTCTTATACGCATGGGCTATGAGACGCTTGGTCTCAGAACCTTCTTCACTGCAGGAACAGACGAGAATCGAGCTTGGACTTTCCACGAAGGAGATAAGGCTCCAGAGGCTGCAGGTGTTATCCACACAGACTTCCAGCGAGGATTTATTCGAGCCGAGGTATACCATTGTGAGGACCTCTTTGAGTTGGGTTCCGAGCAGGCACTCAAAGCTAAGGGTAAGCTTCGCATCGAGGGTAAGGAGTATGTCGTAAAAGATGGTGACGTGCTTCATTTCCGATTTAACGTCTAGGTAGCAGCATGGCAGAGGGAGTCGTTCTTCAGGGTATCAATCGCATTTTTACCGTCCTCTCTGAGGGCAGAGCATATGTGTGTGAGATTAAGGGCAAGAAACTCAATATTAAGGGCGAGGTCAATCCTATCGTAGCAGGCGATCGCGTGTCTTTTGAGGTGTCCGCTGCTGTGCAAGATGTGCAGGGCGAGGCTTGCACTCAAGGCGAGGGTATGATCACGGGGCGCCTCGATAGACGCAATCAGCTCTGTCGGTGGAACCAGAAGCAGCGTCGTGTACAGACCCTCTGCGCCAACATAGATTTGCTTGTCATCGTCGCTGCTGCTGCCGAGCCACCTTTTAGACCACGCTTTGTTGATAGACTTATCGCGGCTGCTGGAGATGATATCCCAGTATTGCTCTGCATCAACAAGGCTGATCTTGGCATAGATGAGTTTGTCGAAGAACGTCTTAGGCTCTATCACTCACTTGGGGTAGATATAGTCATTACCAGTGCAGAAGAGGGCGAGGGCATCGACGAGCTCCGAGAGGCGATTAAGGACAAGGTTGTTGCCTGTGTGGGACAGTCCGGAGTGGGAAAGTCTTCACTCATCAACGCACTCTATCCAAGCTTTGATCTCCGTGCAGGGGAAATATCACAGAAATACCAGCGAGGTACGCACACGACGACCTATGCGCGTCTCCTAGAGACCCCCGAAGGTTGTTTTATTATGGATACCCCTGGGGTACGCGAGTTTGTTGTACATGGACTTCCAGCTAGTGAGTTGAGCTTCCGTTTTGCAGACTTCTTGCCTTTTACAGGCGACTGTCATTTCCAGCCTTGTACCCATCGCACTGAGCCGCGTTGCGCAGTTGTCGACGCGGTAGAGCGAGGCGATATACATGAAGACCGCTATTATAGTTATATTAGCGTCTTTGAGGATCTCAAATATAGAGAAGACACCACCTATGGAAATAAGGGAGGGCTTGTATGATAGAGGCTCACAAGGTCGTAAAACCACGCATACCACAGAAACAAATGGACCTCCAGAGCCAGAAGCTTCTCGAGTTCGATAGCATACGTTCGTGGGTAGCGCGAGAGCTTCGTTCTGCACAGGGACACAAGCTTTTTGAGACATGGGGCTTTTATACTTCACTCAAGGGGCTTATGGAGTTTCGCGAGGCTCTCGAAGCGGTGCTTTTGCGCCATGCCTATGGCAACTCATCTCCTCGCGGAGAGCTTGCAGATCCAGAGCCCTTGCTACGCGACCTTGAGCTCAGAGGCTCCGATGCGGTACTTGATGGAGCAGAGCTTGTTGCCATAGCCTCTTGGATAGAGCAGATGCACGAGCTCTACAACTGGATGCGAGGCAAGGATGCTGAGCATGAAGAGGAGCTTTCTCCCGTGCTCGAGACCTATGTAGGAGCGGTGGTGCCTACGCGTGCACAGAAAGCTATTAGAGAGATACTCGTGCCAGATGGAAACATCAAGCCAGGTTATCCACCATTAGAGGCTATGCGCGCACAGATGCGACAGATTCTTGCTGAGCAGCAGCGAGTGGGAAGTGATGCTATGAAGATAGATGGCGAGCGCTTCCAAGAAGCTCATCCTCATTTTTATGGAAACCGCATGGTGCTTCCTGTTAAGCGATCACATGTATCACAGGTAGAGGGAATTATCCACGGAAGTTCCAATTCTGGAGCTACGGTCTTTATCGAGTCCACAGCACTCGCACGTATCAACAACAGACTTGCAGCAGCAGAGGAAGAGCTCAATGCTGAGATGCGAGCCATTTATCGCAAGCTCACTGCAGAAGTACGCAAAGAGCAAGAAGCGATGCGAGAGGTACTTGCCGAGTTGGGAGAGATAGATATGCTTCTCGCACTCGCTCGCGTGAGTATCGCGATGGGCGGTCATATTCCCGATGTCGCAGATGAGGTGGATCTCATAGATGCCCGCCATCCTTTGCTCGGCGATGAGGCAGTTCCTGTGTCCATGCACTTTGATAAGACCCAACGGGGTATCGTCTTGAGTGGACCAAACGCAGGAGGAAAGAGTGTCACGATGAAGACCTTGGGACTCTTTGCGCTTATGAACCAGTATGGTCTCATCCCTCCTGTAGGGCCAGAGAGTAGTTTGCCACTCTACAAGGATATCCTTGCAGTAGTGGGAGACAATCAGGACATCTTTGAGGGGCTTTCTACCTTCTCGGGTAAGATGAAGCGCTTGTCTGAGGTCTTTGCACGCATAGCGCCGGGTGCCTTGGTGCTGCTCGATGAGTTTGCCGACGGAACTGACCCTAAGGAAGGAGTGCCTCTTGCACAGGCAGTACTCGAGTATAGTCTCGACAAGGGCGCTCAGGTGCTTATTACGAGCCATCATCAGGGACTCAAGCGTTATGGACGATTGGACAAGCGCGTGCTTTCTGTGGCTATGGAGTTCTCCGAGGGGCATCCTACCTTTAGTTTGCTTCCGGGACGCATAGGGGAGAGCCACGGTATCGAGACCGCTGCAAACTGCGGTATACCTTCGGCTATTATCGATAGAGCTTGGGAGTACTATAGGGGTGAGGAAACCTCGCTTGAGGCTCGCCTTTCTCGACTTGAGGAGGACGAAAAGGCCTTGGCAGAGGCTCGCGCTGCGCTTGCAGAAGCCGAAGCAGAGCTTGAGGAACGCAGAGCTAAGATGAAGGAGACTGAGGCGCGGCTCATCGCTCGCGAGGCGAAAGCCACTAAGGCACAGGCTTCTGAGGGCTGGGAGTTCTTGAGTAATGCGCGCAAGGAGTATGAGCGGCTCATCCGAGAGATTAAGGAGGGCAAGCGCAGCGAGGACGATAGCCGAGCTCGACAGCTCTTCTCTGAGGTGGAAGCTACGACTAAGCGACGAGAACATAAGAGTAATAATCAGCAGGCAGCAGCTCGCGCCAAAAAGCCTAAGTCTCAAGAGCTCACCGTAGGTGCTCGCGTAGAGGCAGGACCTTTTGGTCGAGATGGTATCATTGAGCGCATAGATGGCAATCGCATTATGGTAGCCATGGGCAGCATACGCATGCAGTTTGCGCCAGAGGATATCAAACTCAAGGAAGGTGGCGATCAGCAGAAGCTAAGTGTGTCTTACGAAGGCAGCGATGGCAGAAGCTCAAGCGCTCAGGGTGGAAACGCGGGATCCGGTAAGTCTCGAGTGAGAAGTCAGGTTTCTGTTATGTCTCCTGATGTGGTGCTCAAGATTATAGGTATGCGAGCAGAAGAAGCTCAGCGCGCAGTCGAGGCACAGCTCGATAGGGCTGTGAGCAATGGGCTCAAGAGCTTTAGTATTATTCACGGGATGGGGAGTGGCGTATTGCAACAAGTCGTACGCGATTGCTTGCTCGCGCATCCTATGGTTGAGACTTTTGAATACGCCCGTCCTGAGCTCGGCGGCACTGGCCGCACCGAAGTTGAGATGAAGTAGGGCTCTCACGCGTTTCGCAAAATCGAATATTTTTCAAAATTGCGAAACGCGAAAGCCTTTAGTTGCAGCGCTCTGCGATGAGCTTATCCTTGAGCGTGTTGAGGCGTTCTGCAATAGACACCTTGTAGACATGAGGGTTAATCAAACGCTTGTACGAATTATCCAAGAGCGCTTTCTGCTCGTGGGCATAGGCTTGTATCTTCTTGAGATCGCGCTCGAGACCTTCGAGTATCCTTCCATCTTTCATCACTGGCTTCAAGAGCGGCTCTATCTTGGAGTATTCGTTCTTTCTCAGCATAAAGGATACGCTCGAGTACTTAGGGTGGTAGAAGTGGTAGTCCTTGCCAACTACAGGAACATCATCTTCTTCGCAAATGAGGTCTGCTCGCATCATGCCTTCCTTGGTGTAGAAGCGGTATACCTGCTTGCGTGATGGCAGGGTGGTCTTTTCGCGATTGTTAGCTATCTTCATTACTGGCTTGAGACCATCTTCTTCGGTCTCGAGAGCACAAAGCTTATAGACGCCGGTAAGACTTGGATCCGGAGCTCCAGTAATGAGCTTGGTTCCGACCCCCCAGGTATCTATAGGCGCATTGTCGTAGAGCAACTGCTCGATAATCTCCTCGTTGAGATCGTTGGACGCTGCAATCTTGACCTCGGTGAGCCCCTCAGCGTCGAGGCGCTTGCGCACTTCCTTGCTGAGGTATTCGAGGTCTCCGCTGTCGAGTCTGACACCTGCATTATAGCCCTTTGCTTTGAGCTCCTTAGCGACAATAATGGCATTTTCTATACCAGAACCGAGCGTGTCATAGGTGTCTATTAAGAAGACTGATGTCGCAGGGAAGTAGCTTGCATAGGTGCGGAAAGCCTCGAGCTCGGTAGGGAAACTCATAATCCATGAGTGTGCCATGGTTCCCATAACCGGAATATTGAAAAGTTTGCCGGCAAGGACATTGGATGTGGCGTCAGCCCCACCAACAAAAGCAGCACGAGCCCCATCGAGAGAAGCACCAGGCCCCTGTGCGCGTCGCATACCAAACTCCATGATGATAGAACCGCGCGCAGCGTTTTTTACGCGAGCTGCCTTGGTGGCAATAAGGGTTTGGTAGTTGATCATATTGAGCAAGAGCGTCTCTACAATCTGAGCCTCGAGGAGCGGTGCATCGATGCGCACGAGTGGCTCCTCTGGGAATACAATCGTTCCCTCGGGGGGAGCCATCACGCTTCCAGTAAACTTGAAGTCTTTGAGGAAGGCGAGGAACTCGTCTCTAAAAATCCCAAGACTTTTGAGGTAGTCGAGATCAGACTCGCTAAACTTGAGGTTCTCGAGAGCGTCGAGGAGGGGGGCAAGGCCTGCAAATATGGTGTAGCCACTCCCAAAAGGTGGACGGCGGAAGAACATCTCAAAGGTGGCATGGTCTTTGCGACCTTCAAAATAATATCCCTGTGCCATCGTAAGCTGATAGAGATCTGTTGCGAGAGGGGATTGGGTCCATGTCTTAGCATTGCTCATGCTCATATTGTCTCCTTGCTCTGCGAGCGGTGTATAAGAAAGCCCTGCGTACCGCAGGGCTCTTAGCTTTTGCCCAGAAAGGGCTCTTTCTTGCCCTTTACTTGGCTGGGATGCTATCGAAGTGAAGATAAGGGAGAAGCGCCTTTGGCATGCGTATCGATCCGTCTGCCTGCTGGTGGTTCTCGATTATCGCAATCATAGCTCGTGATACGGCGAGAGCGGTAGCGTTGAGCAAGTGTACATAAGGCAATGCTCCTTCGTGGTTCTCGCTTGCGTCCGGTCTCATTCTGATGCGAAGTCGGCGTGCCTGATAGTCGGTACAGTTTGAAGTACTGGTTACTTCGCCCCAGCCACCTTCGTCTCCACGACCAGGCATCCATGCCTCGAGGTCGAACTTGCGGTAGGCAGGAGCTCCAAGGTCTCCAGTACAGGTGTCAACTACGCGGTATGGAACCTCAAGCGCTTGGAAGATTTCTTCCTCAATGCCTCGAAGCTCGAGATGGAACTTCTCGCTGTCCTCTGGCGCACAGAAGATAAACATCTCCACCTTGGAGAACTGGTGTACGCGGTAGAGCCCCTTAGAGTACTGACCCGCAGCACCTGCCTCTCGACGGAAACAGTGAGAATATCCAGCCATTCGAACCGGAAGCTCTGAGCGCTCAAAAATGCGATCGGCATGGTAGGCACCGAGGGTAATTTCAGCGGTACCGATGAGGCACTTGCCTTCTTCCTCGATGGAGTAGATGTTGCTTTCTTCACCGCGTGGGTTAAATCCAATGTGCTCGAGTATCTCCTCGCGCGCTATATCTGGGGTGATAGTAGGGATAAATCCATGCTTGCGTACGATGTCCATCGCAAAGCGCACGAGTGCGAGCTCGAGATAAACAGCCTCGTTCTTGAGGTAGTAGAACTTCTGTCCAGAAATCTGACCAGCGCGCTCAAAGTCTACGAGGTCGAGTGCCTCAGCGAGCTGTACATGGTCCTTTGGCTCAAAGTCAAATTTGGTAGGTTCACCCCAGCGAGCAATCTCGAGATTGTCTTTTTCTTCCTTACCACGAGGAGCATCGGGGTGCGCAAAGTTTGGGATAGCCTTGGCTGCAGATGAGAAAGCAGCTTCCAACTCTGCAAGTTCTGCCTCAGCCGCAGCTGCCTCTTCTTTGAGCGCTTTACCCTTTTCGATAAGAGCTTGTCTTTCTTCAGGGCTGAGCTTGCCCTTCATACCACGGGCATTTTCGTTCTTCTGTCGACGAAGTTCCTCGGTCTTAGCCAAAGCTACACGGTATGCGTCGCCCAAAGCCTTAACCTCAGCGACATCAACGTTCATAAAACGGTCTTTCACGTTTTGTTCAATTTCTTCAAAACGCGTATCAAGCAATCGAATATCTATCATAGAGATACTATACACCCATGAGGGCGTATAGGGCTAGACCTTGCGTATAATGATTGGCTCATCTGTCCTTTCAAGAGCGTCCATTATGAGCATTCTCTTGATTTTTTTGGTATTTGTCGCCGGTAGTTCCATCTGTGTCACCCAGATTTCGGATACGCGCTGGTAGGGAAGAAGGTGGGCGTTAATGCGCTTTACCTCATGTATGAGCTTCTCCGCGCGCTCTTCGAGGCTCTGGTCGGGTCGGAACTCGTCCTCAGATGGCACAATAATCGCTCTGATTTGCTCCGATGGACCTTCCTTGCTCTCGTCCTGATAGCCGAGCACGACAATCTGTCCCACGCTGCGTATGAGCTGGAACTGCTCTTCGATTTCTTCGGGGAAGACGTTCTTGCCGCCCTCGGTCACAATCATATTCTTTGATCGTCCCGTGAGATAGAGATGCCCTCGCTTGATGTGTCCAACGTCACCGGTCTTGAGATAGCCATCTTCGCTAAAGAGCTCAGCAGTGGCCTCTCGGTTGCGATAATAGCCGAGACAAATATTGGCGCCCTGTACTTCGACTTCTCCGTTGCCCTCGCTGTCTGGGTTGCTAATGCGGATGTCTATGCCAGGATATGCTTTTCCTACCGAGGCATAGGCACTCGATGTCTGTGGCATGAGCGTGAGTATCGGAGAGGTTTCGGTGAGGCCATAGCCCTGTATAAAGGTAAAGCCGAGCTCATTGTAGCGTCGCGCGGTCTCAGCCGAGAGGGGACCCCCTCCACAAATGAGCAGTCGCACCTGATCCATAGCGACCTTCTCCATAATCATCTTTCTAAAGAAGAAAGCCCCGACATTGCGATGGGTGAGCCACTTTATCGCATAGCTCATACGCATGAGCAGTCCCACCATGAGATGCGTAGGAAGTCCCTTGCTGCGAACCTGCTTCATGAGCCCGCGAAGTATCTTATTATAGAGCATAGGGATACCCACCATGATGCTTACGCCACCTCGCTTGAGGTCCTTCTTGATTTCGGGGAGCGCAAAACGCATACCAAACACGAGTTTCGCCCCAAAGTGGAGCGGCGTACAAATGCACACGACCATCGTATAAATGTGGTGGCTGGGGAGCAGCAGGTAGAAGGCGTCGTTATCGTCTGCTGGCACGGTCGCAGCAGTCATCAAGATGTTGGATGTGATGTTGCGGTGGGTGAGCATAACGCCTTTTTCGTTGCCGGTCGTTCCTGAGGTGAACATAATGCAGGCGAGGTCATCGACCTGGGGCGCCTCTGATGTGCTATTTTTTAAGTTTTGGGTGGTCACTTCGTAAGCCTCTGAGGCTTGTGTTTCCGGCTGCAGGGTAGGGATTTCTTCATCGAGCGAAAGTCGCTGCATAGCCTTGAGGGCTTCTAGATCTTCTCTGTCTACCTGCTCCTCGGTGCATCGATCGAGATCCTCAAGGAGGCTCTTATCTGCAACAAGAGCCTTTACTTGGGCAAAACTTGCGAGTTTTATAATGCGCTCAAGAGGTATGTGCGGATCTATAGGAACGACAACAGCACCAAGTCTCAAGATTGCATGATAGGTGAAAATCCACATAGGAGCGTTCTTGCCGGAGAGCATAATGTGGTCGCCCTTAGTACAGCCTCGCTCTTTGAGAAGGGCTGCTATGCGGGCTATTTCTCGATCTGCTTCTGAAAAAGTATAGGTTTTATGCTTAGGGTTGAAGAGCTCGTAGCCTATCTTGTCTCCATAGAGTGCTACACATCGAGCAAAAAGCTCTGGAAGGGTAGGAAAATCGCCTTGGCTGAATCCTTGGTAGTCTTGTGCAAGTTCGTTCATAGTAAAGCAGCGTCCTTTTATTACAAAAATCGAATAATGTAATAATAAAATAACGAAAAGGAGTAAATACGCCTAGTCTTATATACAGCTTATAGCTCACCTAGGCGCTTTGCAAGTGCTTCCGCGCCAAGCGCAGCGCTAAGCGCGCGCTTGTGCTCGCTGCCGTGGCTTATAGGAGCAGTTTCGCTTGGTCGCCTTAGTCAATCGCGTTGTTCTCTTTGCTTGTGTATAGGTGCGGCAGCGAGGGGCGCCCCGCTCGCGGGGGCGCGGCGCGGATGAGCCTAGTTGGTGCGCTTGGTGAGTAGGCTGGTCACGACGATTGCGATGAGGGCAAATATAAAGGCGGGGAGGAGTTCGTAGATGTCAAAAATCCCACCGGTATTGTTGTGCCATATTACCGTTGTGATGGCTCCGACAAACACGCCCGCAATGCCTCCTTGGTAGCTTGTTTTCTTCCACAAGAGGGAGCAAAGCATAACACTTCCTATAGATGCGCCAAGACCTGCCCACGCATAACCTACGATGCTGAGGATGTTGCTCTGTTCGTTCCATGCAAGGAAGAGCGCAACAAGGGTAATCATACTTACCGTAGCACGACCAAGTATGAGTGAGAGCCTTTCGCTGGTGTTGTCTCTGATGAGGTCATTGGTGAGCGCAGAGCTGGCGACAAGAAGCTGACTATCTGCAGTAGACATAATCGCTGCCATAATTGCCGCGAGGAAAAGTCCCCCCAAAAGGGGGCTGTCGAGGTTCTGTATCATCATAATGAATACATGCTCTGCTTCTTGGAGTGGCTTATCAGAGAAGTATACGACACCTATGCATCCTACGATGAGCGCGAAACTCATTGCCACACCAGACCATGCGGTCGCGATCCACTTAGCAGGAGCTACTTTTTCTACAGACTTGATGCCCATCATTCTTGAGAGTATGTGTGGCTGACCAAAGTAACCAAGCCCCCAAGCCATAAAGGAAATGATGCTTACGAGTGTGAGTTTGTTGCCCATGGCATCATACCAGATGTTGAGGTGATAGGGGCTTATCTCTACGAGTTTGGTATAGGTAGCTTGCCAGCCGCCAAGGCTATTGATGATAGCGAGCGGGGTGTAGAGGATGGCGATAAGCATGAGGATGCCTTGTACGACATCTGTCCAGCTTACCGCGAGGTAGCCTCCGAGCAGGGTATAGGATAGGACGATAAGTGCTCCGACGATAAGTGCGATGTGGTAGTCTATGTGGAAGAGTACCGAGAATAGCTTGCCTCCTGCGACAAAACCACTTGCCGTATAGAAGGAGAAGAAAAAGAGTATGGCGAGTGAGAGCGTTACTCGCAAGAAGTGAGTAGGGTCGCCAAGCTTGCGCTCGAGGAAGGTAGGAACGGTAATTGCGTCATTGAGGAGCACGCTCTCTTTTCTGAGACGAGGTGCTACGATATGCCAGTTGGCAAAAATTCCAAACAAAAGTCCGAGACTGATCCAGAAGGCACCCATACCTTTGAGGAGTGCGAAGCCCGGAAGTCCCATGAGGAGCCAAACACTAAAGTCAGATGACACTGCGCTGAGGGCAGAGGGGAAGGCACCGAGTGAACGACCACCCAATACAAAATCGTGTGAATTATGTGTCTTCTTATAAAAGTATAAGCCTATGCCAAAAAGCAAAAGCATGTAGAGTATAAAAATAATATAGCTAATCATTGTGTAATTCCTTATATGCGCCAGGGTGCTTGCTTTGCCTCAATCCTATTCTCTATCTCATCGGGAAGATCGGCGAAGAAGTCTATGCCCACGAGAGCCTCAAGCTGGTCTATGCTCATCGCATAGGCTCGGAGCTTCTGGTAGGGACCTTCTGCAGGGAGATAGAAGGCGATGCCGTAGCCCTCGTGCTGCTTGTCCGGAAGTCTGTAAACGACCTTAAAGAAGCCCTCAGGGATACCGACGCCTGACGCGAGGCGA
>PDWI01006067.1_pt1 | contig 15331 bp, 16 predicted proteins | sample 1430891 | NCBI WGS metagenome assembly PDWI01 (sample SAMN01162508, study PRJNA174530) | Oral metagenome, whole genome shotgun sequencing project. | biome: Marine environment; feature: Marine mammal; material: Swab sample of the gingival sulcus; isolation source: swab sample of gingival sulcus... | reverse complement strand
CGGTAAAGAAACTTTTTTACTTTATGCTCATTGGAAAGACCCTCTCACGCTTATTAATATTATTAAACAGTGTGATTCAAGGTTAAAGAAATATTTTCTGTCCTTAATTCTGATTATTTATATTCTGACAATTATACTTTTTTTACGAGGAATAACAAGTACCTCTTTTTTCATAGAATAACAAAACAAACCATACTCTAATCGTAAATTTTATTTATAATTTTAATATAAAAAATAATTATTTTTGTAGGGAGTATATTTAAGCTTATTGATAAGCGTAGTTAGAAACTACGCTTAGGAAAAACAGGATACATAGTATTTTCTAACATTTTAACTTATGGAATATTTTAGGCATATTTTTGTAATTATCTTTATTCTTTTATTGATTGCTGTAACAATTTTCCTGTTAAGAAAACAAAATTTACATTTTAAATTATTAAAAGAGATGTACCCTCTTTATTTTAAAGGTGTAAATTCATTTTATAATCCTTTTTCTATAATTTACATACTCGGTTTTAATCTTGGTATTGTTTTATGGTTTAGCACCCCAATTTATTGGGTTAAAGATAGTATAAAAAAGAGTCGTAATAAACATATAATAATTCTTAATAAAAAATTACTAAAAAACAATAATCTAGTTATTTATAGTATTTCATTAGTCGTAATTTGGTGGTTTTTAGGTATAATTTTTATAACGAGTAAATATTCTACCTCTCTTTTCGCAAAATAACAAAACAACCTTTCAACTTTAAAACCTTAAAACATTCCAACCTCAAATCCTTAAAGCCCCTCAAATTTAAAGCGCCACAAAACACTAACAATCAATAATATATAGAAAAAATTGTTAATAAGTCCTATTTTTTGTTAATATCAAAACAGCCTCAAAATAGACAAATAGAATATAAAAGTGTAATTTTGCAAACTTAAAACAAGATAAAAAACATTTATCGTATGGCAAAGATTATTGCGTTAGCCAATCAGAAAGGTGGTGTAGGAAAAACAACTACTGCTATTAATTTAGCGGCAAGTTTAGCTGTTCTAGAGAAAAAGGTGTTATTAATTGACGCTGATCCTCAAGCCAATGCTACTTCCGGTTTAGGGTTTGATTTAAAAAATATAGAGGCAAGCTTATACGAAGGTATCATCGGCAAGGTTAAAATAGCTGATATTATTTTAAAAACAGAGGTTGAAAATCTGGATTTGATTCCCTCTAATATTGACTTGGTTGGAGCTGAGATAGAAATGCTAAGCATCAGCAATCGTGAAAAAAAGATGAAGCAAGCTTTAGAAGAAGTATCTGAAAATTACGATTTCATTCTTATAGATTGCTCTCCGTCTTTGGGCTTATTGGTTGTCAATGCTTTAACAGCCGCTGACTCTGTGATTATTCCTGTTCAAACCGAATATTTTGCTTTAGAAGGACTTGGTAAGCTACTCAATACCATTAAGATTATCCAATCTCAACTCAATCCTGATTTAGATATAGAAGGCTTTTTATTGACCATGTTTGATACCAGACTAAACCTATCTAATCAAGTGGTGGAGGAAGTTCAGAAGCACTTTGACACTATGGTTTTCAGTACTATCATACAACGTAATGTTAAACTAAGTGAAGCTCCAAGTTTTGGTTTACCTGCCATTATGCACGATGCCTCGTCAAAAGGTGCTCAAAATTATTTGAACTTAGCACGAGAAATACTACAACGCAATCAAATGACAGAAGTCAATACAGAAGATAAAATAATAGAATAAGATGAAGAAGAAGAGTGGTTTAGGAAAAGGCTTAAGTGCTTTAATAGAGGAGTCAAAACCGGTTCAAGAGGTTTTTAAAGGCGTAGATGAAATTGCTATTGACAAAATAGTTCCTAATCCTTATCAGCCGAGAAGTATATTCGATGAGAAAGCCCTAGAAGAATTATCTCTTTCTATTTCGCAAATAGGTTTAGTTCAGCCTATTACTGTGCGTTTGAAAGAGGATGGAGAAAGCTATGAACTCATCTCAGGCGAACGCCGTTGGCGTGCTTCTAAAATGGCAGGGAAAACCCATATTCCGGCTTATGTCAGACAAACCGATTCGCAAGGGATGTTGGAGATGGCAATTGTTGAAAATGTACAACGAGAAAATTTAGATGCCATAGAAGTAGCCATTAGCTTTCAACAGTTAATAGACGAATGCCAATTAACCCAAGAGCAATTAGCTGATAGAATCGGGAAGAAAAGAACCACTGTAAGCAACTATCTTCGTTTATTAAAGTTAGCGCCTGCCATACAAATCGGGATTCGCGAAAACAAAATCACCATGGGGCATGCCAAAGCTTTAATGGGTGTTACGGATAGCGATTCGCAATTGATGTTGTTTGAACAAATATTGAAATATGATTTTTCAGTAAGGAAAACCGAAGAAATTGTACAAGAGTTTAAAGCTCAAGAGAATACAAAAAGCAAAAGCTCAAAACCTAAATCTGTCTCTAAAGAGTACAAAGAATTGGAACAACAACTGTCTGACTTTTTTAACACTAAAGTGAAACTAAATATCAATAGTGAGGGCAAAGGGAAAATAAGTTTACCTTTCAAATCTGAAGATGAATTAGCTCAATTATTGACTATTATTGACCGATTGAAGTAGCCAATGAAAGTGCTTAAATACATATTCTTATTATTGTCTTTCTATTGGGTTCAGCAAGCCGGAGCCCAAACTACTCCGGCAAGACTTGAAGCGGATACGGTAAGCTCGAGCATAGTAAGTCAGCATTCCCCGAAAAAAGCCACCTACTTATCAGCCATTCTCCCCGGAGCCGGTCAGTTTTACAACAAAAAGTATTGGAAAATACCCATTATCTACTTGTTGGAAGGAGGTTTAATTTACAATGCTGTTCAAAAAAACAACCGCTACCAGTCGTACCTAAGCGCTTACACCTATCTATACGAAAACAAAACTTCCAAATCCGGATTTGAACGTTATTCTTTGGAGGTCTTAAAATCAGAAAAAGATCGATTTCGAAAATCAAGAGACCTTAGTATTATTTTAGCTGTCTTGGTTTATGTACTCAACGTGGTAGATGCTACCGTAGATGGCTATTTGTATGACTTTGACATCAGCGATGATTTATCACTCAGGGTTCAGCCTCAAAGCTACTCGTTTAAAAACGCTCACTCAGGACAGTTGAATCCCCAAGTAGGGCTTAGCCTATCTTTATCGTTCTAACATTTATTTATGAGAATCACTTTAAAACATATACATTGGATTATTAGCCTTATTTTTATCAGCTTATCACTTTTTTCTATAAAATTAAAGGCACAAGACTCTTTGCTTTTAAGTCCAACTAAAACCGCAAAGGATAGTTTGTTCTTACAAGAAATAGAAAAAGAATATCATCAATACCTTAGCGAGAAAAATCCAATAGACAGCTCACTCGTTTTGACTGATTTTCCCAAAGGCGAAATTCCTTTAATAGATTCTCTTATTCAACGGCAGTTATCAGACATTAATTCTCCGATTCCGTTGGACTTCAATACCAAAGTCAAATCTTTCATTCATCTTTATTTAAATAAAAGAAGACGACAGTTAAGCAAGGTAAAAGGCTTAAGTCGATACTATTTTCCTATTTTTGAACCTATTTTCGACAAGGAAGGTATTCCCTTAGAGTTGAAATATTTAGCCATAATAGAATCCAACCTAAATCCGCAAGCGGTTTCCCGTGCAGGAGCAACCGGTTTATGGCAGTTTATGTATTCCACCGGAAAACGTTATGGACTGACTATCAATTCTTATATCGACCAAAGGCGTGCTCCTATTGCATCAACCCAAGCCGCAGCAAAGTATTTAAAAAAATTATATGCCATATACAAAGATTGGATATTGGTGATTGCAGCCTACAATTGTGGTCCCGGCAATGTTAACAAAGCCATTAGAAGAACAGGAGGCAAGCGCAATTACTGGGAGATTTACCACTATCTACCAAAAGAAACAAGGAGTTATGTGCCCGCTTTTATGGCTATAAATTACATCTTCCATTATTACAATGACTTTAAAATTCCTGAAAAGCCCTCTGAGCTCCCTACCCTAACAGACACTTTGGAAATAAATCAGCTGCTTCATTTTGAGCAGATTACAAAAGTAGCACATATTAAAAAATCAATATTAACAAGCTTAAATCCTCAGTATAAGCATTATATTATTCCGGCGAATAAAAAACAAAGTTACCCCCTAATCCTACCGCAAGAAGAAGTATCTACTTTTTTAGATAAAGAAGCCGCTATTTTCTCTTATAAAAGAAAGAAGTATTTTCCTAAAAATAAGATAACAGCACCTATTGCATCTAACTCTAAATCCTATTTCTCGCCTAAGAACAAAAAAAATTATGCCTTAATAAAATACACTATTCAATCGGGTGACAACTTAGGTTATATTGCAAGCTGGTTTAATGTAAGCTTAAGAGAGTTAAAACGTTGGAACGACTTATATCGCAACAGAATACGCGCAGGAAAAAAGATACGAATTTATGTTCCTAAAAAGAAAAAATCCTATTACCAATCGTTTAATAATTTAAGTTTTGAAGAAAAACAAAAACGGGTTGGAAAAACGTTAAAAAGCCAAGAAAAAAAGGTAAAAGAAGACCCTAATTACATTTATTATACGGTAAAAAATGGCGATAATTTCTGGACAATAGCCAAACAGTTTAAAGGTGTAAGCAACACTGATATTATGCGTCTCAACGGCATTGAAAGTGACAAACATTTAAAAATCGGACAGAGATTAAAGATTAAGAAGAAATAACAAATTATTTAAACATAAAATGAAACCCATACATACTTTTTTGTTTTTGATATTAATTACCTTAGGTTTTGGGTGTCTGATTTGGGCACTCCCCTCAGGAGGTTTTACCGTATGGGGACAGCAAATAAGTTTACCAAGCTTTGACGATTTCCATTCCTATTTTACATCTTCAGACAGTTTAAACCAAGAAAAACAGTCAGCGGAGAAACATTTAAAAGAATTTATCCCTCTACAAATAAAAAACTTAGAATCAAACACTGCTCCTGCTCCCTATTTAGAAGAGGCGCCTCCTAAAAGCTTATTGGACATCAAAAAAAAGTCTATGGTGTTTCATATTGACACCTTAAAAACGAAAATACAAAAAATAGAGTTTCCTAATAATGACAAAACCGAATTGTTAGCCTTTTTCAAACGCGCTCGGAACTCCAAAAAGCTAATACACATTTTACATTACGGAGATTCCCAAATAGAGGGCGATAGAATCAGTTCTTTCTTACGCAATCAATTACAAAAAGAATTTGGAGGTTACGGCATTGGGCTCCTAAGTCCTAAACCTTTGGTAAAACGCTTTAGTATAGAACAAAACATTAGTGATAATTGGTTACGATTCCCTATTTTCGGACATAAAGAAGGCGATATGCCTCATAAAAAATATGGTGGATTAGGCGTACTTTGCCGATACGCTCCTTATACTCAATCCACTTCTCCCGACAGCCTTAGAGAGATATTAGAAGCTGAAATTTCTTTTGAAAAGTCGAAAGTTGCTTACTTCAAAGACCGTATGATGAGGAATTTCAACATCTACTACACCAACCCTTATTCTCCTGTAAATATAGAAATCTACACGAATGACAGTTTGTTATTTAAAGGTCAATTGGAAACTGACTCAAGTATGAGCTGTTTCAAATATCGTTTTTCAAAACAACCTAAGGCATTTAAGGTCAAATTTAAAGGACACGGCAGTCCTGACTTTTACGCTATGAGCCTTGAAGCTGACAGAGGTCTTGTGGTAGATAATATCCCTATGCGCGGAAGCTCCGGAACGTATTTTACGCAAATGAATACTCCAATGCTGTCCGCTTTTTATAAAAAAATGGATGTTGGTTTAGTCCTTTTGGAATTTGGAGGTAATGTAGTTCCCGGATTAAAAAACGAAACAGGTATTAAAAATTATAAATACCAGTTTTCCAAACAAGTAAAACTATTAAAACGACTTTTACCTCACACTCCTATTATTATTTTAGGCGTAGCAGATATGTCGAAAAAAGTTAAGAACCAATACATTACCTACCCTCTTTTAGAACCTTTAAGAAATGCAATGAAAGAACTTGCTTTTGAAAATAAGGTGGGCTATTGGGATATGTACGAGGCTATGGGAGGAGCCAATTCTATGCCGTCTTGGGTAAATAATAAAGACAAATTAGCTATTAAAGACTACACTCATTTCACGTCAAAAGGAGCTCATTTAATAGGAAATATGTTTATAAATGCGTTTTTATACGAATACCAACTGTTTTGCAAAGCCCAGGAAAACACAAAATAGTTTATAAAAAAGCGTATTACTACAATTTATTTCCCTTATTATAAATCACTTAATGATTTTATCATTTTTTTAAAGAAAAATCTTTTGTTTTTCATAAAAAAGCCATATATTTGCAAAACGTTATTGCGGGGTGGAGCAGTGGCAGCTCGTTGGGCTCATAACCCAAAGGTCGTAGGTTCGAATCCTGCCTCCGCTACTAAGTTAAGAGTTTTTGTTATTATTTAACAAAAACTCTTTTTTTTATGTTTAAATCAGGATAATGCTACTTTTTTTGCTAAATCTATTTCTCTATTTAATAATACACTCTCAAAGTTTAAGGGATAAAAGAGCACGTTAATTTAACACAATCCTTTCTTTCTATCTATTTCTTTTTGTTTCCGTAATAACTCTCGTCTTTTTTGCCTTTCCTTATTCGACTGTTCTCTAATTTTATCATCATTAGCATCTACATAAAGCATAACTCCTGCAAACAGCACCACAAACCCTATAATAATCCACATCCACCAAGGTAAAGAAAAATCAAAGTCATAACTAGGATTAACCGCAACCATCAGTAGAAAAATAATTACTCAAATTTTAATAGCAAAATAGAACTTTTCAAAAATATGTAACAAATTTGTTACGTAACAAAAATATTACTATTTTTGCAGTATGAAAAGTAGTTCATTGATAAAGATGATTGAGGCAGATGGCTGGGTTTTAATTAGAACCAAAGGTAGTCATCATCACTTCAAACATCCAAGTAAAAAAGGATTAGTAACCATACCACACCCCAAAAAGGATATTCCTTTAGGAACGGTAAAATCTATCCTTAAACAAGCAGGGCTTTAAGCCTTGCTTGTTTACTACTTTTCATTATATGTAATAAGAAAAAATAAAATGATAAGCACTATGAAAGAAATTATTGTTTATGTAGAAAAACACGAAGACGGTACTTATTGGGGAACAACCCAAAATTTTGAGGGCTTAGCCTCCTCTTTTGGTAGCACTATGGAAGAATTAAAAGCTAATATTACAGAGGCTTTTACTGACCATATAGAAGTAGCCAAAGAAATAGGAGAACCATACGCTGATAAATACGATAACGTAAAATTTACTTACAAATTAGACCTTCGTTCCTTCTTCGAGTTAGTACGAGAAGTTAAAATCTCTAATATCGCTAAAAAAGCAGGAATCAACCCCTCTTTGTTAAGACGTTATAAATTAGGAGAAACAGCTTCAGAAGAGCAACTCAAAAAAATTGAAACTGCTGTACATCGTTTAGGCGAAGAGCTTATATCTGTAACATTCTAATGAATTATACAAGTCCTATATCTAAATTTGAGATATAGGACTTATCTTTTTAATGTTCAAACAACAGAATTATAATAAAAAAAACAGTAGCCTCAACTTAGACCACCGTTTTTACAAAAATTCTTATTGAGCTTGTCTCTCTTTTTTTTACCAAGCACTCTTGATATATCTCAGCGTCCTCTTCTGAAACTGTAATATCTGCATAAGCTCGAACTACTACAAGCAAAATGCTAAGTACAACAAACAACCACATCCACCAAGGTAAAGAAAAATCAAAGTCATCTTTCGGTCTAATAGCTAAAAATAGAATAACCATCCAAAAAATAACAGAAAGAACACTTACTAATTTTCTGAAAAAAGGAAAGCAGATAATAGCCAAAACCAACCATATAGCTATAATCAAACCCATAACTCTAAATTTAACCTTTTTTTAATGATAAATAACAAAGTTTGATTCCCTAAATATTGGGGCTTATTCTTGGTCTTCAACTATAAATAATATTTAGCAAAAACTTAAATCGAACTTTAGTTTAAAAATATTTTTCTACAATTAAGAGACTTCTTTCTTAATTTTTTTGTAACTTTGGTTTTTGTTAAAACACTGATAACGAGATTATGAAAATCATTAGATTACTTGGGTTGTTTATCTGTTTAAGCGGAATGGGACAAAACCCTATTCAACTTACTGTTAAAGATGCAGATACTCAAGAGCCTTTAATGTTTTGTAATGTAATCATTAAAGGGGCTTCTCGTGGAGGTATTACCAATGAAGACGGTCAAATCAATCTAAATATTAATTCCTTACAAGATACAGTCGTTATATCATACTTAGGTTATAAAAGCAAATCTGTTCAAGCAACCCAATTAAAAAATAACAATCAAATTTTTCTTAAATCTTCAATTTTATCTATAAACGAAGTTTATGTTATACCGGATAATGATTATTTATATGATATTTTAAAGAAATGTCGTAAAACTATACTCCGAAATCATCAGAAAACACAAGCAAAATCGTATTACTGTTTAGAAATACAGTTAAAAAACAGACCTTTAGAATTTCTTGAATCGTATTACAACGCTAATTTAAAAGGCAATCAATTAGAAAAGCTAAAATTTAAAAACGGCAGGTTTGCTTTATTACCGGTAGATAGTAATGGTTTTTTCGCTATTAATTTAACAAATTTAATGTCTGAAATTAATATGACTAAAAATATAGGACGTTTACCTTATTTACCATTACAACTAAAACGAAATAAAATAAAAAAATTATTCAAATTAAAGATTAAAGCTATATATGATAACATGTATCATTTAAGTTTTGAACCTCGTTCTGATAAATACGAATGTTTTAGCGGTGAGTTATGGATAAACAAAAGTACTTTCGAGCTTTTAAAGATTAAATACAAAGTAGAGAATGCTCAAAAGAAAGCCATAAAACCTATCTCTGAAAGCGACTCTTTAAGTAATGTATTATTTTCTATAACCAATGTTTATAAAAAAACCAAAGAGAATATGGTATTAGAATATATAGATTTTTATTGTCGATTTAATTATAAAAGAGCGTCAGATTCAGTACCTTTCTCTATTAATCAGATAGAAGAACCTATAGAAATAAGAAGTACAATTTATTGTTACGATTACGGAACATCTTTTATATTACCTTATTTAGACTATGACGAAAACATAACAGAAATTGCTAAAATTTTTATTATTCCTTACCATAAAGAGTTTTGGAAAGAAAATAATAAAATTGTTTTAAGTACAGAGCAAAAGAAAACTTTGGGTATATTTAAACAATTGGGAGCTATAAATAATTATGCTTCTTACTCTTTAGACCAACACAATGGACGCAAATTTTACAATTCAGAATTAAAGAAAACAGATTATAACAACGGTTATACCAAAGGACATATGGCATTTTGGTCTTCAAAAAAGCGAATTATACTCCCATTAAACCGATCAAAACAAGTTAATTACAAGGAATATTCTCCTACCATTATAAATCAGACTATCAAAAGAGATTTATTCCGTTTAGAAGCACAAATTTTATTAGATATTACTTTTTTACAAGGCAGGTTGATTACTCGCTCTTTCACTGTTTTTGATGCTGATAAATCGGCATATCATTTACCTGAATATACATACACAAGGGCATTCCTAAACATTTTTCTTGATATATGTGAAATAGAAAGACAAAAAATGCAAGCTCAATTAGACGAACATTTTTTCACCAAAAAAGAAATAGATAGTATTTATCAAAAAACACTAAAAGAAATGAATAACATTACAGAAAAATACATATCAGAGGTAAATTTAGGGAAAAACGTTTCAGCTTTAATGCACTGGAACACATACGTTCTTAAACATCTTGGCATAGATAATATTGCTCTTGTAGATGCTACTATAAAAGCTAAAAAGCATTTTCTAAAAACAACACCATAGCCCCCAAAAAACCAAATATTAAGCAAAACAGAATACTCATCATTAAAAACTCATCTAACAAATAGCTAAAAGGCGTTCCCCCACCTTTCGTAAAGCCAATTTTATTTCTTCTGTTCGTTCTAAACTTGGCTTTTTAACACCACAAGCATAATGCCTTAATAAAGCCGGACTAATATTTGCAATCTTTCCAAGTTCTTCCAAATTCAAAAAAGGAAGCTCTGATAATATTATCTCAATCTCACTTCTATTTTCCTTAATTTTGTCTTTGTTATAGGTAAAAAAGCCCTCAAAACTCAAATCTTCATTTAGTTCCTCCCAATGAATACCAAAAGGAGAAAGCGTAAAACGTTCTCGTTGCTCTTGCGAAGCCCTTTCTAATCTACTGAACCAACGCAAAGGCATTGACTGTACAGTACCATCTTGGGTTTCTATAAAAATACTCTCATCTTTAAAGCCCACTTGCTTAATATCATCTTTTGTTATATTCATAGCTCTGTATTTCCAAAATAATCTTCCCAAGCTTGAATTATCTCATCTTTATAAGACTGCACCAAGCCCTCAATCTTAGATAACTCTTTTATTTTCATATTACAAGAATTTTTCAATACAAACTCATCATCTTGCAATTCAAATTTAGCTTCAGCATCTCCTTTTATAATATGTATATGGATTGGTAAATGCTCATTAGAATAAAAGAAAAAACTAAATCCGAATATTTCAAAAAGCTTAGGCATCGTTTATATTTTTCAATTATATTACAAATATAGGTATTATTTTTGATACCTTCAAATTTTGAAGTATTTTTTTTAGTAGAACACTATACTCTAATTTTATCATCATTAACATCTAGATAAAGCACAGCTCCTGCAAATATACCACCTAACAAATAACCCAAAGGCATTCCCACACCTTGCGTAAAACAGATTTAATTTCTTCTATTCGTTCTAAACTTGGCTTTTTAACACCACAAGCATAATACCTTAATAAAGCCGGGCTAATTATTTTCTTTCAAAAATTTGCATAATGATAGAAAAAACACTACCTTTGTAAGGTTAAATAATAATTATGAAACGTTACAAAGTAAAAGACATTTTAAAAATGTTGAAACAAGACGGTTGGTATCTTCATTCGTATAACGGAACCAGTCATCGCCAATTCAAGCACCCTATCAAAAAAGGAAGAGTAACAGTTAGGGGTAAACCGAGCGAAGACCTTAGTCAGTTTGTACTAAACAGCATTTTTAAACAAGCAGGTTGGAAATAACCTCCTTTACAACTAATTTAAATATAGAAAAGATGGAAAAGATTATAGCAAAAATAGGATATACTGAACACAATTACAGTGCAGTAATAGAACTACCGAATGAAGTCATTGCCGTAACACACAAAACACTTGATGGCGTAAAACAAGAGTTAAAAAAAGCTCTTGAATATTCAAAACAAGTATATATTGAAGACAACGAGCCTTTGCCTTTATGTTTACAAGGTAATTATCAACTAGACTTTCATTTACAAGTGTCTGCTCTATTACATAGCCTTGACGGTATATTAACCCGTTCGGCTATAGCACGAGTAACAGGAATTAACGAGAAACAGTTAGGACACTATATGAGCGGGCATCGTAAACCTCGTCCGGATAAACGTATAAAAATAATCAACGGTATTCATAAAATAGCGGAAACGCTTAATTCAGTCGTGTAATTATTGTTTAGCAACATATACAACCCACCTTATCAATCGGGTTCATTGTTAAATACAAAACATTCAAGCTTATTTAGAACAATTCACTCATAATTCTAAAAGTCATATTGCCCTTGTTTGACAGCCTGTTCTACTTCTTCATTGGTTAATTTTCGTCCAGTCCAAAAGGATTTTATTTTAGTCTTCAAATGATTAACCATAACCAAAGTAACAGGCAGTAAAATCAAAGTAGTGGTTGTCGCCATTAACATACCATACGCCAAAGAGATAGCTACAGGCACTAAGAAACGCGCTTGCATACTGGTTTCCAAAACCATAGGTGCCATACCTACCACAGTGGTTAAAGTGGTCAAAATAATGGGTCGCAGGCGCGATTCTCCCGCATCAAGCAAAGCTTCCCTATACTTCATCCCTGCTTTTAAATTAATATTCAAAGCATTAATCAGGACTAAAGAGTCATTTATCATTACCCCTATCAGAGCAATCATCCCCATAGCCGACATAATCGAAATAGGCATATTATGTATAAAATGCCCCCAAACCACGCCTACAAACGCCAAAGGAACAATAGCATAAACCAAGAAACTCTGAGAAACAGAGCGCAAAGTCAATATTACCACAGCAAACATCAGCAACAAAATAACCGGCATAGCTTTTTTAGCTGAACGTGCCATTTTTTGAGTCTGACGACTTTGTCCGTTAAACGATACTTTCACACCCGGATATTTTTTTAGCACAGGCTGAATGATGTCTGTATTCAAAGATGATAACAAATCGGGCACCGACAAACTCGAACTGGCAGGACTAGCTTCTATTTGTATTTCTTTTTTAAAATCTAAATGGCGAATACCTGACACCCCATTAACCACTTTTAAATAAGCCAACTCACTCAAAGGATACACCTTTCCGTTAGTTAAACGTATTTTCATTTGTTCTAATTGACCAATAGAACGCCTACTTTCCACATCGTATTTCACCCAAATTTTAACTTCATCTTTCCCCCTTTGAATACGCTGAGCCTCGTAGCCCCAAAAGGCTGCACGCACTTGAGAAATAACCGCTCTGTACGACAATCCCAACTGATAAGCTTTCGGCTTTAAATCTATTTCTATTTCACGATTTCCAATAGGGGCATTATCAGAAACATCATTAATATCTTCAGACTGCTTCATCCCCATTTTTATTTCCTCCTTAGCTTGTTGCAATATTTTATTATCATCGCCCTGTAAAGAAATAACCACCGCCTTTCCAAACGGAATAAAAGCCTCATAAAGCAAAGTTTCTGCTCCGGGAATATCGCCCACTCGTTCTCTAATATATTGAATAATTTCATCAGTAGAAGACTGTCGTTGCCCCCCTTCAATCAACTGCACCCTAATAGTAGCACTACTTCCTTTTCCATTAAAATTATCACTAACTTCCCTTATTACTGCTTGCTTCTCTATGCCCTCTTTTTGCAAATAATCATTCACATACCAAATCCCATCTTCTATTTTATCTATATTGCGCAAAGTAGCTGTATCTTGCGTACCAACCGGCATCTCTAAAGAAACCGTAAAATCTTCACTTTCTACCTCAGGAAAGAAAGTAGGACGAACCACTCTCGCTTGAATAGCTCCCAAAGAAATAATAAATAAAGCGGTAAAAGAAGCGAGTATAATCAATTTATGATTCAATGCCCACTTCAAAAAAGGGCGATAATAGTGTTTGGCAAAGTACAAAATACCTTGTTCCGCCCAGCTCATATTTTTCTGCCAGAAACTCTTTTTATTTTCTTTTTCAAAAGACTTAGAATGAGCTAAATGTGAGGGCAAAATAAACAAACCTTCCACCAAAGAAACCAGCAATATAAACACAACAATCACAGATACTTCACTAAAGAAATCGCCTACTCGCCCATCAAGAAATAGAAAACAAGCAAAAGACAAAATAGTGGTCAAAACACCCGATACCACCGCCGGAGTTACCTCTATGGTGCCGTCTATAGCTGCACGAATAGGATGCTTACCCATTTCCCAATGTCGATACACATTTTCCGCCACCACAATGGCATCATCAACCAAAATACCCAGCACCAAAATCAAACCGAACAAAGACAACATATTCATTGTTATCGATGTAAAAGGAATAATAATAAACATTCCTAACATTGAAAAAGGAATACCCACCGCCACCCAAAAAGCGATTCTAGGATTTAAAAACAATGACAAAAACAAAAGAACAAGAACAATTCCCATCAAGCCATTGCTTTTTAGCAAATCAATACGTTGATTCAAAATCTCACTCATATCTTTTAAAACAACTGTTTTAAAGTAAGAGTGCTCTCGATTATATTGCTCCAAATATCCGTTAATTTTTCGAGAAGAAACCACTACGTCTTCCGAAAAGGTACACCGAACTGTAAATACAACCGCCGGTTTTCCATTATACCGCCCTCTTGAAGGCGTATCGGCAAACTGGTCTTTTATTTGCGCCACATCTCGTAAACAAATAGTTCCCCCATCAGGTTCCGACCTTAAAATCATATCGCCAATAGACGAACTTCCATAAGCCTTATTGCGAACCCTTATATAAAACTCTTCTTCTCCGTCTTTTATGCTTCCTCCCGTCATTGTTAAGTTGTTAGAAGCCACCACTTGCGCTATTTCATCAAAACTCAAACCATACGTATTGAGTTTTTCTTCGTTTAACAAAATAGCTATTTCTTCTTTAGGATAACCGGTAATCTTTATTTTTGAAATCCCTTCCATTTGCAACAAGTCGCGTTCTATTTTTCGTGCTTGCTGTTTAAGTTGCTTCAAATCGGTTTGATGCTCTCCATTTTCAGTTAAGATAAACCACATTCCCAAATTGGTATCGTCTTCCTTATAGGTAACGACTGTTTCTATTCCTTTTGGGAAAGAAGCGATTCTGTTCACCGCATTTTTGACCCGCATCAAAGCGTTATTCATATCGGTGCCCTTCTGCATTTCAATAGCTACCTTACCGGTATTTTCATTAGATATGGAAGTTATTCTGTCTAAACCATCTAAACCTTTTAGATTTTCTTCTATCTTCAAAATTGCCCCCTCTTCTACTTCCTCAGGAGCCGCTCCGGGAAATAAAACATCAACATAAATAATTCTTTTAGGAATACTCGGAAAAAAATTATGCTGAATATTAAGCAAAGAAAGTCCTCCAAAAACAAAGACAAAAATCATTATCAGATTAACTGCCAAGGGGAATTTAATAAAATAAGATATTAAGTTTTTCATTTAAATCTAAAGAATTGTTTTACAAATTTCATTTCTATCGTTACAAAACAACAGGGAATTTTAAAGCACAAACCTCTAATTACAAAAACTTTAGAGTTATCACTTTTAACAGCTCAAAAGTAACAATAAAAAAGAAAAGTGCAGAAAAAAACGAAGGTGTTTTTTGAAAGAGGTTCAGCTATGCTATTTATGGGGTTGTGGTCTGTATTTTTGTTTCTTTGGTTCTCGTAAGTTCCATTAGTAAATGCAATTTTTTGGGAGGATGATATTAAATAATTTTTCGGAAAAAGGGAAAGAAAAAAAACTCTTTCCACTTTTTGCC
>PDWI01006202.1_pt1 | contig 15332 bp, 13 predicted proteins | sample 1430891 | NCBI WGS metagenome assembly PDWI01 (sample SAMN01162508, study PRJNA174530) | Oral metagenome, whole genome shotgun sequencing project. | biome: Marine environment; feature: Marine mammal; material: Swab sample of the gingival sulcus; isolation source: swab sample of gingival sulcus... | reverse complement strand
AAAAAGTTTATAGCCGAAGGCTATAGGCTTTTTTTATTGAAGGGGACTTGAACCCTATGAGGGCACGGGCGTTAAGCAAAATAGTTCCACAGAACTATTTTGTAGCACGTGGTCCGAGTTGCCGAAGACAACGATGGAAATGCAGACGCGCAAGCGGCTGTCGTCCCCTTATCTCCACCAAAAAAAGTTTATAGCCGAAGGCTATAGAAAAAGTTTATAGCCGAAGGCTATAGGCTTTTTTTATTGAAGGGGACTTGAACCCTATGAGGGCACGGGCGTTAAGCAAAATAGTTCCACAGAACTATTATGTAGTGCGTGGTCCGAGTTGCCGAAGGCAACGATGGAAATACAGGCGCTTAGCGGCTGTCGTCCCCTTATCTCCTAGTAATAATCACTCAACAACGGTTGTTACCCGCTTAATACAATTAAATCTGGCTTCCCCAAATGAAGTGTCTTGATTTATATGTTTAAAAATGAAATCTACTTGTAAATAACATGTCTAATATTTGCTCAGCAAGTGTTTCCACGTCTATTTTCACGTCTATTTTTTAAAAAACCTCACAGCTGACACCTGTGAGGCTTTTAATGTGATACCCATGCTTTTTACTACTATCTTTAATTTTTTCTGTCGCGGCTGGTGTAATTGTATACTACATCAGCAAATGGTAAGATAGAAACAACAACAATGACAAGATTGACCAGAGTTTTTATTTCAAGCGAGATGACAACGCTTGCGATTGTCAGAAATTATTAAAGCGCGATAAGCGTAAAGGCACTTTAATGGATGCGGGCACTTGGAGCGTAGGGGAGCTTATAATAATCTTCGGAGCGCGCCTAAGTGAACGTTGCAGGACGCAACGTTAGCGAGCACTTGTAGGATATAATTGCGCAGCGTTAGCATAAGCGCTTCGATAAATTCCACCGATTGCCCCGTTAAGCGCGGAACCGTGTCCGCATACTTAAAGTGCCGATATACGCAAGCGCTTCGCCATAAAAACCCGAGAGATTTCTCGCCTCGCGCTCGAAATGACAATAAAAAAGTGGAATGCGGAAAGAAAAACCGAGATTTCTCCATGTTGGTCGAAATGACTATGCTAGAAGATTTCTCGGCTCCGTACTGTGAACTTTACTAAAAAGAACCCCTTTTAACTTTATAATGTTTTCTTTTTCATATGTGCGATAAATTCGCGGTTAGAACTGGTGTGTTGCAGTTCTGCTAATATTGTTTCAGTTACTTCGGTGACTGTTGACCTGCTAAGCGCCCTTCTGATGTTCCAAATAACGTCTAATTCATCGCTGCCGAGCAACAGTTCTTCGCGCCGCGTACCTGATTTATTGATGTCAATTGCCGGAAAGACGCGCTTTTCGGATAGCTGTCTAGACAGTTGCAGTTCCATATTGCCTGTGCCCTTAAATTCTTCAAAAATGACGTCGTCCATGCGACTGCCTGTTTCTATTAAAGCAGTTGCCAATATAGTTAAGCTGCCACCACCCTCAATATTGCGCGCGGCACCTAAAAAGCGCTTTGGTTTATAGAGCGCACCTGGGTCTAAACCACCTGATAGTGTTCTGCCACTACTGGGAATCACTAAATTGTAAGCACGTGCCAAACGCGTAATTGAATCTAGTAGTATCACAACGTCTTTGCCCATTTCAACCAATCCCTTAGCTCTATTATGCACCATTTCAGCTACTTTTATGTGGTGCGATGGCAGTTCGTCAAAGGTTGAAAAGATGACATCGGCATCGATTAGACGGCGCATTTCAGTGACTTCTTCTGGTCGCTCGTCGATTAATAAGACAATCAGTTCAACATCGCGATAGTTTTTGCGAATGCTCTTTGCTATTTTTTGTAAAAGTATGGTTTTACCCGCTTTAGGCGGCGCGACAATTAAACCGCGTTGACCCTTGCCGATTGGCGCAATTAGGTCAATTAAGCGCGTTGCCATATCGTTTTTAGATACTTCTAATTTGATTTGTTGATTGGGGTACATTGGCGTTAGGTCGTCAAAATTTCGGCGATGCTTTGCCGCCACTGGCTTTAGACCATTGACGCTTTTAACATATAATAAAGCGCGAAACTTTTCACCCGTTTTCGGCTTGCGTGCAACGCCATGCACCTTATCACCAGTTTTAAGGTTAAATTTTCTAATTTGCGATGGAGAGACGTAGACATCAGCATCACTTGACAAAAAATTCTTAAAGCGCAAAAAACCAAAGCCCTGTTCAATTAAGTCTAAAACGCCTTCTACTTCGTCGTTGTCCTTATCTTTAAAATCAGCTTTTTCTTTTTTTTCTTTATCTAAATCGCTGTAACTTTCTAATTTAGGGTTAAACTTGCCCGGTTTTTGAACAAACTGCGTTTGTTTTTTTTGTTCTTCTTGATGTAGTTCTAAAAGGTGATTAATCAGTTCGGCTTTGCGATACTTCATTACCGATTTTACACCAGCGTGTTTGGCAATTTCTCTTAGTTCGGTAAGTTTTAAAGCATTGAGTGCTTTTTGATTCATTTGATCCTCCATTGCTCGTTAGAAAAGGTAAGTGTTGCGCAGATATACAATTATAATAGCATAAACTTTTAGCGTTGACAATGCAATCAAGATACTATACTATTGCAATATAATTTAGTTATTAAATTTTGGTGTATCAAATAGCAATATGGGTAATTTATCTATAATGATAAAAAGTGAGTTTACTATGAAAAAATATCTTATCACAATTACATTAATGCTTTGTCTGTTATTCATTACGCCATTTGCAAACCCAATGGCGCAGGTTAAAACTTGTAAAATAATGATTAACGATGCCACTGTTCAACTAGACAGCCCTATTTACCTCGTTGACGGCGTTGCCATGCTACCAATGCGCGATTTTTTTGAAAAGCTAGGCACAACCGTTGACTGGTACGAACAAACTCAGACAATTGTAGCTTATAAGTACAATATGCAAATCAAACTGAACATCGATGATGACACCGCCTACCGCAACGGCAAGTCTTTTAGGCTTAGTCACGCCCCCGTGATTATTGACAACAAAACTTATCTACCTGCCAAATTTACCGCCGAATCATTTGATATGGACTATCAATGTTCAGAAAACACCCTGCAACTGACCATGCGTGATACCACTAAAAAATACTATATTGACTTTATAGAATATAAGAGCAAAACCATTCGCGATTACGACATCACAATTATTTTACCCTACGGTTGGGTTGAATTGACCGACAACCGCTTTGGCATTGATGATAATTATGACGACTATTCGGTTGCAGTGCGTCGCTTTGACAAGAAAGAATTTAAAAACAGTGCCGCATTCCGCGATTTTTATAAACAAAACTTGTTAAGTGATAACCCGACTAGAATTACTTTTACTTATCAAAAGCCGCTTTATACTGACGACTTTACTTTCGATAATTTTGGCTATTTTTATAACGGTAAAAATGCTAAACGCATTGTTGATATTTATATTTTAGACCATGCTGACTATTTCTACATGTTTGAATGCAATAGCGATGCAAATTCTGACAGTCGCTACGTGCGTCAAATCACTTATAATATATTAGATAAACTACAGTTTAATGCCGAAACAATAGAAAGCAGCGACGAACACTATTATGAATACCCCGCTTCTTTTGATGCCGGCTTGATTTTAAATACACCAATTATTTCAAATATGGAGGTCTCAAACTACTTGCCGTTTAGTGGCAAAATTGCTAAAAAAGACCGCTATGTCAATTTATATGCGATTGTCTCTAAGGGAATTGAACAAGTTGACTTTAAAATTGACATTGATGACAATGGCAAATTTAATGCAAAAATATTTACCCCCTTTGGCTTAGCCAAACATAACATCAGCATTTATGGCAATAAGCGTCGCGCCAAAGATGATTTATTAATAAAATTTAGTGTACTTAATTTATCGGCAGATGAGATAAAATATTTAATACCATCTGAATATGTACAGTCTAACACCACTGAAGCACTGTCGCTTGCCAGCTATTTAACTTACAATTCAAGTGGTGCTTATCTAAAGGCAAAAAAAATCTTTGACTATATTGTTACGGACATTTCATTGGAAAACTTAACACTTAGTTCTTTAGAATCGCTACGCAATTCAAACGCTGTCATCACATATCGTCATGCGACACCATTAGAACTGTCTATTACGATGTGTGCGCTGCTACGCGCATCTGATATACCCGCTAAAATTATCAGTGGTAAAATAAGTGGACGTATCTATTATGTTGTCGAAGCCAAAATCAACGGCAAATGGCGCATTTATGACCCTATCAGCTTTGTTCTTTTACAGAACAACCCTGATTTAGCCATACAGACCAACGAAACAATCACGCCAATGAATAGTTTTAGTTCTTTTTATTACATTAAACCCAATCGTTATTTCGGGCTATTTGACAGCTATCAAGTGCTTAGCTATTAAAACCTAACGCCCGATTTTCTTGCTTTTAACGCGCTTTAAGCGGAAGAAATCTTCGCGTTCTTTTTCTTCAAGCTCTTCTGAAATTCGCTTGACTTGACCTTCAAATTTTGGAATCTGAATTTTCTCTAGTGAATTAGCACGCTTTTGCGTCTTGTTAATTTCGTTTGCCAATTTATAGATGGCGTTTTCAATTTCAGCCAGTTCGTACAGTAAATACTTTATGCGATTAAACGATTGAATTGCTGTATCTAGTGATGGATTCGACCTAAAAAAACCGTAACTTGGCCGATAGACATCTTCTTGATAGACGACTTCGGGTATTTCAACGCCCATAACACCACGCATTCTGACCTGAAAGTCCTGCTCGGGTGGTATGGCATAGGCAATGTCACTGACCGCAGCCGAACCCATTGTAATGTTAACATATTCTAAAGCATGATAAGCATCACTAAACAAACCGCTCATCTGAGACTGCACTTCTTTAGCGCGATTGATCAATAGCATCATCTCGCGAATTAAAACATTGCGTTTTTTATCAAGCAGTTCAAAACCGCGTTCAGAAAACGCCAGCATGCTCTTTGATTTTATTAAATTGGCTTTTGATGCAACAACTTTATTTGCCATTAAACCACCTATTCGTCATAAAAAACTATTCAGTCAAGTTGTCATTTCGAGTGAAAGCGAAGCAGTAATCGAGATCTCGCCACTTCACTAGCATTACGGTCGAGATGACACAAAGTAGTGCCTTTCGACTAAACAGTGATATAAAATTTATCAATTGTTTCTTCATCAAGACGCGAAAGCTCAGTTTTAGGTAGCATCGACATCAGTTCCCAAGCAATTGCCAAACTGTCTTCTATCGAGCGATTTTCATGATAATCTTGCGTCACAAAACGGGCTTCGAATGCCTTGCCGAAAGCCAAATACTTTTTATCGGTTTCTGATAGATCGTTTTCACCAATGATCTGCGCCAAAGCACGAATGGTCGGCACTTTTGAATACAGTGAAAAAATTTGGTTGGCAACATCAGGGTGCTCTTTTGTGGTATAGCCTTCACCAATGCCGTCTTTCATCAAACGCGACAAGCTAGGCAAAACATTGACTGGCGGATAAAAACCATCATTTGCTAAGTCGCGCGATAGCACAATTTGACCTTCGGTTATATAACCTGTTAAGTCGGGAATTGGGTGCGATGTATCGTCGTTTGGCATCGTCAAAATTGGCAAATAGGTAATACTGCCCTTATCATCGCCCATTTTTCCAGCACGTTCATAAAGCGACGCCAAATCAGAATATAAATAACCAGGGTAGCCCTTGCGCGACGGCACTTCTTCTCTAGCAGAGGCTATTTCACGCAGCGCCTCACAATAACTGGTAATATCGGTCATCACAACCAATACGTGATACCCCTCTTCAAAGGCAAGGTATTCGGCAGCCGTTAGAGCACAACGCGGAATCGAAATGCGTTCAACAATTGGGTCATCTGCCAAATTTTGAAACATGACAACCTGCGACGCAGCGCCCGATTCTTCAAATGCCTTTCTAAAAAATGCGGCGTCATCGTGTTTAACGCCAATCGCCGCAAAGACAATGACAAATGGTCGTGCCTCGCTATCTGATACGCGCGCCTGTCTGACAATTTGCGCTGCCAGTTCATTATGTGGCAGTCCATTACCCGAAAAAATCGGCAATTTTTGACCGCGAATTAAGGTCGTTAACGTATCAATTGTCGAAATGCCAGTTTGAATAAAATCGCGCGGGTACTGTCTAGCAATCGGATTAATCGGACGACCGTTGATATTGTATTTTTTGCTCGAAAAAACCATGCCGCCACCATCAATTGGCTCACCGATACCATTAAAAGTGCGCCCTAAAATGTGCTTTGAAAGTTTAATTTCAAACGGCTTTCCCGTAAAACTGACTACGCTATTGGTCGTGCTAAGCCCAGCCGTACCTTCAAACACCTGCGCCACGACGACATCGCCCTCAAGTTTAATGATTTTGGCATTGCGCATTTTACCGCGACCATCGCGTACATGTATAATTTCGCCATAACCAGCGCCTTCAACACCCGATAACATAATCAGCGGGCCGTTGACACCATCTAATTTAAAGTATTCTTTATTCATATTTTATCCTAGTATTTTATACCAATCGCCTTACTGACATACTGCCCAATGCGATCTTGGTAATCAGACCCAACATCGGGTATCGTCAATATCATGGTGCCCTTAACCATCAGTTTTAATGCCATAATATCATCGTAAATCGGTACTGCTAATTGATCGCTCAGCAAAATTAGACCAACTGTTTGATCTTTAATTGCCTTTTGTATGGCACTTAACGTCTCTGTCGCTGAATTGACAATAACAGCATCAATACCGGCTAAGCGCATGCCAACTTTAGCATCGTTTGAATTGGTAATCAGTAGCGTTTTCACGATAATTGACCAAGTATCAGAATAGAGATAATCAGTCCATAAATTGCAATACCTTCTGCCAAGCCGACAAAAATTAATGTACGACCTAAAATTTTAGGGTCTTCACTAACGGCACCTAAAGCCGAAGATCCAACTGCGCCAACGGCGTAACCCGTGCCTATTGTGGCAAGACCAGTTGACAGTGCCGCAGCAATTAAGCCAATGCCCTTGTCAGAAGCACTTGCCGTGCCCTCGGTTGCAGCGTGCACAATATCAGGCACTAAAATGGCGATTGCCAGTAACATTAATGGCACATAGACCGCCAAGTTAACGCGCAAGTAATGCTTTAATTTGCCACTATCGGTCAGCGCTTGGCGCTTCATTAAGTAAATGCCCGCCAATATGGTTAAGCCGACGCTAAACATTGCCAAAATCAGTATTAGTCTCATTATTTGCCTCCACTAATCGTATTTTTTCATCAATTTATCGTAATAGTCATCTATTTCTGTCAACAGCCTGCCAATGCCACGCAGGTCGTCATTGGGTATCGTGTATTTCATTTTGACGACCTTACTGTAAAGTTCATCGTCTTTAACCAATGAAATCGGTATGCCTTTTTCAACCGCGCGCTTGCCCTTGGTATAAAGATATTGCATCAGTTCAAGCATCAAAAACTGTTTGGCAAGCGGTACATAAGTGTCTTGCGCATGAAAGGCATTTTGCTGTAAAAAGCCTTCTTTTAACACTTTGGCAATTTCTAGTATTAAACGCTGGTCATCTGGCAAGACGTCTTCACCGACCAACTGCACAATATCGGACAGCCGATTTTCTTCGTAGAGCACACCCAACATTTCGGTACGCAATTTGCTGTAATCGTCACTGACATTGTTTTTATACCAATCTGAAAGCATTTTTAAATAACCCGAATAGCTATCAAGCCAGTTGACCGATGGATAGTGTCTAGCATATGCCAAGTTTTTATCAAGTGCCAAAAAGGCATTGACAAAGCGCTTGGTGTTTTCGGTAACGGGTTCTGAAAAGTCGCCCCCCGCTGGCGAAACCGCGCCAATGACAGTAACCGATGCCTCGACACCCGATAGTGTTTTAACATAACCGGCCCGTTCATAAAATTCTGCTAGGCGCGATGGCAAATAGGCTGGATAGCCTTCTTCAGCTGGCATTTCTTCTAAACGACCCGAAATTTCTCTGAGCGCCTCTGCCCAGCGCGATGTCGAATCGGCCATAATTGCCACGTGATAGCCCATATCGCGATAGTATTCGGCAATGGTAATGCCGGTATAAATACTGGCTTCACGCGCTGCCACTGGCATATTTGACGTATTGGCAATTAACACTGTGCGATCCATCAGGGGCTTGCCCGATAGCGGGTCAATTAACTTGGGAAAATCCTCTAAGACTTCGGTCATTTCGTTGCCCCGTTCGCCACAGCCAATGTAGACGATGACATCGGCATCAGACCACTTGGCGAGTTGGTGTTGGGTCATCGTTTTGCCAGTACCAAACCCACCTGGAATAGCGGCAGTACCACCCTTAGCCAGTGGAAAAAACATATCCAAGACGCGCTGCCCTGTGACAAGCGGTTTTGTCAAGGTCAAACGCTCGGCGACATGACGTGGTTCGCGCACCGACCACTCTTGATAAAAGGGCAACTGCACTTCATTTTTATGGTCATCTGCTATCACTAAGGCAGTGTCTTTTAAGGCGTATTCGCCATCTTGACAAGCTGATGTAATAACGCCGCTGACATCTATCGGAACCATTAAGCGATGTTCAATTAAAGCCGTCTCTTGAACAGTAGCAAAAACTTGGCCGCCTTTAACATGATCCCCCGTTTTAACCACATACTTAAACTGCCATTTTTTATCGAGATCAATGCTGATTAAGCCAATGCCTTCACCAATAAAGCCATCGTCTGATAACATGGCACTTAATGGGCGTTCAATGCCGTCAAACATTTCACCCATTATACCCGGCCCCAATTTAACCGATAAAGGCTTGCCCGTTGGCACGACACTATCGCCTACTTTTAAGCCTTCGGTTTCTTCATATACCTGTATTGTGCCCTCATCGCCATTTAGTTTAACCACTTCGCCGATCAGTTCTCTTGGCCCGACTGTCACCATTTCACGCATGCTAAAACTGCGCATTGGGCAAGCTTTTACAACGGGACCATTTACCATAATGACACGGCAATCATCTGCCATACTAATTCTCCATTTCTTCAAATAATGTATATAATTTAGCGCCAATTTGGTCGATCTGGTTATCGATCATTTGCTTTAACGTGACATTGTATCGATAATGCGCTGATGGCACTTCAATGATAATTCCGCCAATCGCTTCTTGCTGTAAGCACTCAAACGACAGTTCACCTTGATATCCAAATGACTCAAAATAAGCCTTTAGCCATGTTTGATCGTCTTTGTTTGCAGACACAACAATCTTTTGCTGTTGTTTTAACTGATCTTGAATAGGATCAATTTTGCGTTTCAAAAACGCTTGATAGCGGCTATCTTTAACAAACTGCTTGGCACGTTCTTCAATTGCTGTGATCGTCTCTTGTAAGATGCGTTGACGCATGTTTAAGGCAGCGCGCTTTGTTGTTATTTGTGCCGCCGAAATTGCTTCGTTTACCCTGTCTTTGGTCTGCTTCATACGCTGTTCATAAAAAGCTTCTGATTCTGATTTTAGCTCAACCTGTCTCTTTTCTATTTCGCTATGTTCAAAGGCGTCACATTGATCTTTTAGCGCTTGATTTTTTTCGCGAATATCGCCGTGTATCAGCAAGCTAAATTTATCTAATTTTTGTTTTATAATCGGATCCATCGCGCCCCCTTAATCGTTGTGGTAGTGCATGTCTACTCGCATGCCGACAAACGGCTGACCATCACCAGCATAAAATTTGCTGAACATTTCATAGTAGACAAGACGCAGCCCCTGTATAAAGACAATTAGCCCCTCTAAGCCGATCACTAAGACATTGCCCAAGATAAACATTGCAACGTGACCTGTGCCGGTGCCAATCATGCGAGCAATTGTCTGAAAGGCAATAAATAAGCCGACGTGGTTAAGGGCAAAAGCGCCAACCCTAATAAACGAAATGCCGTTTGATAGCATTGCCAAAAATGTTTCAAGTAGTTCAAAACCAGCCTCTGTGTAATAGGCGCCTGCACCCTCGTGATAGAGTGGTAATTTCTTAGCCATATAGTTGCTCAGTGGTTCGCGCACAATCAGTAATAATACCGAAATGCCAACGATGACAACACCTATTCTGATACCCCAACTTGGCCAATTGAGATAAACCATGCCGCCAATTGCCAAAAGTGCAATAAACAGCACCAAACCATTGATGCCATTGCGACCAAAGACACCTTCTTTAATATCACCATTTTTTAACTTATTATAGATACTGTAGGCGAAACTGATCAGCAAGAAAACAATCCCCACCACAATAGAGAGCATTAACATTAAATTGGTATTTTCAATTGGTCTTAAAAAGATACGTGATAAAAAGTGTAGGCCAAACGTTTCGGTCAATAAATGCGAGATGGCGTGTTCGATGCCAAATACCGAATCATAAATAATGCCAAAGATCATGGACGAAAGACCAATCCGCTTTAAAACACCAGCAATTGACGCCATATTCGGGCGCCGTTTTATAAGTGTACCACCTAACCAAAAGACAAAACCTTGGCCAAGGTCGCCAAACATGGCGCCAAATAAAAACATGTAGGCAAGCGCCAAAAAGCCGGTTGGATCGACTTCGCGATAATTGGGCGTGCCGTATAGGTTAACCAACAGTTCAAACGGCTTAAACAGCCATTTGTTTTTTAACTTTGTCGGTACGACAACGCCATTAACGACGTCATCTGCGTGCACCACATAGATTAAATTGTCAACGTTTTCAGTTAATTGCTGTTCTACTTTTGCAACATCGTCAGACGCTAACCAAAAGGCACAAATAAAGTGTTTGTCATCATGTAGTATATTAACGCTGACATCATCGTAAGTTGCCTCTAAATTGAGATGGGTATAGGTTTTAATCAGCAAATCTTGGTGCTTTTCTAAATACTGTGCAATGTCAGCTTGTAGCGCCTCAATTTGAGCGTTAATTGCCGCTAATTGATCGCGCAGACGAACTGCCATTTTATTGGGGTAATCCATGTATTCCCACAGTATTTCAATTGGTGTAAAGTGCATTGAACGCAGTAGATTATCAGTTTGTTGACGCATGATTTTCGGCGAAATGAAAAAGTAAAGCGCATCGCCTTTATAAACACCTGCACGCAACACAAGCGCATTGATATTGTCGTAATTAAGCCCTAGCCTTTTCTCGTATTCGTAGTTCATATAGCCGAGCTGAACATCAAAGTGTTTTAGCGTTTTTAAGCGCGCTAAATCAAAGTCAACATTTTCTAAAGTGTTAACTTGAGCAAAGTCTTCAAGTTGCTGATAGCGCTCGCGCAAAGCGACAATTTTAGCATCAAGTGCCGAAAAATCATCGTGCATATGATCAATGTCGTCAAATAAGTCTGCCCGACTATAAGAAAAGTCAATGACAGCGTTATCAACCTGCGGCGTGCCTTCAGTTTGCTGAAATAGATACATTAGTTTTTCTTCGGCTTCACCTAACGACGCTTCAACTGGCAACCTATCGGTTTGGCTGGTCAGTAATTCTGTTGGAATTTGCCAAGCAGCATTGTAATCTTCACGAATAACTTCAAGCCCAACTGAAGCTTTAGCCAAATTGACTTCACCAATTTTGATAAGTGCTTTAACTGTCTTTGCAGCATCTTTTACATCGCCCACGACGGTAACGAGTTTCATTTTTTCAACCATTCAAACTCCCCGTTAGTATATCTTTCTACTTTATACTTTTTACTTATTTTTTATTTCAATTCTAACAAAATATCCCATCAGTATTTTTATTTCGAGCACAATCGAGAAATCTCGGGTTTCAAAAACGAGATCTCTCCACGCTGGTCGAGATGACAAGCTCTCTACTTTCCACTTTCTACTTTCCACTTTCTACTTTATTATATTTGCCTTACCAAAAACGTGCGCGTTTGCTCGGCGTTCATATGATAGCGCTTTGCCTCGATAATGGCAAATAAATCTCTTATTTCGAATTCGAGCGAATGTAAATATGAAATCGGCGTAATCAAATTTAAGTGCGCTTCTTTAACCTGCTTGTGAAACAAATTATACAGTGTGCGTTCCATATCGCGTTCTAGCACTAAATCAACACTTTCACCATCGCCAAACATCGTCTTATAGCGCGTCGCCATTAATATTTTATTAAATGCTTTGCTATCACTGGCATAACAAAGCGCTTTTAGCTGTTTTAAATTTAAGTTAAAACCACCCTTTAAACAGTAGTTAAACAGTTCTTCAGCGCTTAAATCGTAGTGATTTAAGCCGCGATAGATCCACTGAATATTTAACAAATCGACATTGGTGCCAAATGCTATTTCCATAAATTTGCGCCCCGCCCCTTTTAAGCGTAAAATGCAATCGTATAGTCGCTTAAAATAATAGCGGTCGAGGTTCATTTCCATGTAAAACAACATACGCGCATGCGATTCGCCTAAATACGGTTTTAGAATAGGACCATAGTCGGTCGTCATTAAATTTTCGACCAGTTGATCAAGTGATGGCAAACTCAATAATTTGGCAAAGTCTTCTATTTGAAAATGGTGTGACGTCGTCATATTATGTTCAATTGTATCATCGTGTAATTGACTATAGACTGTACGAATGACCATTTTTAGATTTTCAATTTCATAGCGCATTAAAAGCGCTTTAAATAACTTGCGATCGGCATCGATGACATAAAACATCATTTGTTCATAGCGATCAAACAAATACTGATACAAGGCGCGTTCGACGGCGATCATTGAAACCTCAGCTTGACCGGTTTTTTTTACCGCTTTACCATAGTCGGAATGCTGTAGTAAATAGTGAATAACTTGCTCTTCAGATTCAGTGCGCAGCAGTGCTTCGTAGTCTGTTGTGGACAGCATTTTACTTTCAAGGGCTTTAACTTTAGTAAAAATGGCGCCAAAGCGGGCAACGTTATCCATTATGCTTTATCTCCAAAGATATCGTCAAATAAAGTATCAACAACCGTTTGTTTGTGCTCTTTATAATACTGTTCAACCTGCTTGATATAAGTGTCTGTCTTTTCAATTAATGCTTCACTTTCAGCTTTAGCGCGCGCGTTGGCTTCGCTAAATTGCTGTTTAATACTAACGCGTACTGCCTTCATGGTCTCTAGTTCATAGGCATGTAATTTGCGTTTAATACTAATTTCAGAGGCAGCTTGATAGCCATCAGCCTCTTTTAGTAAAGTATCTGCTTCAGCATCAATTTCAACTATCCGTTCTAATACGTCTTTTACAATTTGCTTATCCATTTTATTCTACTTTCTAAATTTAAACCCGAGATTTCTCGACTGCGCTCGAAATGACAACGCTGAAAGATTTCTCGACTGCGCTCGAAATGACAACGCTGAAAGATTTCTCGACCATGCTCGAAATGATAACGCTGAAAGATTTCTCGACTACGAGTGATTACATTACAGCCTGTCATCTCGACTGAAGTGCAGTAATCGATAAAGGCGCTTTACACTAATATTTTCTTATTAACTTAACTGTGCCCTCTTCAACTGTCAATGCTAGATCATCACCACCCGCAAGCGCGCCAAAGTTAATCTTTTGATCGCCACTAATAAAAATGACATCTGCTGCCAATTCAAAGAATAAAACATCACCACTTGCACTATCGTTAAGATAAAGATAGCGCTTGCCATTGAAGACTGTTTTATCGGTCAGTTGCCCTTTTATAACATCACCCTTAATGTTATCATAAAGCTTGCCAACGCGTACCGAAATCAGCTTATCATTTGCATATGACAAGACTACTTCTTGTTGCAGTTCGAGATCATCATAGCTGGCCTTTTCGCCGTTAATGATAATTTCAACCGAATCATCTACCCGTTCAATGCGTGATTCAGTTTTGGAATTGGTCTGGTAAAAGACTATTTTTTTAGTTTCGTCTAACTTGACATAGACATAGGCTTCAATTTCGCGGTTGACTACATTATTTGTCTCAGTTAATTGTGCAATGCCAGTAATAATTAACTTGGCAAGTTCTGCCCGATTAAGTGGCGCTTGCGGATTAAAAAAACCCTCGTTGTCGCCGTTGATGATCTTATGTTGATAGAGCAGCGCGATATAACCTAGCGCAGCTGGTTCTATTTTAGCAATATCTTTAAAAGGCAACTTTAACGAATGATCAATCGCTTCACGCAAAAATATGTTCCAAGTGCGCCCCATATAAAGTGCCATTTTTTCGCGTGGAATGGCACGGTGTTTATCATCTGCTGTAAAATCGCCAATTTCAGCTGGCTCAATAATGCCCTTTTCTATTGAATAAGCGATCGCTTTATCTAAGTCTGGCCAGTTGGGCACCTCGTATTCAATCAGTACCGAACGATAGCGATTGACATATATTTTGGCGTCGTGCTGATCGATTAGCCCCTGTGCGTCAAGCGTGCGATAAAGCACCAAAATAGCGGCATAATATGAAACGCTGTCACGCGGACGATAATTGCCATCATGGTAACCGTTTACAATACCTTTTTCAGCTAAAGCCAAAATATAATCTTCGGCCCATTTGGCATCATCTAAGTCATTAAAAGTCAGTCCAAACACTGTTTGAAATAATAATACTATTGTAATAATAACTGCGATTAGTCTCTTCATAAAATACACTTGCCTCACTAAACGATTATAATCAAAACGCTGATTACCTTACATTTAACTATCTAACTGTTCAGTTGCGTTGTCATTTCGAGCGCATGCGTTGCCGAAATCGAGAAATGCAGGATTTTAAATGCGCGATCACTCCACTTTCACTAACGTTTCGGTCGAGATGACATAATGTGTCGATGCTTTATGATTGAACAGCTACTTAATTATAACATATATCTAAATAATTAGCTAAGCGTTGCACTTAAAAAAAGCTTAAAATATTTTTTGAAAAATATAAAATAAAAGCATAATTTTAGTTGTTAAAAGTTGTTAAAAAACAATTGAATAGGGTATATAGTTTATATCCCAATTGCTTTATAGCGAGCTTGTCAATTAAGAATATATTTTGGGATGCGAAAGGAGTTGCACATGAAAGTAATTATTACGGGAACAAACTTACACGTCAGGGATGAATTAAAGAGCGCAATTGAACAAAAACTAAGCAAATTCGATAACTATTTCCACAGTGAAATAGAGGCACATGCAACGTTTAGTCATGTCAAAAATCAGCAGATTGTCGAACTTACAATTCCTCTGAAAAACGGCGTAATTATTCGCGCTGAAGAAACAACAGATTCTATGAGTAAATCGATTGATGGCGTCATTGACAAAATTTCGAAGCAACTCAAAAGGCATAA
>PDWI01006066.1_pt1 | contig 15332 bp, 18 predicted proteins | sample 1430891 | NCBI WGS metagenome assembly PDWI01 (sample SAMN01162508, study PRJNA174530) | Oral metagenome, whole genome shotgun sequencing project. | biome: Marine environment; feature: Marine mammal; material: Swab sample of the gingival sulcus; isolation source: swab sample of gingival sulcus... | reverse complement strand
ATTGACATCTTTAAATATTTTTTCTAATTTTTCTATACTATCAAGTTTATTGCTACCAATTTTACCCTGAAGTTGTTGAATTATTTCACTATCAAAATGTTCATCATATAAAAATATCGATTCATTGCTCCAATCTTCTGTATACCAAATTATAGGATATTTATGATTTCTCCAAATACCTTTTAGGTTTTCATAAGATATTATCTTCAACAACTTATCTATTTCAATAATTTTGTCTTTAATTTTATACTTATCTTTTATTTTTTGCCTATTTTTAAATAATAAATATGCTAATTTCGCACCAATTGCAATAACACTGTGATGAGAATATTTTGAAACTCTAAATCCCAAATCAACTTCAAATCCCAGAAAATCTGGTCTAGGTATTAACGCGTTTGTATTTTCATAAGGGGGTGTAAATATAATATTGGTTGCTTTTTCTTTTGGAATTTTCTTTGTATCTATAGAATTTTCATCTATAATATCTGCTAGCCATATAGTGGTTTTAATATACAATTTATCGTAGTAATGAGATTCTTGACTTAATCGGTTTTCAACAATTTTAATAGCTTTAGAAACATAGGGTAGACATTGAAATAGCTCTTTTTCTTGTGTTACTTTTAAATAAAATAAAACTTCATCGCCAATAAACTTCCAAATCTTTGCATTCTGTATTGGACTAGCTTCTGCTTTTATCTCTTTATTTATATGTGCATAAAAATCTTTAAATGTTTTATGCCATTGAGAATTACGAATCTTATATTCAGTTGCATTTGCTAAATCAAAGGATAAAAACAGATAAACTCCATCCCTATTCTCTCTTTCACCTATATAAAGATTTTTATCAACCTTATTTCTTAATCTATTTTGAAGAGAATCTACCACTTAAGAACACCGAGCCATTTTCCACGATTTAAAGCCGCTTCTACTGATACTCCAAAATATTGAGCTACAGTAGCAATATTACATATTTTATCATCATTTGTATTATCACTTACGACTTCTTTATACTCATCTTTTGGCATAAGTAAAGCAGCTGCAAATTCATGAGCATCATATTCTTCTTCAGAATATCCGCTTCTTGCATAAGCTGTATCCTGATAATTTTCAGATATATCCCAAGCATCCTTATCTAAATATTTCATATGTAAAAATAAATGACCTAATTCATGGCATAATGTGAATTTCTCTCTTTCAGGGCTTGCAAAATTTGTATTATTGAGAGTTATTGTGAAACTGTTTTCGTTTCTTTCTATAAGCCCATCTGTATCATTATTTAGCTCGTCATATTTAATCTCTCCACCAAGCTCACGAACAAATTTGTTTAATCTCTTTAAAGTTAGTGGCGTTGATAAGCCTGATTCTTCTCTTATTGCATCAACTAACTCATTAATTTGATTTCTTCTTGCTTTTGTCATTTATGTTCTCCAATACATCAACAAGTTATCTAAAGCCATCACTTTATTTTTATCATTGGTATTACTTATATAGATATTATACCCCATACAATCGCAATAATATCCAAATTTAAGTAATAAATTGCTTATGAAATATTGTTTTTATTTGTTTTGAATAAGATTTTAATGTTTTGGATTCAAAGATAATACAACTAGAGAGTATTAATTTATGGCAGAAAGGATGGGATTCGAACCCACGAGGCTGTTACACCTATACGCGTTCCAGGCGTACTCCTTCAACCACTCGGACACCTTTCTATGCACATTTTAGAGTTTGGATTATAGCAGATAGATTATAAATAGTTTCTTATAATCTATCTTTTTTAAATTATGCTTCTAAATATTTATGTAGATTTGAAGGCTTTCTTATTATGCAACATACACCTTTATTTATTCTGCGTGTTTTTATGATGCTAAATTCCTCACCAATTTTATAGAATATTTCATCTGCACTATCTATATCTTCGTATGGAAAATCACTTAATTTTATTATGTTATTTTTCTGTTTGTCAATATCTTTTTTTATATTCACTAATGCTAGAATTGTTTTTTTAATCTTCCTTGAGAATTGTTTTAGCGATTCTATAAAGAAATTATCTTTATCAGTATTTATTAATTGAAGATAATCAATAACAATAAAAAATGCATCACTAGTTTCAATTTTATATTTTATTTCATCAAGAGAGATTAAATTGTTAGAAAATATTATTTTTTCTTCCAGCTCTTGATTAGAACTATAAACTTTTTTCTCATAATTTCTAGGAAGTCTTCACTAGATAATGTTGGAGCGATATATAAGATTTTATCATATTCTTTATGCTTATTTATTAAAATTCCATAGAAACATTTGTTATTTCATTCTTACTATATGTCTTAGTACCTAAAATCAACAAATCTCCATCCTGTATTCTTAATCTATTTATTAATCTTTTCATTGTCTTATCCTCTTATAAATTTTTATAGTTTTTTAATCTTTTACCAATTTTTGGATATCTTAATTTTTTGAGAGCTTGTTGTTCTATTTGTCTAACTCTTTCTCTTGTAATACCTAATTTTTTTGCAATTTCCTCTAATGTGTACTCGCCATTGTCATCCGAACTGCTAAAACCCTTTAAATCCATTTAAAAACTAAAATAATACATTTATACATTTATACATTTTAAACACATTATTAAAAATAAAAAGGATTAAAAAATGTATAATAAAATATATGACTACTCATATAAAAGATTTAAAAGTAAAAAAATAATATTAAGTGATAAAGAATTAAAAGAATTAGTTTATAGATATGTACAATATAACAATTTAGATTATAAACAACCTAAAAAAGTATTTGAAAGCATATTATTAAACTTTTGCAACATTTTATTTATTATTTTAAAATTGTTAGATAATGATGATGACAAAACAAAAATAAGAAAAATGATAAATCAAAAATTTATTAAATCAATTAATGAATTTAACAAGTTAGAACAACAAAAAAGAAAAATAGCAATAAATAATGATTTAGACATTTAAAATTTATCAAAAAATAAGCCTTAAAATGCTATGATGCTTTAAATAATTTTTAAGGTTTTCTATGATACTACAAATTGAAGAAGATACCTCATTTAGGGCTTTAGAAAAGTTTTTTGTGTAGTCCCATCCTCTCTGCCATTAGATATCTTTAAAATTTTCAAAATTATCTCACAAAAAAAAGAATAGACGATGAATATAAAACAGCTAAAGAATAAGCTTTTAAAAACCTATCCACTTGTAGAGATTGATTTTGGTAGTAAGAATGAACTAGTTTTAAAAAATATCACATCTTCCAAACGTTTTGATATGGGATTTGCTTGGGATTGTTACATGTATATTGTTGATGATAAAATTATAAAAAAAACTTACAAATTTAGAACTTATGACAATGTAAGAGCTGACTTTTCAAAAGAGATAAAACCGAGTGAAGAGGTTGAAAAAAAGTTAGAAGAAATACTCCACTTTCTTAATTTAAAAGCAAAATAAAAACGGACTAAAGTATATAAAAATAATTTTTATAAGTAAATTTACTTAATTTAAAGAAAAAATAAATATAATAACCAAACAAAATTTAACAGAAAGGAAAAAACTTGATAAAAAAAGTGATATCAATATTTTTGCTTTTTGTATCTAGTTTATTTGCAGATATGAAAAATGAGAATATAACTCCAGAAATTGCCGATAGCAATATAACTATCATCGACATAAGAACAGAGCCAGAATGGCGACAAACAGGGATTATTAAAAACTCTATTCCTATAACATTTTTTACCGTTACTGGTAATTATGATGCACAGGGTTTTATAAAAGAACTTGATAAATATGTAACAAAAGACAAAGCTTTTGCAATAGTTTGCAGAACAGGAAGTAGAACCTCAGTGGTTGCAAAATTTTTAAGCGATGAAGGGTACAACGTAATAAACCTAAAAGGCGGAGTTAACTCGCTTATGGCACAAGGATATAAACTCAGCCCTTATGAGCAGTAAAGATTATATATCTAAAAGATTTTGAGAAAAGATTTGGTTTAGTGGGCTTTTTTGAGCGTTTTTGAGCTCTTGCTTAAACTCCATTTGTGCTAGGAGAGAATCGATATACTCTTTTAGCATCTCATCGAGCTTTTCAAGTGCCTCTTTTCTCTCTTCTTCTATATTTATCTGTTTATCATCGCAAAGACCAAGTTTTTCTATCAACTCATCTCGTTTTTTATTAACTTTATCCTCTATCTTTTCAAGATTAAAATTTAACCAAAAAGCACTCGCACCCATAGAAGTAAGTTTATGTAAAAATTCTTCAACGTCGCTATTTGTAACACTACTTAACTCCTTAGTATCAAGCTTTTTAGACTTAGAAAGGGTTTTATCAAGAGTAGCACTAAAATTTTCATTTTCACTTCTATTTTTCGTATCTTGGCGTTGAATTATCTCATTTAAAGCATAACTTTGGTGTATCTTCATGGTTTTCTCCTTAGCTTTTTACAATACAAGCAAAAAACATTCCGTTAAATCAAAAAAAGATTATATTTTCTCCCCTCTAATATTTACATGTAAAAATCTACCTCTTTTTAACTCTTAGATAGAGTGGATATACTTTTTTTGTAACTTTTTTAAGTTCCGCTATACGGCTATCAGGTGATGGATGAGTGCTTATTAAAAATTATATTTTTTTTACCGTAATGCACCTGAGTAATTAAGTGACTTTATATAATTTTCCATAAATTCAAAATTGGGCTCTCCACTTTTTGAGGGTAATTTATTTTAATTTCTTTAAGTCTTGTTTGACTTGCTTTTCTACCATAGTTATAACGATATTGTTCCAAATTTAAAATCGTTACCAAGAACATAGCAATATATTTGTTCATTGCAAATCTTGGAATTAGTTTTTTCAACATGATCACTTGCTGAAAACTTTAGAGGTTGATAAGAACAATATCCCAAAACAGCACTATCAACTGTTAAAATATTCCCTTCTTCAGTATAAATATCATAAAAATCATCTACACCATTGTTTGTTGCTTGAGTTGTTACATTTGGATAATTTCCACTTCCTATTTCTTCTAAGTCTTTTTTTGCGGTTGTTTTACTTCCTACTATAATAAATAAATCAATCAAGTCAAATTCTTTCCATTGTTCAATGTTTAAATTTAATTTTTTATTAGATATGGACTTTAAACTCAACTTGTTATTTAATTTCTTTCTATAATTGGACATTCTTTCTAAGATCTGATTTGGAATTTTTTTAGGAATTAATAAATTTTTTAAAGTTTTATTTGCTTGTCTTCCATAGCTGTATCGATATTTATTAGCCCAAATACATTTTGCATAAAAAAGCATTTCAATAACAGATATTTTTTGTTTAGGAACAAGAACATACAAATCTCGCCCACTATAATATGGTTTTGGCTGATAAAATGTTGCTAAAACTGAACCACCACCTGCAACAGATAGTGTATGTGCAGGGTTTGGCTCTATGTCAATCATTGCATAAACAAAAGTAGAAACTCCATTATTTTTTTCTGTTCTTGAAACAAAAGGAATAGCACCATAATCAGTAGATTTACACTCTTCTAAACGAACCAATTCTAGGTTCACGCCATAAACAACATCAAACAACTCAGATAACTTAACTAAATCATTCATAATCATCAACCATTATCTTATTATTGAATAAAAAAGTAGCATAATCTAAAACGGTGTTTTCAAAATCTTCTTCAGTTAGCTTTGCATAATCCGTTTTCATATAAGCCTCAGCACACCACTCATCATCAGCTTTTACAATCCTATTTACACTAAATCCATCTTCTTGCTTTCGATTGATATAGTATGAAATCCATTTTTCTTTTATACTTTCCCACTTTCCAAAAGCATCATATCTTCCTTGTATTTTTCGTTTTACAAAACCGTCATCTTTATAATATCCAAAATAAGTTTCTTTGTGTTTTGGATGTGGTTTATGTGCTTTAAATATCATTATACAAGAAACGACACCAACTTTTGAATTAAAAAACAATTCATCAGGCATTGATAAAACTGCATCAAGGGTATGTTTTTTCAATATCTGTTTTTTTAATTCATAAACTTTTCCTTTGGTTGCTAATGCACTTTGCATAGGAACAATAGCAATACAAGTCCCACCATCAACTAAACATTCTAAATTATTAAGAATAAATTCAAATTCATCAGTATCATTTTTTTTATTTGATTTGTATGGTGGATTTAAAAAACCAACAGTAGGCTTTTGTTTTTTAACTGCATCAATAATATTTTGTTCAAAACAACTGCCATTTAAAATATTTGTTTTTCCATCTTGATGTATATACATATTTGAAACAGCTAAAGCAAAAATATGAGCTTGATATTCAACGCCTATTAATTGTGTTGATTTTATCTCTTTTTCTTTTTTTTCATCTCCTTTTGCATCTTCAAGCATTTTTTTCATTGCCGAAATTAAAAATCCACCTGTGCCGGTACAATTATCATAGACAATTGAGTCTTTATTTACTTCTGCCAATTCTGCAAACAGTTCAGTAATATGTGGGGGAGTTAAAACTATACCCAGACCTTTATCACTATTTGCATATCTTAGAAATTCTATATACAACTGACCAAGAACATCAAAATATTCATGAGTTTTTATAAATTTATTTATATTTTCATCGATTTCATCGATTAACTCTTTTAAAACATTTTCTTTTTTAGATAAAGAAGTGTCTGTTTTGATAAAACTAAATTGAATATTTAAATTATTTAATTTTTCTCCACCTATATTAGCATTTTCTAATTCATCAGAAACTGTTTGAACAAGTGCGTTAGCTAAATTTTTAGGTGTCGAATGTGAAGCATATGAATTTTTAAAAGCTTCGTTTTCTAGTGCAATTAAGACACAACTTATCAATAAACTTCGCTGACTTTCTAAAATTTTATGAATATGTAATTTTTCATTTAATTTTTTAGTGAAATCAAGTAAAGTTTTATAATCTTGTCTAAATTTTTCAGGACTTTTTAGATAACCATTAAGATATTCTTCAACTGACAATAGTTTGTCACCAAATATTTCTATTGCTTTACGTTCACCTTGTAAATGTAAAAAATGAGAAACTTTTAATTCTTCCTTTTCTTCGCCACTAATAGCAATAGCTAAAACATCAAAATCTTTGCTTAAATAAGAAGCATAAAGTAATGCTCCATCAACAGCAAAATCAGAATATTTATCTCTATTTTTACTCTCATGTTTTCTAATATCTGCTTTACATTCAATAACAATCAGCAAATTAGGATTTTTTTTGTATGAGATAATAAATTCAGGATACCCTTTTCCACTTCCTTTTTTAGATGCAGTTTTTAATAATTTGTCTATTTTTGCAATATCTGATTTTTGCTCTTCAATATTAATTATATCGGTATATTGCTGAAAATGGTTTCTTGATATATTTTCTGTTTTTCTTTCATTTCCCATTTTTTTTGCTCCTAATTAAATATTAATAAATTATCCTTAATTTAAACTTTTTACATGTAAAAAGTTTTACCTCTTTTTAACGCTTATATAAAGAGGATATACCTTTTTACAAACACTTGTAAGTTCGGCTATACGGCTATCTGGAGATGGGTGAGTACTTAGTATCTCAAGTGGTTGAGAAGATGATAATCTTTTCATTTTTTTCCATACATTTATAGCTGCTCTTGGGTCATATCCTGCGCGAGCGGCTAACTCAACTCCCATTCTATCAGCCTCGCTTTCTTGACTTCTTCCAAATGGCATCTGCAAACCATAAGTTGCTGCAGCATTGGCAAGCTTGAGTGTATTTTTATCAACTCCAGCTATGGAAGCTATCATAAAACCAACATTTTTTAACGAATCTTGCGACGCTTTTTCCCTGCTATGCTCTTTCAGTGCATGGGATATTTCGTGTCCCATGATAGCTGCTATCTCATCGTCACTTAGGTTTAGTTTTTCTATAATACCACTATAAAATGCTATTTTTCCTCCTGGCATACACCAAGCATTTAATTGTTTTGATTTTAAAACATTTACTTCCCACTCCCAATTTAGTGCATCTTTTCTAAAAACTTTCACTTGAGGTATTAGATTATTTGCAATCTTTCTAACCCTTTGAAGTTGATACTTATTCACATTTAGTGCATTTTTACGTTTTGCTTGTGCAAGGACTTGAGCATAATTTTTCTTTGCATCTTGTCTCATTTTTTCAGATGAAACTAACATTAGTTGTGACCTATTTGCACCCACAGTTCCACTGCTTGTAGTACTTGAAACACAGCCTGTAAATATTAACGCTATTATCAAAAAGATAGTTTTTTTCATATTTTTTCCTTATGTAGTTTATTTAATTATACCAAATTGAAATTAAATTTTAATATTTTAATGTGAATTAATTGTATCACAAAATTTACATGTAAAAATTTAAAAGTTTCTAAATTCAACTTTTAAAATATCTGACAATTTGTCTTTATCAAAGCTTTTTTCTGGCTCACTTAAGTTGCCTAAAGTTTCTACATGTAAAAAGTTTTGCAAGTAGTAAGTGTTTTTATAATTTTTTACATGTAAAAAATCTATCATCTCATTTATATCATCTTCACTAAGCAAATCTGAATGAATAGTAGTTCTTACTTCGAAGTTAAAATCCTTTTGTATAAGTAACTCTAGGGTGAATTTAAAATTTTCAAAAAGATTTGAGTGGGTTAGGGTGGTAAATTTTTTACTAAGTGCTTTAAAATCCAAAGCGACAAAATCCACTAACTTTTTTTCTATCAAAGTTTGTAAAAGGGTAGGGTTTGAACCGTTTGTATCGATTTTAATCTTAAAACCTAAGCTTTTTATCTTTTTGCAAAGTGAGAGCAAATCCTTAAAAAGCGTACACTCTCCGCCACTTAAAACTACCGCATCAAGTAGATTTTGTCGTTTTTTTAAAAAAGTTATAAGCTCATCTACGCTTAAAGTACCATTTTCTAAGACTATTTGGGAATTATAGCAATACTCACATCTCATATTGCAACCACTAAACCAAACGATACATGCAAGATGATTTGGGTAGTCTAAAGTTGTAAAAGGAGTGATAAAACTAATGGGTTTTTTCACAAAATTTCACACGCTCTTTGTGCTCACCTTTTTTTCCGATATTAAAACTCTCAACTGGTCTGTGATAGCCCATAACACGAGTATAAACCATGCACTTTGTACGTTTTTCTTGTAACTCTTTTGGTAATTTATTCATTTTCGCTCCTTTTATGATTTTTCATTAGTTCTTCGTCACACTTTGGACAAAATTCATGCTCACCATTGATGTATCCATGTATTTCACATATTGAAAAAAGTGGTGTTATGGTGATGTATGGAAGTTTATAATTTGATATAACGCTTTTTATTAACTTTCTTGCAGCCTCACTTGAACTTATACGTTCTTTCATATAAAGGTGTAAGACTGTACCGCCTGTATATTGACACTGAAGTTCATCTTGTTTATCTAGTGCTTCAAATGGATCGTCTGTAAAATCTGCTGGGAGTTGAGATGAGTTTGTATAGTAGATATTTTTCCCACTTCCAGCTTGTATAATATCATCAAATCTCTTCTTATCCTCTTTAGCAAAACGATATGTTGTTCCTTCAGCTGGAGTAGCTTCAAGATTATAAAGATTTCCCGTCTCTTCTTGGAAAAGTTTCATTTTTTCTCTAATAAATTCTAATATCTCTTTTGCAAAACTATCACCATAAGGCGTAGTGATATTTTCCTTATCATTTGTAAAGTTTCGTATCATCTCATTCATACCATTTACACCGATAGTTGAAAAATGGTTTTTAAAATTTGGCAAATACCTTGCGGTGTAAGGATAAAGTCCACGTTCATACATATCTTGGATAAATACTCTTTTTTTCTCTAAAGTTGATTTTGCCATATTTAAAAGCTTATCAAGTGCATTTAAAAGTGCTTCTTTATCCTCTTTATGTAAGTATCCAAGGCGCGCCATATTTATGGTCACTACTCCGATACTTCCAGTCATCTCAGCACTTCCAAAAAGTCCACCACCGCGCTTTAAAAGCTCTCTTAAGTCTAATTGCAATCTACAACACATACTTCTTACATGTCCAGGTTTATATGCGTTTGGATTTTCTTTTAACTCTCCATTTTCATCTTTTATATATTGGCTTCCAACAAAGTTTTGAAAGTAAGACGAGCCTATTTTTGCAGTATTTTCAAAAAGTATATCTGTATTTTCTCCATACCAATCAAAATCTTCTGTAATATTTACAGTAGGAATTGGAAATGTAAAAGGCTGACCTGTTTTATCACCTTCTGTCATCACTTCATAATAAGCTCTGTTTATCAAATTCATCTCTTTTTGAAAAGCTTTATAAGTCATATCAACTAAGTTTTCAAAGCCACGTTTTTTTGCCTCTTTTTCTAAACTTTCATCAACTAAATCTTTAAAAAGATGAACATCATTTGATGTTGGAATTTGCTCTTTTAAATCCTGTGGAACTGTCCAGTCTATGGTGATATTTGTAAAAGGGCTTTGTCCCCAGCGCGCTGGAACATTTAGGTTGTATATAAAACTTCTTATGGCTTTTTTTATCTCTTTAAAAGCCAATTTATCTTTAAAAACATAGGGAGCAAGATATGTGTCAAAAGAGCTAAATGCTTGCGCACCTGCCCACTCACTTTGCAAGATGCCTAAAAAGTTTGCCATCTGACCTAATGCTTCTCTTAAATGCTTTGGAGGAGTGGATTCAACTCGTCCACGAACTCCATTAAAACCATCATTTAAAAGTACTCTTAAACTCCAACCAGCGCAATATCCTGTTAAACAATCTAAATCATGAATATGATAATCCGCATTTCTATGGGCCAAGCCTTCATCACGAGAATATATCTTATCAAGCCAATAGTTTGCTATGATTTTTCCAGCTGTGTTGTTGATAAGTCCAGCGTTTGAGTAACCTGTATTTGAGTTTGCGGATATTCTCCAATCATTTTTGTTGATGTACTCTTCCACAGTTTGAGTTGAGTTTACATAAGTTGTATCTTCGTTTAATCCTAAGATATGCTCTCTTTGCATTTTATGAGTATGACGATATATCATAAATGAGCGCATCACGTCAAAATACCTAGCGTTATAAAGTTCAAGTTCTATAAGGTCTTGTATATCCTCAACCGCTGCAACTCTTCTTTTTTCAAGTCGCTTTAAAACGTTTAGATAGACATTTTCATCATAAATTACATTTTCACTTTTAAACGCTTTTTTAATCGCATCTCTTATCTTATATGGGTAAAATTTTTCTATACTTCCATCTCTTTTTAATGTTTCATTTATCATTGTTAATCCGTAAGTTAGAATAGTATTAGGAATGAAATTATACTCCAAGGCAGATTAATAAAAGCTTTAAATTTTTTTTCGTTATATAAGAGTGTTTTTGTATGAAAATGGAGCGAAATATAAGTTTTTTAAATTATTAAAAACGTGTTTATTTTGTATTATAAGTCGATTTTATGGGGTTTTTTAAGGATATTTTTATATATTTACATGTAAAAAATATATGATAAAGAAAAATTTTACATGTAAATTAATTAATTGATATTAATTATAATCTACAATATTTAATCTACATGTAAATATTGACGTCTTTGTGCTTGAGCAAATTCTATAACTCTATTTTGAATAAGTCTTATATCCTCATTTTCTTCATTTAAAAGACGCTTTAAATGATCAACATTTATCTTACTAGCATATCTTTTTTGCTCTTTTAATATCTTATCTATATCAAAAATAAGCTGATCTATATCTAAGCCGTTATTTGTAATAACTTTATCAACATACTCTTTTGTTGTTCTAACAAGTATCTCTATACGTTTTTCATCACGACCGTAAATATCAACTCCTATATCTTTAACTTTTTCAAAATCACTTTCATCTATCTTATCTTTCACTACAATCATAGCGGCAAACAATTTCGCACGAAACTCAAGTGAACGATGATGATAAACAAACAATTCTCTAAACATTGATAAAAATTTTAATTCTAACTCTTTTAATCCCATATAACTTCTTTTTTTGTAAATTTTAAGGGTTTTTAAGTATTTTTTAGATACTATCTTCCTGCCTCTTTTTAGACCTGTGCAATGTTTTTTTAAAGCACCGCTTCAGGACGGGAACGTAGCAGAGCACTTTTTAACTTCATGTGCCGCAGGTATCTGGAAAGGGGTTTAACTATTAAAGTACTCCTCAATACTAACAGCAAGTTCATAAAAATTTACACCGTTGATATTACCTTTTAATTTAAAATCCTCTTTAATTCCCTTTAACGCTTTTGATAACTCTTTTGACTTTACACCATGACTTATAGAAAGTGCTGCTTCTATAAAGGCTGCGAGTTTATCGCACATTTTTAAAGCAACTCCATCTATCGCACGATATCTATCTTCATTGTAAGTTAAAAGTGTATCAACTATTTTTATCTGTTTTTCATATATTCTATTTGAAAATTCATCTTTTTTATTGCCATTTATTCCGAGTATATATGAAAATTCATCTCTTACATGTAAAGGAACATTTGGCATAATATCATCATCAATCTTAGCCATTTCATATTCAGCTATCAAATCATCAAGTCCAGCAACCGAGTACTTTACAGGGGAGATTATATCCCTTGTTAAAGCTTCTGGTAAGTCGTGAAACAGAGCACATAAAAAGTTATGTATCTTTCTTTGTTTACAAGCTTTAATCTTAAGGGAATAAAAATACCCTAAAATCGCAACCATAAGCATATGACCTAAAACTGAAGTTTCTGGAATACGAGGAGTTTGAGCCCATCTTTTTTGAAATCTCAATCTTCCACTTAAATCTAAAATACGTGAAAGCTTCTTATTTAACATTATCTTTTGAACACCAACTAGCTCATAATAATCTTCTATTTCAGCTTCAACTGCCTCTTTTACCTTTTCAATCTCACTTAAAAATTGACTTGTTTGATAAACGATACCAAACTCCCACTTAGTAGAAAGATATGAAGCAGCTTTAAGGATAAAACTCTCTTGCTTATATTCGCTATTGTCGTTTAAATAAGCTTCAAATCGATTTAAAAATTCCCCATCTTCTATATCTTTTATAGCATCATTTAATTTTGCTAAAACCCATTGGTTTATTTGGTGAGATTTTTTTTCTATAGAGTTATGAAAAACATCTGGTCTTATATCAGTTACTACAACACGCCTTAAAAATTCAAATATACCGGCTTCAATAAGTTTATTTAAGTCGATATTACTCTTTTCACTTTTCGCTAAAAAATAAGCTATGATAAATTTGTGAGCTTGTTTATCAAGTTCCATTAACTCCATCATTCTTGGATAATCATTCCATCTACCTATGAAAGCAGCCCCAATACAGTGTTCAATAAGTCTAGGAGTTATCATTTTTAATCTTTTTCATCATTTTTGGTTTTCCTATCATATAACCTTGAAGATAATCTATCCCTTCAGCTTTTAAACTTTCATACATGTAAGGAGTCTCTACAAATTTTGCTATAGTTTTTACATGTAAAGATTTTAAAAGTGTTATATAAGCTACTAATATCTGAGTATGATTGCCCTTTTTATAGTATTTTGTAAATTCTAAATCAAAACTAACATAATCTACAGGAAACCATTTTATATATTCTAAACTAGCATTATTTCCACCATATCTATCCAATAAAATTTCAAAACCTAAATCTTTATAGGTTTGTAAAATCTCCTTAAACCTTACTATCTCTTCATAACTTTTTTTATCATAAATAGAAATAATAAATCTTTTTGGATTTATCTGCTTACTGTTTATTTTATCTTTTATAAAGTTCATAAAAGTATTATTTCTTAAAACAACAGATGATATATCTAAAATTATCTTTTGTGTTATATCACTCCCATTAAGTTCACTAAGCAGTGCTTCTAACATTTTTATCTCATACTCTTTTTCATAACCATTTCGGTTAATGATTTGGCGAAGTTGAATAGATGTAAATGTTCCAAACTCTTTTACATGTAACTTTACTAAAAGATCATACATAGTAACTTTTTTATCTTTTAAATCAAGTATAGGTTGATATAAAAATATAAAATCTTTATTATCTATACTTTTACAGATAAGTTTATCATAAGCATCTGGTTTTAATAATTCATCATCATCTTCATAGTCAAATTGATTAAATAGATGTGTTATGATATTTTTTACATTTTTATCATAATTTACAGATGATAATGCAAAATTTATTTTTACTTCCACTCCATCTATTCCATCATTTGATAAAGTGTTTTTAAATAGATTAAAATTATGTTTTAAAGTTGTTTCACTATCATCTAACAATAGTAAAAAATGACCACCACTATGTCTTCCTATAGGGACTTTACCATATTGTTTACTCTCTAAAAATTTTGATAACTCTTGTACAAATTTTACAAGTATTCTATCAGCAAAAATAACACCATATCTATCATTTATATCATGAATATTTGTTATTTTTAACATGATAACTGAACCTTTTTTAGATTTTTTTATGCTATCAAGCATATATTTTCTATTAAAAGTTTTTGTAATATTATCAATTAAAGTGGATTGAAATCCCCTATAAATGAGATAAAATATATAATAAACATAACAAATAGATAAAATCCCTAAAAGAATCATATCCTTTTGAAAATCATAAAATTTAATCAAAAATAGATATAAAATAATCAATATTATAAAAGGAAATCCAATCTTAAGTGCTATTATAAAGCGATTTGATCTCTCTTTTATTTCTGAATAAAGCATCTACACATCCAAATGTTTTACATCTTTTGCGTGAGTTTGAATGTATTGACGACGAGGCTCTACTTCATCGCCCATAAAGAGTGTAAAAGTATCACTTGCTAATTGTTCATTTTCGATAGAAATCTTAAGTAAACGTCTGTTTTCTGGGTCCATTGTTGTATCCCAAAGTTGCTCTGGGTTCATTTCACCTAAACCTTTATAACGCTGTATATAAGCTCCTTTTTTGGCGCTTTTTTCTATCAATTCTAACATCTCAATAGGATTTTTACCGTCAAATACATCGCCTCGTTCAATTAATTTACTTTGAATATACATTGCCTCTTCATAAAGTGGATTTGTGAAAAGATTATCATTTATGATAAGCTCTTCAAGTCCGTCATTTGTTTGAACATAAAGATGAATCTCATCCTCATTTATGATAGAATTTAAGATATTGTAACCTTCATTTTGTAAAAACTCTTTCATGATTTTTGAAAGTTCATCATAAGGTTTTGAGATAATATCAGGATTTTCTATCATGTATTTTATACCTTCAACCACAGAGTATCTTTTTTCTAACTCTTTT
>PDWI01006065.1_pt1 | contig 15332 bp, 12 predicted proteins | sample 1430891 | NCBI WGS metagenome assembly PDWI01 (sample SAMN01162508, study PRJNA174530) | Oral metagenome, whole genome shotgun sequencing project. | biome: Marine environment; feature: Marine mammal; material: Swab sample of the gingival sulcus; isolation source: swab sample of gingival sulcus... | reverse complement strand
TGAAACCTGTTATGGAAAACGCTACAACAGAGAAACGTTGGAAGTTCGGTTTAAGGGAAAATCTATCGCCGATGTTTTGGAAATGACAATTAACGAGGCGGTCGTTTTCTTTGAAAATCAGCCTACAATTTTGCGAAAAATAAAAACGATGCAAGAGGTTGGTTTGGGATATATTAAGTTGGGACAAAGCAGTACAACGCTTTCAGGTGGTGAAAGTCAGCGTATGAAACTTTCTGCCGAATTAGCTAAAAGAGATACAGGAAAAACGCTCTACATTCTTGATGAACCAACAACAGGATTGCATTTTGACGATATTCGTGTACTTTTGGAGGTACTGAACAAATTGGCAGACAAAGGCAACACCATTATCATCATTGAACACAATATGGATGTTATCAAAACAGCCGACTACATTATTGATTTGGGCGTTGACGGTGGACAAAAAGGTGGCGAAATTATTGCCACAGGTACACCCAAAGAGATTATGAAAGTTAAAAGAAGTTTAACGGGACAGTTTTTGAAAAAATATTAGAAAATATTTTAAGAATATTTTTGTATAAAAAAAATATTATCTATATTTGCACTACCGTATTGTTAGAGATTGGAAAACTCAACACTTAATTTATACTGAGGGTAATTTTGACTTTTAATGGCGGGCTACAACCTTTTAGGTTTCTTCTTTGAAGAACAGTAGATTACAAAGAATTTCAAATCCTCAAATCCTTTTTTAAAGGAGTTTTCTCAACCATAGCAATACGGTTTTTTTATGAACTCAGTTAAACATAAAAAGTTTCAATGAGTTCATACTTTTTTATTTATGATAAAAATTGTACTTTTGTTTTTTCAGAGACATATTGAATAAAAAACGAATGAAATTTACAACTGTTATAAAGCCGAAAAGTAGTGTTTGGGGTGTTGATTTTAAAGAAATTTGGCAATATCGTGATTTGTATTCAATGTTTGTAAAGCGTGATATAATCACACAATACAAACAAACAATATTAGGACCTTTATGGTTTTTTATACAACCAGCCTTAACGATGATTATGTATATGGTGCTTGGTGGTATAGGAAAAATTTCTACTGATGGTTTGCCCAGACCTTTATTTTATCTCTCGGGAATTGTTTTGTGGCAATATTTTGCTGACTGTTTGAATAAAACTTCTACTACTTTTATAACCAATCAACATATTTTTGGAAAAGTTTATTTTCCTCGTTTAGTAGTTCCTTTATCAACAATTTCATCTAATTTATTAAAGATGTTTATACAATTTATTCTTTTTACAGTAGTATATGTGTATTATATTGTTGTAGGCATTGATATTGCTCCAAATAAATATGTATTATTGTTTCCTGTTTTGATATTGATGTTAGCAGGATTGTCGTTGGGCTTTGGGATTATTGTTTCTTCTATGACAACTAAATATAGAGATTTAACGATATTATTTACTTTTTTTGTACAACTTTGGTCATTTGCAACCCCGCTTATTTATCCTTTAAGTGCTATAACGAATGAAAAAATAAAATTTATTATGTCTTTAAATCCTTTAACATCTATTGTTGAGACATTTAAATATGGAATGTTAGGAGTTGGAGAGTTTAGTTGGGGAATGTTGGGGTATAGTTTTGGATTTATGGTATTTGTTTTGACAGTTGGGATAGTGTTATTTAATAAAGTACAACGTAGTTTTATGGATACGGTGTAAAAGTGAGTAATGATACGTTGTTAATATGTTTATTCGTTGATGTAGTGCTTATGACTTGCTTTGCTGAAAGAATAAGCCGATTTTCTAAAAAAAAGGATACGTTTTATTAAAATATCATACGGGTCTTTGATGGAAGTTTATTGTCCCTTATATGTGTCATTAGACTTGGAATATATTTCAAAAGATGATTTCTATAAAATGAAAGAGCAAATTAACAAAATATCTAATAAATTGAATGTTCTACGAAAAAGTATATCGGTTAAACAAATAAACGACAATTAAACAAATCAACAAAAGAATGAGGTATTTATACATATTTGCAACTTTATTTTTTACCGTTTACGGACAAATAATATTAAAATGGCGTATAGGAAAATTGGCTTGGCAACCAAAAACAGATTCTATTTGGGTGGCTGTGTTGGATTATATCAAATTCTTGTTCGACCCATTTATATTCTCAGGGTTTGTATCGGCTTTTATTGCTTCTATATTTTGGATGTTGGCTATGACAAAGTTTGAAATAACAGAGGCTTATCCTTTTATGAGTTTAGCTCCTGCATTGGTGTTTTTATTAGGAATATTTTTGTTAAATGAAACATTTACTTGGGGCAAAGTAATAGGTTTAATATTTATTATTTTGGGTACTATTATTACTGTAAAATTATAGTATGAAAAAAAACGTACACATATCGGTAGTGTCGCCTGTTTATAGAGCGGAAAACATCATTTCAGAATTGGTAAAACAGATAATACAATCTGTATCTACGATTACCAAAGATTTTGAAATTATTTTGGTTAATGATGCTTCGCCTGATAATTCTTGGCAGAAAATAATAGCAGAATGCAGTAAAGATAAAAGAGTAAAAGGACTAAATTTAAGTCGTAATTTCGGGCAACACTATGCCATTACCGCAGGGTTAAATTATGCAAAAGGCGATTGGGTTGTCGTTATGGACTGCGATTTGCAAGACCGACCTGATGAAATTCCTCATTTATACAACAAAGCACAAGAGGGTTGGGATATTGTGCTTGCAAAAAGAAAAAATAGAAAAGATAATTTTTTGAAAAAGTTGTCATCTAAAATATTTCATTCTCTATATAGTTATTTAAGTGGTGTAAAAACAGATAATTCCATTGCCAATTTTGGTATTTACAATCAAAAAGTAATTACCGAGTATAATAAAATGAAAGAAATTTCACGTTCTTTTCCTTCTTTGTTAGGATATGTTGGATTTCAACGTACAGAAATTTTTGTTAAGCATTCTTATCGCTTTGAAGGTAAATCGTCTTATTCTTTGAGGAAATTATTACGTTTAACTTTAGATGTAATTTTGGCAAACAGTAACAAGCCATTAAAATTAACAGTGAAATTAGGTTTTATGATTTCGTTGTTATCATTTGTATTGGCACTATATAATGTAGTTGCACATTGGCTTGGGATTATTACCTTACAAGGTTTTACAAGTACAATTTTTTCTATATGGTTTGTCGGAGGCTTGAACTTATTTGTGTTGGGAGTAGTAGGTTTGTATATAGGAAAAATATTTGACCAAGTGAAGGAAAGACAAATTTTTATTGTATCAGATAAAATTAATTTTTAATATGGAAATAATAGATGCGTTTTGGGAAAAAAGAAATTTAGGGATTACTACTACTGAAATAATATTTCATAAAGACGATAACTTAAATATAGTTGAAAAAGAGTTAAGTGCTTGTAATTCACAATATGTTGTATGTAAAGTACCAACAGGTAGATTTGATATAAATCATTTATTAACAAAATATGGATATAGTTATATAGAAACAAGTATTAATTTTGTGATAAATGTAAAAGATGCTGTTTTAAGTCCACTTCAAGCACGCTTAAACAAAGTGGTATCGTATAGTGAAATGAATGAGACGGATATTGAGAAACTTTATCAAGAAATTTCAACAGGTTTGTTTAATACAGATAGGATAGCATTAGACAATAAATTTACAAAACAACAAGCCACTAATAGATATAAAAATTGGATTGCAGATGAATTAGAAAAAGGCACTAAATTATTTAACATACAATATAAAGATGATACAATAGGTTTTTTCACCTTAAAAGATATGGGAAATACTACTTATTATCCGTTCCTTGCTGGTATGTATAAGTCTTCTAATGTTTCAGGACTTGGTTTTTCGATTATAAGAAAGCCGATAGAAGAAGTGTTAAATCAAAGAGGTAAAAGAATAGAGACTTATGTGTCTTCTAATAATTTAGTAGCTATAAATACACATTTGAAACAAGGATTTATTGTAAATGAGAATAAATATATATTTATAAAACATCAATAAGAAAATGAATAACTTAGAAAAACTAAAAACAATTTTTTGTAAAACATTAGAAGTAAAAGAAGAAACATTATCTACGTTAAAATATCAAGATGTAGAATTGTGGGATTCTGTAGGACATATGACTTTAATAGCCACTTTGGAAGAAGGATTTGATATTATGATGGACACAGACGATATTATTGATTTAAGTTCGTTTGAAAAAGCAAAAGAAATACTAAAAAAATATGACGTTGAATTGTAGAATGTTAGAAGGTAAAGTTGCAATCATAACAGGTTGCAACAGAGGAATTGGTGCTTCAATTTTAGAATTGTTTTCCAAAAATGGAGCTATCATATATGCGATTGCAAGAACGCCTGATAGTCTTGATAGTAAAGCTGCCGAATTATCTGAGAAATATAATACTAAAATCTATCCTGTTTATTTTGATATTACAAATACCGCAGAAATAAAGCGTTTAATTATGCGTATTTCCAAAGAACAAAAAAGACTTGATTGTGTTGTAAACAATGCCGGTATTACGCAAGATGCTCTGATTGGTATGATTTCGGAACAATCTATAACAAATACATTTGAAGTAAACGTTTTTTCAGTTATTCAGATGATTCAATACGCAACAAAGTTGATGAAACGACAAAAAAGTGGTAGTATTATTAATTTATCTTCGGTAGTTGCAAGAAAGGGCAATATTGGACAGCTTGTGTATTCTGCTTCAAAAGGAGCAGTCATTTCGCTAACAAAAACTGCCGCCAAAGAATTAGCCGAAAAAAATATAAGAGTAAATGCAATTGCTCCGGGAATGATTGATACCGATATGTTAAATGTTCTTGGAGAAGATGTGGTAACCGAAAGAATAGAGGCAATTCCAATGAAACGGTTAGGCACTCCACTTGATGTTGCAAAATTAGCTTTATTTCTGGCTTCCGATTTATCCGAATACATTACTGGTGAGGTAATAGGTGTAGATGGTGCTGTTGTTATTTAGGAAATTATGAAAAACTATTTCAACTATACCAAGTACAAAAACAATATAGCCGTTATTGATGATATTGGCAACAGTTACACTTATGCCGATATTTTTGAAAAAATGCAACTGCTTCACCAAAATTTGGAGCATCGAGGTTTGGCTTTTTGTTTTTGTCAGAACACTATTGGAGCTTTGCTTGGATATTTGAGTTTTCTTGAAAGCGGTGTTCCAGCTGTTATGATAGATGCCACAAAAGATTTAGATAGTATCAGCAGGTTGTTGGCTATTTATAATCCTAATTATTTGTGGCTACCCAATGAACTTTTGAAAGATTACAAAGGCGAAGTACTTTATACAATTTTTGATTATTCGCTGGTGCTGTACAATTCAAAAAAAATAGATATACACAAAGATTTAGCATTGCTTTTGCCTACTTCGGGCAGTACAGGCAGTCCCAAATTGGTGCGTTTAACCCAAAAGAATATTTTGAGTAATGCAGAAAGCATTGCAAACTATTTGAATATTACTTCTGCCGAACGTCCCGTTACTTCCTTACCGATGCACTATTCCTACGGTATTTCTGTTTTGAATAGTCATTTGTTGAAAGGGGCTACCATTTTGCTTACCAATTTTTCTGTAATGCAAAAAGAATTTTGGACTTTTGTCAAAGAAAAAGGAGCAACTTCAATATCGGGAGTACCATACACTTACGAAATGTTAAGACGATTGCGTATATTTAGAATGGACTTGCCAAAGTTAAAAACATTAACACAAGCAGGTGGCAAACTCAATCCCAAATTGGTAAAAGAATATGTGGAACAAGCACAACAACATAACAAACAATTTATTGTAATGTATGGTCAAACCGAAGCCACTGCTCGTATGAGTTATTTACCGTTTCAAGATGCTTTGGGAAAATATAGTAGTATAGGCGTTGCAATTCCCAACGGAAAATTTGAAATAATTGACACTAATGGTAAAATTATAGCCAACGAGAATATTACAGGCGAATTGGTTTATTACGGCGACAATGTATCAATGGGATATGCCGAATGTGTTGAAGACTTGGCAAAAGAAGATGAAAATAAAGGTGTTTTGAAAACCGGCGACCTCGCAAAACGAGACAAAGATGGATTTTTTTACATCACAGGACGATTGAAACGTTTTGTAAAAATTTTTGGAAATCGTGTAAACCTTGACGCAACAGAACAAATCTTAAAACAAATCCCCAATACAGAATGTGCCTGCGTAGGTGTTGATGATAAAATAACTGTTTTTACAACCGAAGCAACTCAAATAGATGAATTTAAAAACTTTTTAGTTACAAAAACAGGACTGAACAAACAAGCATTCAATGTAAAACAGATAGACAACATACCTAAAAACAGTTCAGGTAAAATTCAATATTCAGTTTTAATGAAATTACTGTAATCAAATTATGGATATAAACGATATACTAAATATTGCTCCTTATTCTTTGGTTAGACAAGAGAAAAGTGCTTTGTTGAATACGGTTTTGCAAGATTTAACAAAGCATCATTATGAAAATTGCTCGGCTTATAAAAAAATGGCAGATGCTATTGGCTTAGACATGTCAAATTTACCCAACTATGAAGCCTTACCATTTTTACCGGTACGTTTGTTTAAGGAGTTTGAATTGTTAAGTGTTCCCAAAGAAAACATTATCAAAACAATGACTTCTTCGGGTACTTCCGGACAACAAGTATCGCGTATATTTTTAGACAAAGAAACGTCTCTAAATCAAACAAAAGTTTTGACTAAAATAGTATCTGCTTTTTTGGGTAATAAACGCATTCCTATGTTGATATTGGATTCGAGCAGTGTATTGAAAAACAGAAATATGTTTTCGGCACGAGGGGCAGGAATTTTGGGTTTCTCTATGTTTGCATCTAAAAAAATATATGCTCTTGATGAAGATATGAATTTGAATACCAAAGAAATAGAAGAATTTTTACATCAGCATAAAGATTCACCTATATTTATGTTTGGTTTTACGTTTATGGTTTGGCAACACTTTTACAAACAATTGCAAGAAACAGGCTATCACCCTGATTTGTCCAAAGGTATTTTAATTCATGGTGGCGGTTGGAAAAAACTTTTGTCAGAATCTGTATCTTCCGAAGAATTTAAGAAACGCCTCAATAGCGTTTGTGATATTTCTGTGGATAATATTCACGACTATTATGGAATGGTGGAGCAAACAGGCAGTATTTATATGGAATGCGAAAAAGGGCATTTACATACGCCTATTTTTTCCGATGTACTTATTCGTCGTCCAATAGATTTTAGCATTGCTAATGTAGGCGAAAGAGGCATTATTCAGGTCGTTTCGGTATTACCCAAAAGTTATCCGGGACATAGTTTACTTACCGAAGACGAAGGCATAATTTTAGGCGAAGATGATTGTCCTTGTGGTAGAAAAGGGAAATATTTTAAAATTTATGGTAGAATAAAAAATGCGGAAATCCGCGGTTGTAGTGATACTTATGCTTCAAAATTTTAACGAAATAGAATTGTTGTTTCCCAAAACAGTAGATTGGGAACAATGGAAAGAAAATAAACCCAATATTCCTTTTGCAGACGATGTAATTGAGTATTTGAACGCTTTGTCAAAATCATTGTTGCAAGATAGAGAAAGTAGATTATATCCAGACGTAGTTACTTTTGCGTTTTTTTGTAGAAAGGCAAACTTATCCGCTCAAAAAGCAAATTACAATTTCAAAGCAATACGTTTAGGACGTGGAGTAGCATTTCACATAGCTCCTTCCAATGTGCCGATTAATTTTGCATATTCTTGGGTAGCCGGTTTATTAAGCGGAAACACAAATATAGTAAGAGTATCATCTAAATATTTTCCGCAGGTTGATTTAGTCATTAAACATATTCAAAAAATATCCGAGCAGGAACATTACAAAAATATATCACAAAAAACAGTTTTTGTGCGTTATAATAAATTTAGTGATGCTACCAATTTCTTTTCAAAATTTTGCAATACTCGCATTATTTGGGGTGGCGACCAAACCATAGCCAAGATACGAAAAAGTCCGATATTGGCTCGTGCTTTTGATATTACTTTTGCAGACAGATACTCTTTGGCTGTTCTCAATGCCGACCAATTAATTTTTGAGCAAGATATGCCAAAATTGGCACAAGGATTTTATAACGACACCTATTTATTTGACCAAAATGCTTGTACATCACCGCATTTAATTGTGTGGTTAGGAAGCAAGACAAATATAAAAAAGGCAAAAACAATCTTTTGGGAAGCCTTACAAAAAGAGGTGGATAAAAAATATGAATTTCAAACGATTATGGCGATAGATAAACTCACTGCTTTTTATCGTCAAGCCATAGAGATGCCTTTGAAAAAAGAAATATCTATTGATAATAAATTGATTAGAGTTCAGTTAGATAACTTAAATAATCAGATAGATGATTATCGTTGTACAGGAGGTTATTTTTCTGAATACGATGCTAATTCTTTGAATGAGATAGCACCAATTATAAAAAACAACTATCAAACTTTGGCATATTACGGACTGCCAAAAGAAGAGTTAGAACAATTTGTACAAACCAATACAATTACAGGTATAGACCGAATTGTACCCATCGGGCAAACAACTGATTTTTCGCTTGTTTGGGACGGGATAGATTTAATTTATGCTTTAACTCGGGAGTGTTCTGTCTTGTAATGATGACTATCAATTATTGAAAATTAAAGTTTTATTTAATTGATTGTAAGCCTTTACAATTGTGGATTATAGTTCGTTGTTTACCTTAAAATAACTTTTCTTGATAAAACGTTCATTTCAATACTAAAAACTTAAATGAGTTCAAAAAATGCAGTAGAAAAATAATGAAAAGAAAAATAATTTCAGATACAATTGTGAAAATCAATATTTATATCTAAATTTGTTCATCAAATATTGACAGTCTAAATTTTAGTTGTTTTGAATTGTAAATGACAACCAGTATGTTAAACTCTATTTTTGCAAATTTTAACCCACTTTATTTAATCTTTATCATTTCCACTTTGTGGGTTGTAAATTATAGTATTGGACATTTTATATACACACTTTTTTTTACAAAACTAAATATAAAACCTCTATCAATATTATTTGTAAAAATATTTTTTGGAATAACAACAAGTATCACTTTATTTGCTCTATATCACACAGATTTTAACACGGTATTTTTATTTGCTTTTATTTTAATTAATATGGTCTTTACTGATAGACAAAAAAATACCTATAATAAGATATTGCAGATTGAATATCGGGAATTAACCATAGTTATAATCATAAATTTACTATTACTCTTTGGGGCTTATTATTTTTATTATATCTATTCCAATGGAGCTATTTTTGGAGACAATCAATTTTATGCAACAATTGCCACTGTTATTGCTAATACAGGAGTAGAAGGTACAAATCTTGATTGGACATCAACAACACTTCAAACTACACCTTACCACTATGCTGAGATATGGCAAACTGCTCTATTAATAAAGTTATTCAAAGTAAATTCTATTGTAGCCTACTGCTTATTAACCACTCCTTTTTGGGGAAGTGTTATTGCATTAGGAGGTGCTTCTCTCTATGAAGTCATTTATAATAAAAGGTTTAAAACAAAGCCAAATCTTATATTACCTTTTTTATTTGGCTTTTTGTTATTATTCATACAATCGGTTGATTTACCATTTGTTAAAAACGGATTTTTAAGCAATTATTACACCACTGGCTCTTGGTTTCGTAATATTAAATTTTCTTCTGTTTATATCATTTTGTTAATGGGTATTTTGGGAGGTTTAATCAAAGAGTATAAATTAACTTTTTATGTAATGTTGCTTTTAGTACCTTTCTACACCCCAACAGCAGTAGCAGTAATAGGAGGTCTTTCAATGGTGTTATTGTATTTAATTATTTTCAAAAAAATAGAATGGAAGCAGTTCCTCTTCTATATGGGACAGATAGTATTGATTGTTGTTCTCTTTTTTGTGTTTTATTTTCTGCAACAAAATAAAACAACACCCACTTCTTTTTACAATGAACTCTCTTTAACTGCTGTAACTATCAGAACTATAGAAGTATATATTAGTTTCGTTTTATTTTCTGTTATCCCCATTTCTATTATACTCTATGTAATATATCGTATTACCAAACAGAAAAAAGCAACGATATTTAATGAAGAGACCAAACAAAAATGTTTCGTTTTTCTTTCGTTTGTTTTAGGCTCACTCTCTATTAGTTTTATGGTTGTGATTATTTATTTTTATGTCAATCACGATGCCTTTCAACTGTTTTATAATTTTCATAATGCCCTATTAGTCATATCTTTTTACGTTGTATTATTGTATTTAATCAATATAAAAAAGTGGTGGATATTTCTTATTGCATTTGGATATTTTAGTCTTTTGCTTTGGCAAAATCCTTCTATTTCGTTCAATATGAAAAAAGTGAGTTATATGGAATATAACGTAGATACTGTTTATTTTAATAGAATCAAAAAGATAGTAGAGCAAGACAGTCAACCACGATTTGCCTATATTAGAGATTATTCCGTATGGTCTTATCCTATGGAATTAAAACCCTTTTTAATAGTACCGGACAATAGAATTGCTCATTTTTTACCCAGATATACGCCTATTGTATTGTCGGTAAACTTATTGCCTGAAAAGTTAGATCAAAGATATGCTAAAAAAACGGATTTTGCTGTTTATAATTTTATTAAAAGAGAAAATAAAACAACAGATTTTCAAAAATCACTGATTGATTTTGTTAATAAGTATAAGATAAAATATATTATAGTAGAAAATCCTGCTGTACTTCCTGCTATTTTTAAGAATAGAATTTCAATAAAGTTAAAAAATAAGATAAATAAAAACCAATTTATAGTTTTAGATAAAAAGTGATACCATTTAACAAACCATACCTAACTGGAAAAGAAGCTCATTATATGTATCAAGCAGTAATGGGAGGAAAATTATCGGGCAATGGAGAATTTACTCGTAAGTGTCAAACTTTTTTTGAAGAAAAATACAAATTTGGAAAATGTTTATTAACAACAAGTTGTACCGATGCCTTGGAAATGGCAACTATTTTGTGTGATATTCAAAAAGGAGATGAAGTAATTGTACCAAGTTACACTTTTGTTTCAACAGCTTTGGCATTTGTACGTCAAGGAGCAAAAATCGTTTTTTCCGATAGTTATGCCGATAATCCGAATATAAATGCCGATAAAATAGAAAGTCTGATAACCCCAAAAACCAAAGTCATAGTGCCCGTACATTATGCGGGTGTGGCTTGTGATATGGATAAAATAATGGAATTGGCTAACAAATACAATCTTTGGGTTGTTGAAGATGCTGCACAGGCCATTGATTCTTATTATATATCACCAAAAACAGGTGAAAAAAAAGCACTCGGAAGTATTGGACATTTTGGAACATTTTCTTTTCACGAAACAAAAAATATTATTTCTGGAGAAGGAGGACTGTTAGCAGTAAATGACAAACGTTTTTATCGCCGAGCCGAAATTATTTGGGAAAAAGGAACAAATAGAGCTGAGTTTTTTCGTGGTGAAGTAAATAAATATGGTTGGGTAGATGTAGGAAGTTCTTTTTTGCCTTCGGAAGTGATTGCTTCTTTTTTATGGGCTCAGTTAGAAAATATAGATGACATTCAACAAAAACGAAAATCTATTTGGAAAACGTATTATAATCAATTAAAACCATTGGCAGAAAAAGGACATTTTATCTTACCGATAGTATCTAACTACGCTACCAATAATGCCCATATGTTTTATATTGTCTGTAATTCATTAAGAGAAAGAACAAATTTAATTAAATACTTAAAAGAAAATGGAATATTAGCAGTTTTTCACTATTTAAGTTTACATTGTAGTGAATATTATAATGATAAACATGATGGAAGAGAGTTGCCTTACTGTGATAACTTTGCTGATAGATTATTGCGTTTACCTTTTTTTTATGAGTTAAGTAATAATGATTTACAGTTTATAACAAGTGTTATTCAACAATTCTATGAGAAATAATTGAGAGGTAATAATCAATTGAAAAAAGAGTTTAATCTTCTCACTCTTTTTTTATTTATAGGATAATAACAAAGAGTAGGAAAAAAATTGTAACTTTGTGGCTAAAATTAAAAATAACGATTAATAGATAAAATGGCAAAAGAATTAACTTCAAGAAGTGTAGATTATTCAAAATGGTATAATGATTTAGTAGTAAAAGCTGATTTGGCAGAAAACTCAGCTGTGCGTGGCTGTATGGTTATCAAGCCTTACGGATATGCTATTTGGGAAAAAATGCAAGCGGAATTAGACCGTATGTTCAAAGAAACAGGTCATCAGAATGCCTATTTTCCGCTTTTTATACCCAAATCATTTTTAAGCAAAGAGGCGGAACACGTGGAAGGTTTTGCAAAAGAGTGTGCTGTGGTAACACATCACAGATTAAAAACCGACCCGAACGGAAAAGGATTAATAACTGACCCCGATGCCAAATTGGAAGATGAACTAATTGTTCGTCCAACTTCCGAAACAATCATTTGGAATACTTACAAAAATTGGATACAGTCGTACCGAGATTTACCTATTTTAGTAAATCAATGGGCAAATGTTGTGCGTTGGGAAATGCGAACACGTATGTTTTTGCGTACAGCCGAATTTTTGTGGCAAGAGGGACATACGGCTCACGCTACTCGTGAGGAGGCAGTAGAAGAGACAGAAAAAATGATTAATGTTTATGCCGAATTTGCTGAAAATTTTATGGCAATTCCTGTATTGAAAGGATTAAAATCTGCAAATGAGCGTTTTGCAGGAGCATTGGAAACTTATTGTATTGAAGCGTTGATGCAAGACGGAAAGGCATTACAAGCAGGTACTTCTCATTTCTTGGGACAAAATTTTGCGAAAGCATTTGATGTTACTTTTGTTAATAAAGAAAATGAAATAGACCACGTTTGGGCTAGTTCTTGGGGTGTTTCTACCCGTTTAATGGGTGCGTTGATAATGACCCATTCAGACGACAATGGATTGGTACTTCCTCCTAATTTAGCACCATTTCAAGTGGTAATTGTACCTATCTATAAAACAGAAGAACAGTTGCAAAAAATAACCGAAAAGGTAGATAAGGTTGTTAAAAAGTTAAGAGCAGTTGGAGTTAGTGTCAAGTTTGATGATAACGATACGAAAAAACCAGGTTGGAAATTTGCTGAGTATGAATTAAAAGGTGTACCTGTTCGTTTGGCTATTGGTACAAGAGATTTGGAAAACAATACGATAGAAGTAGCACGTAGAGATACACTTACCAAAACAACGGTAGAAATGGATAATATTGAGGTCTATATCCAAGATTTGTTGGAAGAAATACAAGATAATATCTTCAAAAAAGCCCTTAATTTTAGGGCAGAGATGAGTCGTGAAGTAGATGATTATGATACATTTAAAACAGAGATTGAAAAAGGAGGTTTCTTGTATTGTCATTGGGACGGAACACCTGAAACGGAAGAAAAAATCAAAGAAGAAACAAAAGCAACTATTCGTTGTATTCCGTTAGATGGTAAAAAAGAAGCAGGTAAATGTATGCTTACTGGAAAACCTTCAAAACAACGAGTTGTATTTGCTAAATCATATTAATTTTTGAACTTATTTGAAAACTCACAACTCTTTTACATTTAACAATGAAAGAGTTGTGAGTTAAAATAAAGTTTTTACAAAATTTAGTGGTAAAAAATAATACAGTTTAACTATTTTTTTATAAAAAAGTTGAAATAAGTTTTTTGTTAAAATATCATCAATAAGAAAGCATTATTAAATAAAAATGAAAATAAAAAAGTCTATAATCATCTTATTGGCACTCTTTTTATCTATTTCTGTATTTGGAGAAAGAAAACCTAAACGTGAAATGAGGGCTGTATGGATAGCAACAGTAGATAATATTGATTGGCCAAGTACCAAATATTTATCGCCAACACAGCAAAGAATAGAAATGATGGAGATGTTAGATAGTTTAGAAAAAACAAAAATCAACACCATTTTTATCCAAATAAGACCTTCTGCTGATAGTTTTTATCCTTCTCAATTAGAGCCTTGGTCAGAATATTTGACAGGAACACAAGGTGAAATGCCTTATCCTTATTATGACCCATTTCAATTTATAATAGAAGAAGCACACAGACGATGTATTGATGTACATGCTTGGTTAAATCCTTATCGAGTTACCAATGAAACAAACCAAATAAAACGATTAGATAAAAATCATCTTTATTACAAAAACAAAAAATTGTTTGTTAAATATGGGAATAAATATTATTTCAATCCCGGATATGATGAAACACGTAAGTTCTTAAAAAAAGTAGTTGAAGATATTGTAATGAATTATGATATAGACGGAATACATTTTGATGATTACTTTTATCCATATCCTATTCGAAAAAAAAGATTTTCAGATGATGAAACATTCCGAAAAAATCCTCGTGGATTTAGCAAATATCAAAAAGCAGAATGGAGAAGAAATAATGTTAATTTGGTAATTAATGAATTGCAAGAAACAATTAAAGATATAAAACCTTGGGTGCAATTTGGAATCAGTCCTTTTGGCGTTTGGAGAAATAAATATCAAGATGCAAAAGGCTCTGAAACAAAAGCAGGAGTAACCAATTATGACGACTTGTATGCCGATGTATTAAAATGGTTGCGTGAAGGTTCTATTGATTATGTAGTCCCCCAATTGTATTGGGAAATAGGGAAAAAAGTGGCAGATTACAGTATTTTGGTTAAATGGTGGTCGGAAAATAATTATAATAAAAATCTTTATATCGGTCTTTATGCTTCTGGGTTAAAAATAAACAGACAAAAAGCTTGGAAAGAGGGTAATCAATTAGATAAACAATTGCAACTTAATCAACAATATCCTAATATACAAGGAGCTGTTTTTTTTAGTGCCAAATCATTTTTAGAAAATCCAAAAGACCTACTCAATATATTGAATAAAAACTACTATAAATATACGGCAATTTCCCCCATTTGTAATAATATTGGTGGGGAAAAATCAGCAGAACCTCAGAATCTTAGAATATTGAAAGACGGAGAAGAACATCACTTAATTTGGGATAAAATAGAAGATACAGGAGGTTGTGCAATATCCTATTATGTGGTTTATGGTTTCAAAGGTAAAAAAGTAGGTGATTTTACTGACCCTAAAAACATTATTGCAATAACCACAGAGAATTGTTTGGATTTGAATAAATTAGATAGAGAAATCAAAGGAAGAAATACGTTTGTTGTAACTTCT
>PDWI01006064.1_pt1 | contig 15332 bp, 15 predicted proteins | sample 1430891 | NCBI WGS metagenome assembly PDWI01 (sample SAMN01162508, study PRJNA174530) | Oral metagenome, whole genome shotgun sequencing project. | biome: Marine environment; feature: Marine mammal; material: Swab sample of the gingival sulcus; isolation source: swab sample of gingival sulcus... | reverse complement strand
AAATGAAATAAAAACCTACATTGAAGCTTGAATTTTTAACTGATTTTTTATACTTGCAAGAAGTATAGGATTTATCTGACATATAATAGACCAAAAAAGGCTTTCTGAATGACTTTACAGAACTCCTTGGAATGATATTTTATATAAATAAAAATATGAAAATACGAGAAGTTTCAGCAGCGGTTTTCTATAACTGCGAAAATGAAATCCTCCTACAAAAACGAGGAAGCTACAGTAAATATGGAGAAGAATATGCTTTTTTTGGTGGAGGAAAGGAGTGAGATGAGACTCCAGAAGAAACCCTGATTCGCGAGATCAAAGAAGAGCTTTGACTTGAAATCAGCAATTTTAGATACGAATTTCTGGGTTCTTTTCGTGCAGAATTTCCAGAGAGAAATCTCATAGCTATTCGTAGTATTTTTGTCATACCGACTCAGAAAAAGGCAGAAGACTTCACCGTTCTTGAGGGTGAAGGAGCAGAGTATTTTTCTCTCGAAGATGCAAAAAAACAAAGTCTGCCAAATCCGATGCCAGAGACGTTTGAAGTATTATGAAAATACTTCAAAACACTTAAGTCATAGCTCCCCAAGTTTTGGGGCAAAGTACAAAAAATCCCCTTTTCAGGAAAGGGGATTTTTAATTAACTTCACATTTTCATGATATTGAGTTTGAGATACTGAAGCGCATTATAGAGACGAACTATATTCTTTGGGAGAGCCACATCTTGTGGATATTCTTCTAAGAGATCTTGAATTTTTGCTTCTATTTTTGCTATAATTTTCCCATGTATCATTCTTTTGTTTCGGAGTGTTTCGATCCTTTTTTCATACCTCTCAAGAGCCATATCAAGTCGAGCTTTGAGTCGAGCATTGAGAATTTTTTCCAGATGTTTGAGTAATTTCTTATCATTTTCACTGAAAACAAAATCTTCACATTCTCATTCATAAGCTATTTTTACATTTCATGCATCACATTTATTTCCATAAGTTTTCCCATCAATTCAACAAACAGGATCATATTCAGCTGTACATACTCTATCATCTCATGTAATGTTATCATGAATACATTTCCATTCTGGAACAAAATTTGGAGGGTATCACACAAGCGTAGAGGTTTCTAGATTTTCTCAAAAAAATGTATTTACTGAGTCGGTCGCAGTTTTACACTTTGGTTCAGCTTTGAGTAGTTCTTCTTTTGTTTTATAAGTTTTTTCTTTATTTTCTTCTTTTACACACTTCCATTTTGGAACAAAATTTGAAGGGTATCATATTAGAGTAGAATTTTTAAAATTTTTACCAAAAAATGTGTTTATTCAGTCGGTTGCAGCCTTGCATCTTGGTTCAGCTTTTTTAAGTTCATCTAAAGTTTTGTAAGTTCTTTCTTTATTCTCTTCTTTTGTATTCTCACATTCTCATTTATATGCGATTGGAACCAGTCAAGCCCCACAAGCATTTCCATAGGTTTGTCAATTTATTCAACATACTGGATCATAATGAGCTGTACAGACCTTATTAAGTATCTTTATACATTTCCATTTTGGAGCAAAATTTGGAAGATATGCTTTCTTTGTGATTGGAATAAATTTTCCACGAACATTTTTAAATACATTGACAGAATCAGTGGCAAAGAGGCAAAAAGCAGCATTTTCTCTCTCAAACTCCTCTTGAGCTCCCTCTGATTTTCTCTTGAGGCAAGACCATTTTTTCTTGAGTTCATTTCCATTATCATCAGTACAATACATCAGCGTTCCTCATCCAACTTTTCCATTTACTACAAAAAATGTATTACATCCATCAGTAGCAGAAATACAAGTTTCTCCTTCTGCTTTTTCAAACGCTTCTTTTGAGGCATACACTCTTTTTTTACATTCACCCCTGTAAGCTATCCTTACATTTCAAGCCGCACACCTATTTCCATAGGTTTTTCCATCAACTCAGCAAACTGGTTTATAGATGGCAGGACACATTCTAACATCTCTACATTTCCCTTTATAATCTATTTCTACTCATGCTGCTCCTGCAAAACATTTGTTGGGATACGTTCTTTTATTGACTCAACAAACCGGTGCATATTCTTTTGTACAAGGCTTACATCTTCCTTTGTGCACAACCTGTACGGAATAGAGAGATGCATAACATGCGTTTGAATATGTCTTTCCATCGACTCAGCAAACTGGTCTGTAGATAGCAGGACAAAATTTTGGCCCTCCTTCTCCCAAAAGTTTTCTAATATCTTCTATTGCATCTTTTGCAAGTCGTGTTCTTGAGCACAGTCAAACTCGCTCTTTATTACCAGATTTGCTTGTAAACACTAAATATTCTTTTCCCTCTTGAAAGTTAAAACCACACATAGCAGAATTTGAAGCGGTATAGACGACTCGACGTGAGCGATCTTCTCATTTAAATGTTTTTTTAACATGAAAAGAAACTTTCTTGTCAGGATAATATTGGTTACTCACACTATAGACACCAATAACCTTCCCGACGAAGACACTGTGTGCCATTTGTAGTGACTCTTCAACTGGAGGATTTTCCATACAACTACAGGCATATGTAGATGAAAAGCTCAAAAGTCAAACGAGAACCAGTATTCACAAAATTACTTTTTTCATAAGAATGAAAGTTAAGAGATAAAATCAGAAACACCTAATATTATATCTATTTCAAACAAAAAAACAATATATTTTCCGTGAATTTTTGGTGAATTCTTTTAAAATATGCCATATCCTCACAAAAAAAGATGCTCTATTTGCTTATAGTATTTCTCTCAAATCGGAAGCTCATTATACTCCTGTATTTCTTTGCGTATCTTGACCGGATCATCTACGATAACTCCTTGTACTTTTTTTTCATACAGGAAGTCACTTGAATCAAATCCAGCGTCAAATGACCACAGCGCAATTTTTTTGTCTTCAAAAGAATTAAAAGTATCTTTGTTCAAAAGATAGTACCAATCATTGATCATAAGCCAATCAACTTGCATATCCTCAATTTCTTCTACCTCTCAAATATAGGTTGTCACGACCAATCCTGTTTGAATATTTGGAATAATTTCTCGTATTTTTTTGAGAATACTATACTCAAGAGAAGTTACTAAAACATGCTCCTGCATTTGCGTTTTTTTGACAACCTGTGCGACCCGTTCTGCCAATTCATTTTCAAAATTTTTGGTTGTTTTTATTTCTATATTAACCTTGATATTTCCCTTTGCCATCTTCAAAAATTCTTCAAGTGTTGGAATTGGCTCTCGATCAAGAGAAGTTGAATTTTGGCGCGACCTCAGGTCAAAATTTTTGAGCTCTGCCAAAGGCGTATTTTGGACATACTTTTTTTGTTTCCCATCAAAATAGGTATAATCATGAAAAACAATAGGAACTCATTCTTTTGAAAGCTGGACATCGATCTCAACAAATTCAATTTTATTTTGTATTGAGTAGATCAGTGCCTCGATAGAATTATCAGTCCCTTTTTGCATAGAAGCCCTGTGGGCAAAGAGGGTATATTTTTTTTCTGGGATAATATTACTGTGAAAATAGTTATAAAAAAATACGCTCTGGAATCAAAAAACACATACGAAAAAAACAACAAAAAGAGTCCAGTACCGTCGAAAGTAATGACGCGAATAGGGACGAAACTTTCGAGCGAGCTGACCGTGAGCTTCAAGATATTTGCGAGTGGATCGAAGGGCAAAAAAGCTTAAATACCAATAGGATGCCGCAATTACAATGATAAGAAAAACAGTAGAACTCAATCCCAATAATAGAGAAGTCAGTATTTCATGATTTTCGCTCATCCGACAAATAAGCCAAGTAACCGAGAGCCAGACAAGTGGAAATACAATCACAAAAAAGAGGACAAGTACTCATTTGAGCAGATAAAACTGAAAAATGCGCATTTTTCTCTCTGATGAAATGGTATAATTATACACTTCGGCAATATTTTTTTTGTTTTCAAACACTCTTTGCCCCACATCTTTGTAGACGATAATTTTATCGACTACAATAATACAATTTTCTAGAACCAAGAAAAAACCGACAATATATCAAATACTATTTGGAAGTAAAAGAAAAATTGCATACAGCAAAAAACTAACAACAACAATATTTGACAAAATATACATATATTTGAGAACTTGCACCTTGAATGTCAGGCGAAAGTACTTCACAATATCCAAGAGAGTACGTCGCAGGCTTACTTTTTTTCCCATGTAGTACTGACGAGAAAGCGAAACCAGTCAAAATGTCTCGATAAAGAAACTAAAAAGAATCAATAAAATCGTAAAAATAATCCCAATAATCAAACGATCGACATGAATATAATTGAGCGTCGCAAATCCAGTTACAAACACATAATCTTCTCAAGGATTCCGCAAAATCCAATACACAAAAAAACTATAAAAAATCCCAAAAATCGTGATAATAAATACCCGAATCACCGTCTGATAAATAAACAGTGGGATTCATATATTTTTTAAGGCAACCACTTCATGCCTTGATTCTTTGATAAATCGCCGTATATAATCAATCATATGTGCAATATTACTCTTTTTCCCGAGCTGTTATTTTTGCTATAAAATACCCAAAACCAATACCAAAAACAAGAGTGTACCAAACAACAAATTCTCCATTTAAAAGTACAGGAAATATCTTGACAAGAAGTAAACCAAAAGCGACAATAGTCACTTTATAAATAGCAAAATCGAGAAAAGAAAAATTCTTAAGAAGCTGAATATTCCATCATTTACGCTTCCATCTTTTTTCGACATTTTTATTTTTCGTTATAAATTCTTTGAGAATAAAAATAATTCAAAACAAAAATACAATAAAATAGAGGAACGTGTGGACTTCGAGCAAACTTGGAAAGATTATCGCCATCAAAAACCCAGCTACCATCAAATAAGTTTCAAAGAGTCCAACCTCGAGAAGATTAAACGTATGTCCAACTTCTATTCATTTTTTTTGCAAATCTGTAAATGTGCTCATAATAATAAAAAATTAAGAAATTAAAGAATCGGAAATGATCGTTCATGTGAACCAAATAAGAAAGTATTCATATCTCTTTGCTTTTCTTCTTCTGGTAAATATTTGAAAATCTTATTTCTCGCACTTCGTATAGCTCTCTCGTAATAAATCTTATCAGCAATATGTGCTCTTTCGACAACAGATAAAAGTCTATGGTTTATTTCAAGTGCAGCTTTTCTAGTATTTTGAGCTGCATACTTATCATCTCATAAGATTTTGAGAGTTCTTCCATTAAAATTCTTTACTACTGTGCTCTTTCATAGAGTCTCAAGGTCTATTATATCACTCCAAACTCATAATAAACCCCTTTCAAAACTTCTTTTACTCTTTTTTCTTTTTCTAATTATTTTATTTTTTCCTGCCTCATGCTTGTTTGTGCAATAACTATCGTGTCAACTTCTTTTAAATGAACTTCTGGCTTGATGATCTATAATACTTAACCTTAGCGTGGACATAGAAGTGTATTAAATTATAAGTACATGCTCATTATATAGATAAATACAGAAAAATCAATGTTTTAAACCCTTATCTCCCTCAAAATATCCGTCATATACTGGCTACTATCTGCTATTTTACAAGGAATTTTTAACTCCTCACAGGCTTTTTTTATTTTTTCTAAACCTTGTTTTTCATTTATTCATCATCTTCTCACTAAAATCTGGATTTTTTGCTCTAGGATTTCTTTTTTCTTTTCCTTAAGCACATCTATAATTCCAGAAAAAGTGGTAGAAATATTTGTAAAATTTGCTATTGCTCAAGCTATAATTAAGTATTTTCATTTTATCCCATTTTCAAGCATTTGTTCAAAAAGAGTTCTTGTATATTCTCTCGTAAAATCTCTGGTTGGGTTTCCTGAGAGTTCTCCATAGTTTCAAATTTCTTTTGCAAATCATAATGCTCATAAACTATCAGTCATAACTAAACTTCATCATCATCAAGCTAGGAGTGTCCAGATTTTAGCTTTAGGATTTAAAACTTTAAATTTTAAACTTGCTCCTGTTTGACTATCAAGTTCTCTAATGTAAGCTTCTCTTTTATTTTCCTTAAAACCAAAAGTATTTGGGATTTCTAGGTCTTTCCAATGATTCTTTTGTAAAAATCCTTCTTGATCATCTATTTTTGCTACCATATCAAGTAAAACAACTTCTCCATTTTTATCAAAACAAAAAGGATTTACTTCTAAATAGACAAATCAATAGTTTTTATAAAAACTCCAGAGTTGAAGGATAGTAGACTTTATTTTTTGGATTTCAGATTCTCCTTTTTCTGTCATTCCGGACTCCGATCCGGAATCTCTTTCAAAATTTTCATTTCAAGATCCTGAAACAAGTTCAGGATGACAATTTTTTAATAAATTTTCCAAGTCTGACTCTTCCAAATTTTTATCAACTTCAACTTGTAAGTTTTTTACTTTTTCCCAATTTTCTTCTACCTCCACACCTCCTTCAAATGAAAAATTTATCTCTTCAAAATCTCTTTTTGCCTCAAAACTTATATAATATTCTTCTTTGTGTTCTACAAATTCTTCAGCTAAAAATACTTCTAAAGTTCCTGAAACTCCCGATATTTCCATTTGTCTTCAGCTCTGCTCTTGAAACCATTTTTTGATTTCATCTTTTTCAAGTCACACTCATAACAGTCCGAGTTTTCATCTTTTTCCAAAAAGCATATCTGGTTTGATAACGTATTTTTTTCACTCTTGTAATTTCTCGAGATCTTTTTCGGATTTTATTTGTAAACCTGAGTATTTTTTTCAAATACTTTCAAAGAACATACTTTTAGCATCAAACTCTCGAATTGCAACTTGTGCCATAAAATTGTATTTACCAAATAATAGACGCTATTATATATATTTTCTCAGTTTTTCAAAATCAAAATTATTTCTTGTATTTGGTGATGTCTTTTTTATATGACATTTTCTTTCTCGTCCCCTTTAAAAGGGGATTTTTTATTTTTTTGATTGTTTCAAAAGCTGGATTTTTTGCATCAATTGTTCGGCTCACTGGGCAGATTCTCTGGCAAGATATTGTTTACAAGCATTGACGCATACTTGCATTTGGGAAGAAGAAATTCAAAAAACAAATATTCAATTTTCTGTCTCTACAAACCCAACGGGAACACCGAGTTGATTGAGTTTATCTTTCGTAAATTGTACTGCTTTCTCTGATTGGATTTTGTGAGAATTCAAAAGAGCGTGTATATTAAATCTTATATACCTTCTTTTTTGCAAAAATTCTATAAACTGCTCGTAATCCCCACGCTTTATTTCTTGTTCTCCATTTCTATACAATGACAAATAATATTTTTTTGCATCTTTGATTTCATTCTCTTTGGTGGTCTCTCCAAGCCTAACAGAACAGGAAGAATTTTTCACATATACTCGAAAAAGCCTATCAATTTCTTTATCAGAAAAGTAAGGTCACTGAATCTCATGCGTATGAGAAGCACGAGAAGAGGTATCTTGAATTACTTTTTGAGAAGCGAGTAATTTCTTTTCTTTCTCAAAATATGCCTGTAAGATATTGATTCACTAGTGACTGAGAAAAATAAATCTTCTCGTCCTTTTTTTCGGTTCATAAAGCATATATGATCACATATATCGAAGAGCAGGACGCTGTCTTTGAGAGAGAATATCACGAAAACATTGTTCGACGTTAAAATTCGAAATAGAAAAATACTCTGCCCACTGTTTTGACATTCATATATATCACTTAATATCTGGACGATTGGGATGAGATGTTTCCCGAAATTCAGGATTGTCTTCAAGAGATTTTTTGTGGAAACAATTACCAAATTCTTTCATATAATTTATAATAAAAAAATTATTATATACATAATAGTATTTAAGTCAATATATTCAGAAAATTTTTATTCCTTACGAGCTTGAATCATCTTCTGCTTCATTTCACTCTCTCCTCACTCTGGTATTGAGTAAATACATCCACAGTAGTTTTGCCTGAAAATATCATGTTTTTTCGTATACTCAACACTGGCAGCAAATCCTCATCGTCTGCGAAAAGGAATATCAAGAAAGGTAATTCCAAACTTCTTGGCATATTTGTGTCCCATACGAAACAACTTTTCAAGGTCTTTTTTTGGACTGGTATTGAGTGAACTCGTGTAAAATTTAAAGCCAAATCTTTTGGCAAGTTTTGCCGCTACATACATTCGCATATCATAGCAATACGTGCATTTCTCTCATCGCTCTGGCGTATGCTCAACTCACTTAATTCGCGTGAAAAAATTTTTGACATCGTAGGCACCTTTGATAAAAGGGATTTTCTCAATTTCACAAACTTTTTTGAAAGCTTCATAGCGCTTATCATGTTCAGATTTTGGCTGGATATTTGGATCATACCAAAAACATACGAGGTCATACTCATCGCGAAGTTGGAGGATTGGCATGGTCACATCAGGTCAGCAGCAGACATGGACGAGAAGTTTTTCTTTTTTCTTTTCTGGTCGATAGAGCCTATTTTCGAGGATATATTTCGAAATTTGCTTGGAGAGTCCAGGAATATGAAAATGCTTATAATTTTCGTATAAGACAGAAATATCGGTATGATCTGGGATGATATTTCGGATCCCAGATGATGAGAGCTCTGGAATTCTTTCATGCTCAAAAAACTCATAATTCTCTATGTTTTCTAGATTTTTTTCATCAAAACACCCTTCTCTCCCCTTTCGACGGATAAAGATTTTTTGTATTTTTTTGCTGGCATATTCTTCCTTGTCCCAACCGCAAATTGTATCCACAGCATCACTCCCAAAAATGTGTACCCTTTCTCAAGTGTAGTTTTTTGCAACATATTCATCGACATCTTTTGTGATCATTTCTCATTTGAAATCAAAAAAATACTCATCGAGTACGACTCTTGTATCTCTGCATTCTTTGGTGAAAAGTCGACACATTTCTCGGCGATATTGACTGGGGATTTTGTATTTTTTGTCATCACGCTCACCTGATGGAATAATAAGAATGGTATCAGGATTTTTTGCATGTAAGATTGCTTGAATAAGAGCAAAATGACCCACATGCGGTGGGTCAAAAGCGGCTCAAAAGATATAAATTTTTGGATTATTTTCGTGCATTATCCGGTGTCTTAATATGCTTCCAAAGCTCATAGCGAGCCTGATGGCGCAAGAGATCATATTCTATTTCCATCTGTCTTTTTGGATCAATAGGAGTTTTTCATTCGGCATAGTCTCGCATAAGCTCTTCAGCTTCTTTTTTTTGAGCTTCTATATCAGCAAGATCATCTTCTTTGAATTCTCATTGCACTAGATCAGATACAAGCGTACAAGCGGTATCATCAATATGAATTACTCATCATCCTACCGCATATTCTTCAGTTTTTTGCTGTCAGTCCTCAGTATATGTGACCTGCAAAATCCCTGGACGAACAACAGAAAGAAGTGGCTCATGATCAGGGAGAACTGTAATTTCTCAGGTTTCTGTCATGACAGTCATTTTAACAAGAGAATCAGTATCAATGACAGTTCCAGATGGTGAAGTCAGTGTAAATTTCATAAAAGTTAAGAAAAGGAAAGAATTATTTTTCTGCGCTTTCAAAGTCTTTGATAACATCGTCGATCGTTCCTTTGTAGAAGAAGTGTCGTTCTGGGATATGATCGACTTCTCCATCTATAATCATTGCAAATCCTTTGATCGTATCTTCAAGTTTTGTATATTCACCAGGGTTTCCTGTAAACTGCTCAGCAACAAAGAATGACTGAGAGAAGAATCGCTCAATTTTTCGAGCTCGTGCAACAGTCGCTTTGTCTTCTTCTGAAAGCTCATCCATACCAAGGATCGCAATAATATCTTGAAGTTCTTTGTATCGTTGGAGGATTTCTTGGCATCCTCGTGCCACTCGATAGTGCTCTTCACCGACAACTTTTGGTGTCAGGACAGTAGAAGTCGAATCAAGTGGGTCCACCGCTGGATAGATACCAAGTTCGGCGATTGCACGATTGAGGACGACTGTCGAATCAAGGTGAGCAAAAGTATTTGCTGGAGCTGGATCTGTCAAGTCATCGGCAGGCACATAGACGGCTTGCACAGAAGTAATCGACCCATTTTTTGTCGAAGCAATTCGCTCTTGAAGTGTACCCATATCGGTTGCAAGTGTCGGCTGGTATCCAACCGCTGATGGAATACGACCAAGGAGGGCTGAAATCTCAGATCCTGCCTGCGTAAATCGGAAAATATTATCAACAAAGAGAAGAACATCTCTCTTTTCTCGATCTCGGAAATGCTCTGCCATCGTCAAACCAGTGAGGGCAACACGGGCACGAGGTCCTGGTGCCTCATTCATCTGTCCGAAGACCATCGCTGTCTTATCAATAACACCAGAATCTGTCATCTCATGGAAAAGATCATTTCCTTCACGAGTTCGCTCACCAACACCAGCAACAACTGAGTATCCACCATGCTCACTGGCAATATTGTGGATAAGTTCTTGCATAATAACGGTCTTACCAACACCGGCACCACCAAAAAGTCCAACCTTTCCTCCTTTCAGCATAGGAGCAATCAGGTCAATAACCTTGATTCCTGTTTCGAAAATTTCTGTTTGAGTTGAAAGCTCTTCAAAACTTGGAGATGGACGATGAATTGGATCTTTATATTCTGTTTTTGGAGCTGGTTTATCATCAATCGGCTCTCCAAGGACATTAAACATTCGTCCAAGAACATTCTCACCAACTGGTACGCTAATCGCCTCGCCAGTCGCTACCACATCAAGTCCTCGCTTCACGCCATCAACAGGATTCATAGCAATCGTACGAACCATACCATCACCAAGCTGCTGTTGCACTTCAAGTGTGAGGTCATGCGGAGCTCCTTGCACTTCAAGAGCTTCATAAATTTTTGGGATATATCCGTCGCTAAATTCGACATCAATAACGACACCGATAATTTTGACAATTTTTCCTGTATGTGGTTTTGTAGACATAAAAAGAGACAATAGTAATAAAAAAAACAGAGCGATTATATGAAATTTTTATAAAAAAGCAAAGGAATTTTGGAAAATTTTAATATATCCCACCTCTACTATCAGCCTCATAAAAATAAATCAAAATTTCATCTTCAATGATTTCATACAAAAACCGGTATTTTCCAATTCTCATACGATAGTGATTTGGCTTACCGGTAAGTTTTTTGATATCAAGATTGTTGTGAAATGGATTTTTTTCGATTTCATCCAGATTTCGCACAAATTTTCTTGCAATAATTCTATGTTTTTCGAGAAACTTATCTACTTTTTTGGAGATTTTTGTTGTATACATTTTTATAGATATTTAGTTTTTAAATCTTCCAAAGTATATACGTCTCCCTTTTTTAAATCTTTTCTTGCTTCGAGCCAAGCTTTATGATTTTCTGGCGTATACTGCGTCCAGTCATCATCTTCGAGCGTGTTTGAAGAGACGGGTTGCACTTCAAAAGATGGTTTGCCATGAACCATTACGAGGTATTTAATATTTTCTTTGGCGGCTTTTTTCCAAAGTGTTGAGAGATTTTTTCTGTATTCAGAAAAAGTAATCATTTCTGTTGTCATTTTTGTACAAAATTATGTAATAAAGTTTGTACTTTACATTGTACATATTTTCATATTTTTTGCAAATTTTTTTTATTTTCCCACCATTCTATCGAGAATTACGGCTGTTGCAACGCCAGCATTGAGAGATTCTGCGTGTCCAAACCGTGGAATGGTAATTTTCCTAGTCAGAAGTTTCTTGACTTCAGGGGAAATTCCATGTGATTCACTCCCGATAACAAGATGAATTGGGGTATTTTCTGGAAAATTAAATCCATGAAGATTTTCACCATCAAGATCAGCACCAAAAATTGGAGTCTCTACACTCTCCAAGTATTTTTGTAAATTCTTGTATTGAATGAAAACACGAGAAAATGATCCCATCGACGCAATAAGCGTTTTTGGGTTGTAAATATCGACAGTATCTTCAGAAGCAATAATCTTTGAGATACCGTACCAATCAGCAATTCGAAGTATGGTCCCAAGATTTCCCGGATCATTAATACTGTCGAGAACAAGGGTGATATTTGGTGACTTTTCTTGGATTATAGAAGTATTTTTTGGTATTTTTACGATTACAATTCCATCTCGATTGGATCGAAGTGTGGTAATCCTTGCGAGCTCTTTTTGGCTTATGAGCGTTGCAGGAAAATTAACCTTGAGAGGAGAAATCCAATTATCGACAAAAAAACCTTCTACAATTTCAAGTCAAGAACAAATGACTTCATTGATACTCTTTTTCCCTTCAACAAGAAAACGCCCCAATTCATAGCGTCATTTTTTGTTATGCAGATTTCGTATGTATTGAATTTTTGATTTTGTAAGCATTACATATACTTATATTGCTGACACTATATACTTTTTTGGTAAATAGGCAAGAGAAAAATGGAGATAGTGAGATTATTAGCAAATCGAGGATTGCCTCCCCTTGTAAAGGGGGATGTCCGTAAAGACAGGGAGATTTTTTTGGAGCCCCCTTTGTAAAGGGGGAAGGCGAGTGAAACGAGCAAGGGGGATTTGGTTCCTGTTGTTCCTGTGGCTTCTGTCATCCTGAATTTATTTCAGGATCTCCTTTCCTGTCATCCCTGGCTTGACCAGGGATCCAGGTTTTTGCGGTTCCCGTCATCGCGAGCGCAGCGCGGCGATCTTTTCATTTCCGTCATTACACAGATTGCCACGAAATCAAAGATTTCTCGCAATGACTGATCTTCTGTCATCCCGCACTTGATGCGGGATCCAGGTTCCTATGGTTTCTGTGGTTTCTGTCATCCTGAACTCGTTTCAGGATCTCCCTGTTTTCTTTCCCTTCCCGATGAGGAAATATTGAAACGCAAGGGAGAATCAAAAAAGTCAAAAAAACATTTGACAAAATCCATATAAATGTGCTACACTGTATTTGTAGTTTATTTTTTTATACAAATACACATATGTATACCAATATCAAAACAAGAGCAAGAAAAACACTTGCTGCTCTTCAAATAGGAGCCCTTCTTGCCACACTTCTGCCACTGGCACAAGTAACCAATGTCTCTGCCTTTACCATAGACAATACAACTGTTGCAGAGAATACTTCAACAGGAACCATAGTTGGAACCTTTTCAGATTCTGGTACAGTATCTGAAACAGCCTATGTATTTTATAATACATGAGCTTGAAGAGAAGATAATAGTAAGTTTACGATAGATGGCAATACACTCAAACTCAATTTCTCACCAGACTATGAAAATCCAGAAGATGACAATGCAGATAATACCTATAATGTAAAAGTCATTCAAGTAAAGTCTCTTAATCTCAAAGATTCTAAATTTGCTCTTGGCCATTCAAAAACTTACAATGAATATGGACCAGAAAATACAGAACAATTTGCCTCTGAAACAGCAAATGGAAATGGAGATGAATACTATGGTGGATTTTATAATGCACCGAATTATCCAAGTTGATGAGTTTTTACTGCCCTAAGGCCTGATGGATCAATTATAGTTTGGGGAAGCCCGTACTATGCTGGATCATGAGCTCCGACGGATTCTGGTTATACAAAAATATATTCAAATAATCTTGCTCTTGCTGCCCTCAAAGATGATGGATCTATTACTGCCTGGGGAAGTACATGGGCAGGTGGATCATGAGCTCCAACTGGAACGGGATATACAAGAATATACTCAAATTGGCGTGCTTTTGCTGCTCTTAAAGATGATGGCTCTATTACAACCTGGGGAAATCCAAACCATGGTGGAACTTGAGCTCCAACTGGAACGGGATACACAAAAATATATTCAAATAACTATGCTTTTGCTGCCCTCAAAGATGATGGCTCTATTAGTACTTGGGGAGAAGCTAATCTTGGAGGGTCCTGAGCTCCAACTGGAACGGGATACACAAAAATATATTCAAATGCCAGTGTCTTTGCAACATTGGAGCCTGATGGGTCAATATCTGCCTGGGGAAATACAAGTTGGGGTGCAGGAAATATTCCAACAGGAACAGGATATACAAAAATTTATTCAAATAATCTTGCCCTTGCTGCTCTCAAAGATGATGGATCAATTGTAGCTTGGGGAGGTGTAAATTATGGCTGAAGCTGAGCTCCAACTGGAACGGGATATACAGAGATATATCCAAATCGTAGCGCTTTTGCTGCCCTTAAATCTGATGGATCAATTGCGGCTTGGGGAATTTATGGCTGAACCTGAGCTCCAACTGGAACGGGATACACAAAAATATATTCGACATATTGAGCCTTTGCCGCCATGAAACCCGATGGATCAATTACCGCTTGGGGAAGTCAAAACCATGGTGGATCATGAGCTCCCACAGATACTGGCTATACAAAAATATATTCAACTTGGGGTGCTTTTGCTGCTCTTAAATCCGATGGATCTATTACGGCTTGGGGAAATCCAAACCAGGGTGGATCATGAGCTCCCACAGATAGTGGCTATACAAAAATATATTCAAATGAACAAGCTTTTGCTGCTCTTAAAGATGATGGATCTGTTTCTTGTTGGGGATCGTGATATGTTGGTGGAATTTGTCCAATACTTAAGGAAACCCAAACCTTTCAAATTACTGTCACTAATGTCAATGATTTTCCAATAGCTACCAATGATACAGCAACGACCACTCAAAACACCGCTGTCACCATTGATGTCACAAGTAATGATAGTGACACTGATGGAACCATTGATTCATCAACGGTCGCCATTACAACAGGGGCAATCCATGGAACCACAACAATCAATCCAACCACAGGAGAAGTCACCTACCAACCAAATAATAACTACATTGGAACTGACGCATTTAAGTATACAGTACAAGATAATAGTGGAGCCACTTCAAATGAAGCTACTGTCACCATTACTATTACAGACACTACCCCTCCAGCAACTCCATCATGTACAACTGTTCCAAATCCTGCCACCAATGGCACCAGTGTAACAACAACTTGTACCAATGTAGAGAGTGGAGCTACACTCACTGTAGATAATATGACCTGTACTCCAACTCCAGCTTCTTCAACACAAACAGTTACCTGTACTGGAGTCGTAGGAACAGGATCAAACCAAATCTCAACTCCTGATGACACTGTCACTGTCACAGACCCATCAGGAAATAGCAATACAGGAGCAACAACAGGACTTGTGATTCAACAAATCTTCACCTCAACTCAAACCTACACCGGATCACAAGACTTCACAAAAGATGACTGTCAAACCGGCTACGTCTGAACCACTGTCACCTATACAGCCACTGCTACTGTTACAGCCACAGGAACC
>PDWI01006063.1_pt1 | contig 15333 bp, 13 predicted proteins | sample 1430891 | NCBI WGS metagenome assembly PDWI01 (sample SAMN01162508, study PRJNA174530) | Oral metagenome, whole genome shotgun sequencing project. | biome: Marine environment; feature: Marine mammal; material: Swab sample of the gingival sulcus; isolation source: swab sample of gingival sulcus... | reverse complement strand
AATAAAAAGCCGTAAGATTCCTACGTCGGCATTACATTCCTCCTCTGAATGACACTGCTTTTTCAAGCCATCATCCCGAGAAACAAAGTAAGGTAGGCATATTAGCATGAGATAAATAAATATAAGACTATTACTACATAGTTTTGATTAATTACTTAAATATTATAAAAAATATTGACTCCATATTATATCCATGGTAAGATTAGTTTGGTTAGCTTAAGCTAACAATCATTTAGCATTATTTTATTTATGGAGGAAAAGATGAAAAATATTATTAAAACAATTATAATTTTAACATTAGCGTTATCACTCTTTGCTTGTTCAGCACCAGCTGAAAATAAAACAAATGAAAATAGTAAAAAAGTAGTGACTGTTACAACTACCTTTTTAGCAGATATGGTTGAACAACTGGCAGGTGATAAAGTTGATCTTAAATTAATTATTCCAGCTGGCGAGGATCCACATCTTTACTTAGCTAAACCAGAAGATTTAGGTAAAATCAAGGATGCCGATTTACTACTCTACCACGGTCTGCATTTTGAAGGAAAAATGCTCGACGCACTAGAGCCAACAGGTATAGTGGTCACAAAAAACTTTAAAGATGAAGAAATCGGTCAAATGACTTCTGAAGGCGAAGTAATCATTGACCCACATTTTTGGTTTAATATAGAGCTTTACAAAAAAGCCACTCAAGTCACCAGTGAGGAACTACAAAAACTCTTACCTGACGATGCCGAAGAAATCGCAGAAACAACAACTAAATATTTAGCAGAATTAGATGAACTCTACGAAAGAAGTAAAGTAGCAATGGAAGAAATTCCAGCCGATAAACGCTACTTAATTACACCGCATGACGCTTTTAACTACTTTTCTCGCTTATATGATATAGGCGTTAAAGCGCCACAAGGTGTAAGTACAGATAGTGAAACAGCAAACCAAGATATTACAGAGACTGTTGACTTTATTGTCGAACATCAAGTTAAAGCGATCTTTGCAGAAAGTACAACGGATCCAGCGCGTATGGAAAAATTAAGACAATCATGCGAAGCAAAAGGCTGGGATGTAAAAGTAGTTAAAGGCGAAGGCAATGAGCTTTTATCAGACTCACTTGCACCTAAAGGTCACGATGGCGACACTTATATTTCGATGTACGATCACAATGTAAAATTAATTACAGATAACTTAAAGTAATCTAACAAGGAGCTTAGCTCCTTGTTTATTTAGGAGGTAAAAATGGATAAAAATTGCGTTCATATAGAGGATTTAACAATGGCATACCACGATAAACCAGTTCTTTGGGACGTGGATGCTAGCGTTAAACACAATAGCATAACAGCTATTGTCGGACCAAATGGCGCTGGTAAATCAACTTTATTAAAGGGAATTTTAGGCTTATTAAAACCAATTACTGGAACAATTACTATTTTTGATATGCCAATTAAAAGCGCTCTTAAAAAAATTGCTTATGTACCACAAACTGGTAGTGTTAACTGGGACTTTCCAACAACTGCCCTCGACGTTGTCACCATGGGACGCTATGTTCATCTCGGTTGGATAAAAAGACCAGGTAAAAAAGAAAAAGAATTAGCGATGGATGCACTTGAAAAAATGGGAATGAGCGAATTTGCCGATAGGCAAATTTCTCAACTTTCTGGTGGACAAAGACAAAGAGTATTTTTAGCGCGTGCAATTTGTCAAAATGCCGAGCTTTATATTATGGATGAACCATTAGCTGGCGTCGATAGAAAAACGGAAGGCATTATTATGAGTTTATTAAAAGAATTCCAAAAAAATAATAAAACCGTTATCGCCGTTCACCACGATTTGAATACTTTAAATGAATATTTCGACCACGTAATCGTTATGAATAAAGTCGTGATTTCTCAGGGCACTTTAAAAGAAGCTTTAACTAAGGAAGCAATTGATAAGGCATATGGAATGAGGTCTAATCATGTTAATATCAGCTAATTCATTGATGCCTTTTCTCGCATCTGGCATACTAACCAGTTACGACTTTATCGTCGTAGCACTAGGAACCGTCATTCTATCAGCAGCTTCAGGTGCCGTCGGATGTGTTAGTCTACATAAGGGGCAAAGTCTTATTGGTGACGCTGTCGGGCACGCTGCTTTTCCAGGCATCGTTATCGCCTTTATGTTTTTTAGCACGCGTAATCCCGTTGTATTGAATTTAGGTGCCCTCTTAGCTGGTGCGACAGCTTATGCACTAATACAATCGATTACACGCCATACGAAAGCTAAACTCGATGCCGTTTTGGCAGTAATTTTATCTGGCTTCTTTGGTCTAGGTATGGTTTTAAAAAGTTATATTACTGGTAATCCACAATTTCAAGGAGCATCACAATCAGGTCTTGCCAGTTATATTTTTGGACAAGCTGCTTACATTATGGTTAGCGATGTCGTCTTAATCACTGTTGTCGCGCTAATTGCCTTAGCACTTTTATTTATTTTCTATAAAGAAATAAAATTATTTGTCTTTAATGAAGAATACGCGCAAACAATAGGTCTAAAAGTAAGTGTAATGTATGGCATATTACTCCTAATGGTGATGGTATTAATCTCTGTAGGACTAAAAGTTGTCGGCGCCATTCTTATATCATCGCTCTTAGTTATCCCTGCTGTTGCGGCTAACCAATGGAGCGAAAGCTTTGGCAGAGTCTTATTTATTTCTGCTTTAGTTGGTGCCGTTTCCGCTTTTATCGGTACTTATATCAGCACCGTTTATCGCGGAATGAGCACTGGGGCAACCATTATTTTAATTATGGGCTTCATCGCTCTACTCAGCATGGTAATTGGTCCAAGAGGAGCCATTTCTCAATATAAGAAAAGGAGGAATTCATAATGATAGAGTCCTTTTATATTTTAACTATTTGTGCTGTTAGTTGCGGCATCATTGGTATTTTTGTTTTTCTTCGCAATTTATCAATGATTACCGATGCTATTAGCCACTCTGTTTTATTAGGAATTATTTTAGCTTTTTTTATTACACACGATATAGAATCAAGCGCATTAATCATCGTTGCCTCACTCTTTGGTGTTTTAACCGTTTTCTGTATAGAATTTTTAGGTAAAACTGGCTATGTAAAAAAAGAAGATGCTATCGGCATCGTATTCCCTATTTTCTTTGCCATGGCAGTAATCTTAATCAGTCGATATGCCCGTAATGTTCATATCGATACAGAGTTGATATTAATGGGTGAAGTTATTCTTGCACCTCTACACAGAATGGATTTTCTTGGTATGAACCTTCCTGTGTCTATGGTAATTAATAGCGTCATGCTAGTAATTAACGTTTTATTTGTCCTTATTTTCTATAAAGAATTGAAACTGTCGACCTTTGACCCAGAATACTCCATTATTGCTGGTTTTTCGACAACCCTTTTATTCTATTTGTTAATGACTTTGGTTTCCATGACAGCAGTTACTGCTTTTAAAGCCGTTGGTAGTATTTTAGTAATTAGTTTCTTTATCACACCAGGGTTAACGGCATATCTTTTAACCAAAGATTTAAGGAAAGTAATACTATTGACTATTTTCTTTGGTATATTTAACAGTGGTATTGGCTATTTTCTCTCAATTAAATGGAATTTATCCATGGCTGGTATGTGTGCAACTGTCGGTTTAATTAACTTTATTCTCGTCACCTTACTTCACCAAGATGGTATTATTACACAATTAATCAAGAGACACCAAAAAAAATTAAAGCAAAAACAAGATGTGATTATTATTCATATTGGGCATCACCAAAATACCAAAGAGGCATCTGAAGAAATCGGTACAGAAAGCATGCACAAACATCTTAATTGGGATAAAGAACAATTCAATAAAATTATTAAATCTTTAAATGAAGAAAAATATGTTACCATTGACCAAGCAAATAAATTAATTAAATTAACAGAAAAAGGAATGAAACACTATCATCAATGTTGTAAAGATTATGGTATTGTCCATTAAAAAAGCCCTTGCTGGGCTTTTTTTACTGTTCTACTTTTAATTCATCAAAGCCACTACCATTACCCCAAATTGAACTGGTAGCAATTAAGGAAACAAAAGCTTTTTGATCAACAGTAGCAATATAATTCTTGATAATTAACGCCTGTCTCGGTGTACATATCGTGACCAATTTCATGTGTTCGACATTATTGTAAGCACCAATAACAGGATATTTACTCACACCTCTATGAATATCTTTTAAAATAAACTTTTCTATGATATCACCCTTATCAGAGACAATTTCTAATTTCATAAACTTACTACCAAAACCAAACATAACGATATTTGCCACCCGCAAATAAATCACCTGTGAAATCATTGCATATAAAGCAATACGTAAGTCAAAAATAAAAATAGAAGCAATAACAACCAAAATATCAATCACTGTAATTAAAATACTAATCGATATATAAGGATAAAAACGCTTATGAATGATTTTAGCAATGGAATCCGTCCCCCCCGTCGAATACCCACTACGCAAAACCAATCCTGAACCAACACCCCTAACAACGCCAAAATAAACGGCTGTCAAAAAAATATCTTCTTTTGGCAAATTAAAATTGATATGCTGAAATATTATCAAAGCTAAGGGAAAACAAATTGATAAAAATATAATTTTACTCGCTTCTATTTTACCGAGAAAAAAATAGGTGGATAATAATACAGTAATTGACAAGACATAGTTAATATAAGTATATTCAATACCACTAAGTGCAGATAACAAAATCGAAATACCTGTAATTCCCCCCATAATCAACCCACTGGGTTTCAAAATTGCAGTAATCGCAAAACTGAGAATAAAAATGCCAGTTAAAACAAAAAACATATCTTTACTAAATTTTTGTACTGTTTTTTTCAAACTTTCCTCCACACAAGGCTCTTATTTTATAATTAAAGATGCAATAATATAAAACCATTCTAACATAAATAAGACTCAAATTCTAGAACAAAATATAACTATATGACACGACTTTTACTATTTAACTGAATAGTTACAGTAGGTGCTTTTTTATCCTAAGTCAAATAATAATCAGTAAATATTTCCGCTAATAATTGATTTCCTTTTTCGCTTAAATGCAGTCCATCTGAATAAAGTTCTGCTATACTATCTTCATCACAATATTCATAAATTTTGCTTTTATAATCAATTAACTTCACCCCAAAAAATTGACTAAACTCAACTAACCACTCTCTTTGTTTTGCCATATCGCTTTCTAATTTATCATAGTCAGGTAACCCCTGCCAATAACTGGCAATGGTGCTTTTATGTATATCAACAGCCACACCTAAGATAGGAATGATATTTTTCGCCTGTGCTTGATGCATCATTGCCATAATATTTGCTCTCACAAAACCCAAATCAACTTGGCATATCATATCATTTGTTCCGCCCATAATATGAACATAGTTAGGTTTTTCGTTTAACACATCTGCTTTAAAACGGCTAAGCATACCACTAGTAGTATCTCCATTTATTCCCTTATTTATGCACTCATTCCCTGTACGATTTGCAACTAAGCTAGTCCACGCATCCTTGCGCTTAATTCGATAAGCATAAGTCAAACTATCGCCAATAAATACTATTTTCATTAATTCCTCCATCAAGTAATTATTTTATTAAATATATATGATAAAAACAACGATAAAATCCTCACGCTTCGCTCAGGATGACATCGTTGTTTTAAGAATGTTAAGCATAAAAGGCTAAGAGAATGTTTTCTCTTAGCCTTGAACTTATAATTAAAGTACGCGTGTTTGTCCCTTATAAACGATACCTTTATCGGAATCAAGTGTCACTAATTGACCATCTTCAAAAATATCCATTGCTCCATAAGCGCCGACAATCACAGGTTTATTAAGATTTAAAGCCACAATTGCCGCATGCGATGTATAACCACCTTCTTCGACAATTAAAGCACTTGCTTTGTGAATAGCATCCATCATATCTTTATCAGTACTATTGGCAACTAAGATATCACCTTGTTTAATTTTAGCATTAGCTTCAGCGCCATCTTTCGCCTTGACAACCTTAGCGGTTACTATATCTTGACCAATACCTAAGCCTTTAATTAAAATTTCAGCTACCAAATGAACTTTCATAATATTTGTTGCACCAGCCACACCTACGGGAACACCAGCAGTTATCACAATCAAATCACCTTCTGCAATTAATTTTTCTTTAAGCGCCATATTGATCGCGCTCTCAAATAATTCTTCTGTCGAACCTTTTTGCTCAACGATAAACGACTCAACACCCCAAACTAAAGCGAGTTTTCTTCTTGTTTTTTCATCCGTAGTAGCGGCAATCAGACGTGAGCTTGGTCTACGCTCTGCTACTTTACGCGCAGTAAAACCAGAGGCCGTTGTCGTGATAATCGCTGAAGCATCGAGCTCATAAGCTGTAGAAACCGTCGCCAATGAAACGGCATTAGTAACATCAGTTGCTGATTTCTTATTTTTAACGCGCATTAATTCATAATAATTAAGCGCATTTTCCGTTTCACTAGCGATTGTCGCCATAATTTCTACGGATTCTACTGGATATTTACCAGCAGCAGTTTCACCAGAAAGCATAATCGCATCGGTACCATCAAAAATAGCATTAGCAACATCCGTCGTTTCTGCCCTTGTCGGTCTTGGATTTCTAATCATAGAATCGAGCATTTGCGTCGCCGTAATAACAGGCTTACCTACATGATTACACTTACTAATCATTTCTTTTTGCGCTAGTGGCACTTTTTCCGTTGGAATTTCAACACCCAAATCACCACGAGCAACCATCAAACCATCAGAGACTCTAATAATTTCATCTAAGTTATCAAAACCTTCTTGGTTCTCAATTTTAGAAATGATTTGAATATCAAAAGCATCATTACGCTCTAAAATTTCTCTAATTGCTAAAACGTCATCTGCTTTACGAATAAATGAAGCGGCAATAAAATCGATTCCTTGCTCAATACCAAATTCAATATCGGAAATATCTTTTGCTGTAATTGCAGGTAAATTAATTTTAACACCAGGTACATTAACACCTTTATTTGACTTAATTAATCCACTATTTAAGACCTTACACTTAATATCTGTTTCAGTCGGCTCTTCTACTACTTCTAGTTCTACCAAACCATCATCAATCAAAATTTTATCGCCTTTGACAACATCTGATGGTAAGCCTTCATAACTAACCATACATTTATTTTCGTCACCAAGATATTCTTCTGTCGTCAAAGTATAAAAATCGTCTTCTTTTAAATTCACTTCATTTTTGAATTTACCTAATCTAATTTCAGGACCCTTGGTGTCAAGTAAAATGGCAACTGGCTTGCCTAAATCTGCCCTTACTTTCTTTATCATGTTCATGCGTTCGAGATGTTCTTCATGATTACCATGTGAAAAATTTAAACGCGCGACATTTAATCCTTTTTCTACTAATTGCTTGAATACTGCTTCTTCCTGACTCGCAGGTCCAATTGTACATACAATTTTTGTTTTTTTCATATAGCCTCCTATAAGTTATTTATATTGATAAAATTTTCGATAATTCATACATTTGTAAATCAATTGTTTTTTTAATCGCTAAGGCTTCGTCTATATCCATATCAAAGACACGGAACCCATTAATGCCGACAACACGGGACGTTTTATTATCCATAATTAATTTAACAGCGAATGCACCCATCAGCGAAGCAATATTTCTATCATACGCAGTCGGTGAACCGCCACGTTGCAAATGCCCCATCACAGTAACTCTGGTATCTAAGCCGACCCCCTTTTCTATCTGCTCTGCCAATTCATAAGGCTTACCTACACCCTCAGCTAAGAGAATAATATTATGCTGTTTACCACGTGCAATACCCGCTTTAATCTTTTCTAACATATCTTCAACTTTGAAATTCAACTCTGGTACAATAATCGTTTCTGCTCCACCTGCTAAACCAGCATGCAAGGCAATATCACCACAATTACGTCCCATAACCTCAATAATATTAGCATAACCATGAGAAGATGAGGTATCCCTAATATTGCCGATGGCATGAAGCACTGTATTAATCGCAGTATCAAAACCAATTGTACTTTCAGTATAAGCGAGATCATTATCAATAGTACCAGGCAAACCAATCGTCTTAAAACCAGCATGTGATAAAGCCTGAGCCCCTCTAAAAGAACCATCACCACCGATAACAATCAAAGCATCAATAGAATGTTTATTCAAATTACCAACTGCTTTTTTAAACCCCATCTCTGTCTTGAATTCTAAACAACGAGCACTGCGTAAAATTGTCCCTCCGCGCTGAATAATATCACCGACAGATGGTACAAATAATTGTTCAATTTCATCATTAATCAAACCTCTATAACCTTGATAAACACCAAAAATTTCATGACCATAAAAAATTGAACTTCTAACAATTGCCCTAATGGCCGCATTCATTCCTGGTGCATCACCACCACTAGTTAAAACTGCAATTCTCATATTTTCTCCTTAATCAATACAAACCTAAATAATGTATACCCTGAGCAATAGGTCTTACACCTTATTTTTATTATTTAACAAGTATTTAACCAACTGATTATAACAAAATATAATATGATTATTCAGTCGACCCACGTTGTCATACAGAGGAGGAGCGAGTACTCATCGTAGCGACGACGTAGGTATCTTAACGTGGGATTAGTAATAAAAACCGTAAGATTCCTACGTCGTTCCTCCTCTGAATGACACGGCTTTTAATACTTAACTTAATAGCTACTTGTTATTTTTTATTACAATATTTTCTTTTCCATAGCGTTTAGTTAAAGCGGATAAACTTGAACTAGTAATAGCTATTTTCCGAACATAAACACTGCTCTTCTCTGAGCGCGATTGATAAATAACAAGCTTTTTATCACCACTATAATCCAGTGCCCAATTTTTAATAAATTGTGCCTCTACTCGATTAATTACAGGCAATCGTAAATATAAAACTTGCTCTACCCTTTTTTTCTGAGTAAAGCTAATTCCCGTTAATTCTTGTTCAAAATCGAGTTTTTTCTTATCGCTAAAAGCGGATGCTCTTTTATATTTATAAGCAGATACTAATTGTCCCTCCCCGTCATCAAGTAGACTTAATTGACCGATTGCATTTCGCCTTTGTCTTGCCTGCGCATTACTAAAAAGCTGTTCAAAATTCAGCAACAATGTCGCCCTATTTTCTCCTAAACCATCACAAGCGCCAACTTTAATCAAACTTTCTAAGGCATTTTTATTTAATTCATAAACGCTTAAACGCAAAACAAAGTCTTCAAAATCCCTAAATTCACCGCATTCCCTTTCTTTGACAATAGATTTAGCTAAATTTTTACCAACATTTTTAATAGCGCTTAAAGCAAAGCGAATAGCTCCTCTCTCCACACTAAAGTTATGATTAGAAAATCTTATATCTGGTGCTAGTATTTCTACATTTAAGCGCCTTGCTTCCTCACAATAAAGCCCTATTTTTCTCTGCGAATGAATATGACTAGTCAAACAAGCAGCTAAAAAACAAGCGGGATAATGTTGTTTTAAATAAGCCGTTTGATAAGCGATCATGGCATAACCAGCAGCGTGAGATTTATTAAAAGCATATTTTGCAAAATCAACCATATCATCAAAAATCAAATTTGCCTGTTCTGTCGTCAAACCTCTATGCAAACAACCATCAATAAAAGTCTCTCTCTCTCTTTCCATAACAACGAGCTTTTTCTTGCTCATTGCCCGCCTAACCAAATCCGAACGTCCATAACTATAACCAGCCAAGTCACGTACAATTTGCATTACTTGTTCTTGATAAACTAAACAACCATAAGTTATATCTAAAATTGGTTTTAATTGCGGAGCAATATAGTTGATTTGTTTGGGGTTCTGTTTGTTTTTTAAATACTTATCGATAGAATCCATCGGCCCTGGACGATAAAGCGAGATTGCCGCGATAATATCTTCCAATGTTTTCGGTTTATATGCTCTTAAAAACCGAACCATACCTTTTGATTCTAATTGAAACAGCCCCAATGTCATACCGCTAGAAAATAACTGAAACGTTTTTTTATCAGTATAATTATGTCTCTGAAAATCAATACTTTTACCCGTAGTTAATTTGATTAATTTCAAACAATTCTGTATCACTGTTAAAGTCGATAAACCAAGCAAATCAATTTTGAGTAATCCCAATTCTTCCAGTTTTTCCATATCGTACTGTGTAATTAAAGAGTCATCACTACGATAAAGTGGAATCAAATTACTAAGCGGTGGACTGCTAATGACAATCCCAGCCGCATGGGTAGAGGTATGACGGGGAAAGCCCTCGACCGATAATGCCATATCAATTAAATATTTAACCACATCATCTCTTTGATATAAACTTCTTAGTTCTAAATTTTTCTCTAAAGAATCAAGCAAGGTAATCTTCGGCTTTGGTTCTATTAGTTTTGCCACTTTATCAATTAGAGCATTAGGTAAGGATAATACTCTTCCCATATCGCGAATTGCTGCCCTTGCTCCTAAACTACCAAAAGTAATAATTTGAGCAACGTGCTCTTTTCCATATTTTGCTATAACATAATCTATAACTTCTTGCCTTCTATCATCCTGAAAATCAATATCAATATCTGGCATTGTTATCCTTTCAGGATTGAGAAAACGCTCAAAAATCAATCCATATTTTAAAGGATCAACTTCTGTAATATTCAGTAAGTATGCAACAATACTGCCGCCCGCACTACCTCGGCAAGCGCCAACTAAAATCCCCTTTTCTTTCGCAAATTTAACAAAATCCCAAGTAATTAAAAAATAATCCTCAAAACCCATATCAATAATTGTTTTCAATTCATTTTGGAGACGTTTACTCGCTTTGCCATTATCATCAGGATAATAAATACTAAGCGCTTTTTGACAAAGACTCCTTAAATATTGACTTGAACTGAGATTATTCTCCAAAGGAAAGCGTGGTAAATGCCTGGTATTAAAATCAAAATCAAATGTTATACGATGAGCTATTTTTTCAGTATTGACAATTGCGCTTGGAATATAATTAAATAATTCTTCCATTTCCTTAGCCGATTTCAAATAATAATGACAATTGTTAGATTCATTATCAATAATATTATTCCCATTTTTAATTGATGATAAGGCAGCATATACTTTACTATCACTTTGTTTTAAATACCGAACAGCATTCGTAGCAACAAGTTCTATTTTTAGCGACTCAGATAATTTTAGCGCCAACTTATTATATAATTTTTCTATCTTTAACCCATGATCTTGGATTTCTAAAAAGAAATTATCAGCGCCAAAAATTTGTTTATATTGTCTAGCAACTTCTAAAGCCTCATTTTCTTTATTATTCAGTAATAAATTAGCAATTTCTCCTTCAATGCCCGCTGATAAGGCGATTAACCCTTGACTATGGGCTTTAAGCATCTCCTTACTGAGCACGCTTCCATCCTGACTAAAATTATTACTTAGCATTTTAATTAAATTTTGATAACCCGTTTTATTTTCTACTATTAATAATAATTGATAAACATCTTTACTAGTAGGAGATAAAAAGGATTCTACATTTAATTTACAAGCAATAATCGGTTTAATTCCAACTTTTTTTGCCAATTGATAAAATTCAACCGCTGCAAATAAAACGCCGCTATCACTAATAGCTACACTGTCCATTTTACTCGCTTTAACATAATCAACTAACTCTTTTATCTTAACAGCGCTATCGAGCAAATTATATTCTGTATATAAATGTAAGTGCGTAAAAGCCATAATGCCTCCTAATGAAAAAAGGAGAAAGTGAAAGCCTTCCCCTTTAAATTAGAAAATTAAAATTTCTATTAACGAAAAATATTATAACTATTCATTCAATCCGCGTTGTCATACAAACAGCTTACAGTATACTACAACAGGATTGTTTTTGACAATGAGATAATGTAGTAACGTAGGTATCTTAACGCGCATTTAATAGTAAAAGTCATAAGATTCCTACGTAGTCACTTCGTTCCTCCTCTGAATGACACGACTTTGACTATTTGATTTTTACTATTTAATTGACATAGTTACAAAATATTTACTAATTTTCTGTTTTTTCTTCTGTCAATATTTCTTCACGCCAATACTCATTGATAATTTGATGATACTTAGCAGGAATATCATGTTTGCTTAAAGCCAATAATTCAGAAACTTTAACGATATCTTTTTTTCTGATTGCCTTACTAATTGCTTTTTTATCTTTATCGCCCAACGTTCCATAACTATAAGCTGGTAAGCCATAATATGTTTTACTTTTTAATTTATCAATTTGAACTTCATCTGACATCAATTCATTTATTGTCAGCATTGCACCCGCTTTATTATCGGCATTAAAAGCAATACTAAAGCCACTTTGTTCACTTACTATACTATTTCCTACTATAAAAGCTCTAGTAGCCATAGGATAAGTAGCTGAATTCAAGAGTTTATTCGCGTGTAAATAATCTAGTGACATTGTAAAGATAATTTTTTGCTCTGCAAATAAGTTACTAAGCTCTCTTTCTGATTTCGGATACTCTTTACCCATCTGATAAAGATAAGGTTTAATTTCTTTTAAATAATCAATAGCTGGCTTTACTAAGGTTTTTACTTCTTCATCCGTCAAATCTTTTTCAAAAAAAAGCTCTACATCAACAAAATTCAAAATAACAGAACGTAAAAAAGCACCACCAACGGCATCTTCTGGTTCTGGATAAGTAAAACTAGCCAAATTATCCTTTAAAAAAACTTTTAATGTCTCTAAATCAAGCGGTGGATCATAAACAGCATCTTGATCATAATAAAAAGTAAGTAATTGCTTATTAAAAGGAACAAAATTATTTTTAATTTTAACATCATCAAAATACTGTAAATCTAAATCATCCTTATTAAAATAACGAGAAAAATCTTCCAATTTTTTACTAAAATTTGTATAAAGTAACCCTGCTTGCTGAAATTCATTATAATCAGCTGCATTTTCAAACCAAATTAAATCAATAGCCCCCAGTTCTTTTTTATTCTCTTTATCACTTTTCAAAGAGTCAAATAAAGTTTCTTTATCATCATTCATGATTTGCAATCTAATTTTATACTTTTCATTAAGTTTTGGAGCTATAACTTCATTTATGTAAGCCACAAAAGTTTCATTTTCAGTCCACGCATAAAGATTAACAACACTATTCTCTGAGCTATCTTTTAGTCTCTGCCATTCATCATTTCCCATATCAACACTAGGTTGACAAGCTACTAATAAAAAAACAAAGCACAATAGCAATGATACTACTCTTATTTTATTTCTTTTCATTTTCCCCTCTTACAGTTGAGTTATAATACTATCAAGCATCGTCTGTATTGACTCTTTAGCGACTCTTTCATCCACACCATCAAAGGTTATTTCTATATCACCATCAGCTGCTACACCTAATGCCAAAATTCCCATAATGCTCTTGGCATCGGCAACAACATCATCGTATTTAATAAATATATCACAAATATATCTGTTGGTATACTGCACAAAAGTAGAGGCTGCGCGCGCACTTAACCCAGACTCCGTTTTTACACTACTTTTTAACTTCAGCATCGTTTTCCTCCTTTATTGTTAGTGCAATAGCTTCTATCTTTCTTAAGCGATGGTTTATACCCGACTTACTAATAGGAGTAAATAACAATTCTCCTAATTCTGCAAGCGTCATTTCTGGGTAATCTCGCCTTATAATCGCTATCTCGCGTAAAGATTCGGGTAAATTCTCTAAACCTATTTTTTCTTCTACCAAATTAATCGCTGCAATATGCCGTTCTGATGCTTTTAACATTTTATTCAAATTAGCTGTATCACAATTTACCATACGATTAGTACGATTTCTAACTGATTTTACTACGCGCACATTTTCATAACTTAGCAGTGCATCAACAGCACCTATAACATTTAATACATCGACAATTTGTTGCGATTCCTTAAGATAAATCACATAATTATTTTTTCGTTTAATCATCTTAGGGTAAATATTAAAGTGTTCCATTAAATTAATAATTTTCTTACCATAGTTCTCTGAATTGACAATTAATTCAAAATGATAGTCACGTTCTGGATTACTAATAGAACCAACACTTAAAAACAAACCTTTCAGATACGAGCGCATCGATTTTTCACTTTGATAAATAAAAGGAGGTATATCTTCCACTATTGCTATACCAATTCGCGTATCCAAAATACCAATTTCTGACAAAAATCGTTTTCCTGACATCACACTAACTTCATAAATATTATGCTTTTTAAGAGAACTATTCTTTTTAATCAAAAGTTCAGCATCCATTTTATATTTATTTTTTAAATGCTTTAATATAAAACGTGCTAGCGCCACATTCTCCGTGCTAACAACAAAATCTATACGACCAACAGTTCCTAATTTCAGCTCACCAGAAGTACGAATAATCGCTGAAAATAAAGATTTTTCAGCTAAATCACTACCAATGGTCGACCTAAGCAATTTTTTTTTTGTATTTGCTGCGTAAGTCAATTAAAACTCCTAGAATTAAACACGTTTAAAATACTTCTCTAAATACATATCTATTGCGCGTTCCACAATGCGCTTTTCATCTTCATATCTGATGATGTTCAACACTTCATCTATTGGTAAATAAGTAGCATGCTTAAACCCTTCTTCTCTCTGAGGAGAACAATAATCATTATTCGCTGTCATCAAATACCAATGAACTTTTTTATACATATGAGTATTATGATTATATACATCCTTATACTCATAATTTATTTCACCAATATATTCATGAATACGGGCTTTAACAGATGCTTCTTCTTTCACTTCTCTTAAAGCAGTCATCATCCTATGCTCACCATATTCTATATGACCTTTAGGCAAAACCCAATCACCATTAAATTTTTTTAATAGCAACATGCTATCATTTAAAAATACCACGCCACCTGCACTAGTTACTGTATTCATGACCACTACCTACACCTTACTAAATAATACAACGACAAAACTTCACTTCTTCAAATCTCTATGGACCACCATCGTTAAATAATTGAGTTCGTGATAATCACTTGCCAAACGATTTACAATAGTAACACTTCTATGTTTGCCACCAGTACAACCAATAGCTACTGTTAATACCGATTTTCCTTCGCGTGAATACTGCGGTAATAAAAAATCAAGCATATCACATAACTTTTGATAAAAAAGTTTACTTTCCTGCCATTTAAAAACATAATCCTGTATTATTTTATCATTCCCTGTGAACGAACGCAAGTTTTCATCATAATAAGGATTAGGTAAAAAACGAACATC
>PDWI01006061.1_pt1 | contig 15341 bp, 12 predicted proteins | sample 1430891 | NCBI WGS metagenome assembly PDWI01 (sample SAMN01162508, study PRJNA174530) | Oral metagenome, whole genome shotgun sequencing project. | biome: Marine environment; feature: Marine mammal; material: Swab sample of the gingival sulcus; isolation source: swab sample of gingival sulcus... | reverse complement strand
CAAGCGCTGGATCGGTCTAAAGAAAACCGGCCCCAACGCCAGGGTTTATACCAATATCAACGGCGTCGTTGACGGTAAGACCAACTATTACGCAATGCGACCCTACCACATTTCCGGCAGTATGACCTATTACGGCAACGTCGGCGTGGCAAAAGGCTTTAAAGTTCAATAGTATTTAGCAATAGCAAAGCTCCTCTGTATTAGGGGAGCTTTTAGTTATGGATTACGCTATTAAACGAAACTGAACAGTTACAAAATATACTATTAATAAAAATATATTTTTATCACAAATATATGGAAAAAAGTCATATTTTTTGCTATTATATTTTTGTATGCACATCATTTGTTATCGAAATTGAAATAAAGAATTGGCAATCGCTGGTGCAAGAGAAAAGTTACAATAGTTTTTGAAGATAATCTGACGCCTTTTGAGGATTAATGCGTATTCGATATGGCGTTAGTGCGTTTATTAATATCGTTAGTTAAAAAGTCAAATTCGACTTTTTATAAATTGTTTTCTGGGCAAGGGATGAAAGGAGGAAAGGATGTTAAAAAGAATTCTCAGCATTATCCTAGTACTGTGTTTAGTGCTAGGCGCGGCACCTGCAGTAAGCTATGCAGATGATGCACAGTCAACTCTGCGCTATACGGTATTGGTGTTAGACGCGTCGGGCAGCATGAGTGGTGACCCGATTAACGCATTAGTAGAAGCCGCTAAAAAGTTTGTCGCACAAGTGCTGTCAGCTCCGGGTGAAAACTACGTTGGGATAGTTAGTTATAATTATGACGCTAGCATAGTGGCTGATTTTACGAACGATCAGGCAACACTGAATACTCGACTTTACAAGTTATATGCCAGAGGTCTCACAAATCCAACCGACGGTTTGAGAAAGGCAAAAATGATGTTCGAAAACAATGCGGTTGCGTCGACTTCTTCAGGAGCAATTAAAAACATATTATTGTTGTCTGACGGTTTACCCACTTCGGGTCCTAGTAAGTATAGTGGCCGCTATAGTTCTAGCGATTATCACGATTATGAATACGCCAATCCGACATATGATTTAGCCACGCAAATGCATTCGGAGTACAATATTAGTACACTGGGATTTTTCCATGATTTAACGGGGGAATTCCTAGAGTTCGGCAAGAGATTTTTGGATGATTTAGATAATGCCGGTTACTATGACGTTACTGACATCGACGATTTAGAATTTACTTTTGGTCAAGTTGCCGATGACATTAACAATGGGGGCGGTTCAACAGATCATAGGGGCAGCAAATATATGGTCATCCGCATTGCTTGTCCGGTCGATGTCGAAATCGCTAGAAACGGTGCAGTGCTCAGTTCAAAGTCAAGTAACTATAATACCGCAACGTCGTTTGGTAAACTTGAATTTGAAGGTGCTGACTCGGATATCAAAGTCGCCACTATAGATTACGATGCGGGGCAACGCATAATGTTGACTGGTAATGGCGATGGCAGAATGGATTATAGCTTGAGTTGGTATAATGACAGCGACCAATTAATCGAGCGACGTCAATTTATCAACGCTCCCGTCAATCCCAATATTGTTATGAGTTCTGGTACCGACATTACTAAACCGACGGTATTAAAAGTCGATAATGAAGGCGATGGCGTAACCGATAAAAGGTATACGGCGACTTCGCAAGACAATTATATTGTAATTGGCGGACAACACGAAGTCAAGTTTATCGACTGGGATGATCAGGTGTTGTCTACGCAAACAGTTACGCACGGCGCAATGGCAGTTGCTCCAGAGCAACCGGTTAGAGATGGTTATACATTTACTGGCTGGGATAAATCGTTTAACAACGTTGTGAGCAATTTAATCGTTCAGGCGCAGTATAAAGTGAACAATGACATTAAGTACTATACGGTAACTTTTAAAGATTGGGACGATAAATTGTTGAGAATTGAAAGCGTTCCAGTAGGCACTGCAGCGCTTGCTCCGGAGGCGCCGATTAGAGATGGTTATGTCTTTACCGGTTGGGATAAGCCGTTCGATAACGTGACTTCGAACATCTTCGTTAAATCTGTGTATAAGGCAGTTTCAGATGTCAACCATACTGTTAAGTTTGTCGATTGGGATGGCAAGGTGTTATCGACAGTAATGGTTCAGCATGGCAAAGCCGCTACGGCACCGGCCGAACCGACTAGAGCGGGTCATAGTTTTAGCGGTTGGGATGTCGCTTTTGACGACGTTCAAAATGATTTAGTCGTCACGGCACAATACAAGCCAAATGTCTACAATGTGAAATTTGTCGATTGGAACAATCAACAGATTGGCAGTGTACAAAGTGTAGAATATGGTAAGGCTGCTGTAGCACCCCAAGTTCCGGCTAGAGATGGTTACAAGTTTATAGGTTGGGACAAAATGTATACAATCGTAACTGGAGACATGACGATTAAGGCGATTTACAAGCTAAATGAAACGACGCCGGCAGACGACAATACGCCATCGAACGGTGGAGATTCTGATGATGATGACGATAAGTCAAGCTCTAGCAAGAAAACTGTAGTAAACAAGGTAACTCAAAAGACTGATCCTAAAAAGGATGAAAAAGTACAAATTCCGCCGCAGAGCGAATGGCGTTACCGCGATGTTAGCCCAATCGCATGGTACTACGAGGCGGTTGAAAAATTATCTAAATTAGGTATATTGAAGGGCACTGGCGATCGTCTGTTTAGTCCTAACTTAGCAGTAAATCGCGCTATGCTGGTCACCGTGCTGTATCGCCTCGCAGGCGAACCGGCCGGCTATACTGAAAGTGCATTTGAAGATGTTCCGGTTGGTCAATGGTACACGTCGGCAATCGCTTGGGCGGCCGATAAGGGCATCGTCAAGGGCTATGACGCCAAGACGTTTGGGCCACTTGACAAACTCACCAAAGAGCAGACGGTTGCGATACTCTATCGTCGTCAGAAGATGGCTGGCCAAGATGTTAAGGTAGAAAATCCGAAGGCCAACTATCCCGATATGGCGAGCGTTTCGGATTACGCCGTACAACCGATACTTTGGGCGGCTGATAAGGGCATTTTGCGCCCCGACGATCGCAATAATATCAATCCGCAAAGCGAAGTGACGCGCGCGTTACTGGCACTTATGGTAGATATGGTAAGGTAGGGGTTGCTAAACCTACGCAGTATAGTGACTAAATATTAAAAAAACGTAACCATTTAGTCGAAATAGCACAATGTCATCTCGACTGAAGTGCGTAGCGCGCAGCGGAGAGATCTCGCTTTTAAAACCTGAGATTTCTCGACTCCCTTCGGTCACTCGAAATGACAACTCGACTGAACAGTTACAAAAAAACAGCAAAAAGCGGTCGGCCTTTTGGTCGGCCGCTTTTCTATTTGGTCGGCCGCTCATCTATTTTCCTTGAATCCGCTCATAAAGTGTGTTATATTTGACTAAAGGTAATGATTAAGATTATTCTCAAGTACAGAGAGTGGGCGAACGCTGAAAGTCCATGGAGAATGTGCTACTTATGAACTGATAGCGAAAGCTAATCCGTTTTCACGCGTTAAGTGATGGTTTATCCGATGAGAGATTTGCCGAATGGCAAGTAAATAGGGTGGTAACGCGGGTTTTCTCGTCCCTATTGTTTTAATTTCTCGTCTTTTTGTTTTGGGAGGGTTTTTTATGAAAGCTATGGGATTGAATGAAATACGCACTAAATATTTAGATTTTTTTGATAGAAATCAGCACCTCGTGCAGCCGTCCTATCCGCTGGTGCCGTTGTCAGATAAGACGCTACTCTTGATAAATGCCGGCATGGTGCCGCTTAAAGACTTTTTTACTGGCGCCGTCAAGCCGCCGGCGACGCGCATGGCGTCTTGTCAAAAGTGCATCAGGACGAACGACATTGAAAACGTAGGCGTTACGGCTAGGCACGCCTCGTTCTTTGAGATGCTGGGCAACTTCTCGTTTGGCGACTACTTTAAAAAAGAGGCCATTAAATTGGCTTGGCAATTTGTCACTGAAGAACTCGCGCTAGATGAAGATAAAGTGTGGGTCACTGTCTATTTGGAAGACGACGAGGCCTATGATATTTGGCATAACCAAGAGGGCGTCGCCAAAGAAAAAATTGTCAAGCTGGGCAAGGACGACAACTTTTGGGAGATTGGCACCGGTAGTGGCCCTTGTGGCCCCTGTAGCGAACTCTATTACGATCGCGGCGAGGCACACGGCTGCGGTAGTCCAAATTGTCAGCCCGGCTGTGAATGCGATCGCTTTGTTGAATTTTGGAACTTGGTGTTTACGCAGTTTGAGCAGTCGCCCGACGGCAGTTATGAGCTGCTCGAAAAACCCAATATCGACACCGGTATGGGATTGGAGCGCATCGCCTGCATCTTGCAAGACGTCGATTCAATTTTCGACATCGACGTAATGGTCGACATCAGAGATGAAATCTGCAAGATGGCCAATTGTCAGTACGGAGCTGATTCCGCAACCGATGTATCGATTAGAAAAATCACCGATCACATACGCGCAGTCGTCTTTTTGGTGAGCGACGGCGTGTTGCCGAATAACGAGGGGCGCGGCTATGTCTTGCGTCGATTGCTCAGGCGAGCTGCCCGCCACGGCAAAAAAATCGGCATTCTGGATAATTTTTTGTATCGCTTAGCCGACAAAGTTATCGAAATTTTCGGCGCGGCTTATCCGGAATTGGTCGAGCGCAAGGACTACACTAAAAAAGTTATTAAAATAGAAGAGGAGCGCTTTGCGCTGACAATTGACCAGGGCTTGGCCATTTTAGACGGCTATATCGACGAACTGGTCAAAGCCGATAAAACGCAGCTCAGCGGCGAATTGGCTTTTAAACTGTACGATACTTACGGTTTTCCAATCGACCTGACGACAGAAATATTGGCCGACAAAAAGATGACTGTCGACGACGCGGCCTTCCAAAGCGAAATGGAACAGCAGCGCGCGCGCGCCCGTTCGTCGCGCGACAGCAGCACCTTGGGGTGGGCTGATGGCAAACAATTAGAATTAAAAGATGCCACTACTGAATTTGTCGGTTACGGTGAGCAGCGCTGCGAGGCGAAGGTCGTCGCCTTGTTGGTCGACGGCGCACAATGCGAAACGGTCGAACGGGCCTGCGACGTCATCGTCGTCCTAGATCGCACGCCATTTTACGCTGAGAGCGGCGGTCAGACCGGTGACGGCGGCGTCATTCAAAACGACGCCGTAAAGTTAATCGTAACGGACACACAGCGCGATCAATCCGGCACTTACTTCCACCACTGTAACCTGCAAAGCGGCGCGCTCTCGGTCGGCGATACAGTCAATGCCGAAATTGCGGCTGCAGAGCGAATGTCGATTGCGCGCAATCATACGGCGACGCACTTGTTGCACCGCGCCCTTAAAGACGTACTGGGCGACCACGTCGAACAATCCGGTTCACTGGTCGAAGGCGATCGCCTGCGCTTTGACTTCACTCATTTTAATCCGCTGTCGGTCGAAGAGATTAAAGGCGTTGAGGCGATTGTCAACCAAAAGATTTTGGACAGCTTGTCTGTCGAGGTCGTCGAAATGCCGATTGCAGAGGCCAAGGCGAAGGGCGCCACGGCGTTATTCGGCGAAAAATACGGCGATGTCGTCAGAGTGGTCAGCGTCGGCGATTACAGCGTTGAACTGTGTGGCGGTACGCACTTGACAAACGCGTCGCAAATCGGTCTATTTAAAATCGTCTCCGAAACCGGCGTCGCCGCCGGCGTAAGGCGAATTGAGGCGATAAGTGGCCGCGCCGTCGAGGCGTTGTTAAATCAACAAATGGATTTATTAGATCGCCTGGCGCAGACACTGAAGACTTCAGAACAGTCGATTTTGCAAAGAGTTGAACAGCTTATCGAAGATAACAAGGCCTTAAAACGCGAGCTCGATGCAACCAAGCAACAGGCTGCCAACAGTTCTTTAGACGACTTAAAGGCAGCTGCCCAAGAGGTCAATGGCGTTTCCCTAATCAGCGCGACATTCGACGATCAAAAAGCCGACGTCTTGCGCAATTTGGCCGATCAATTGACGGCCGATCAGGCGCCCGTCTTGGCGGTGCTGGCGAATAAGAATGGCGAAAAGGTCAACTTTATCGCAATGGCCAACAAAGCGGCCGTAGACCGCGGCGTGCACTGCGGCAACATCGTCAGAGAATTGGCCAAAATATGTGGTGGCGGTGGCGGCGGACGCCCCAACATGGCGCAGGCCGGCGGTAAAGATGCCTCAAAACTCAAAAATGCACTTCAACAATTGCCCGATTTGTTATAAAATGTAAGTATACCTAATGGTATCGGCATTGGCGGTTTTAATGCCGAATGCTGTCGCTGTGGTATACTTTAGAGGAGGAACTTATGTCAAAGACGATTAGATTTAAATTCGAAAATGAAGATGATATACAAATCAGAGAAATAGTCGAACGCGTCTATGAGGCATTAGAGGAAAAGGGCTATAATCCAATCAATCAAATGGTGGGCTATTTGATTACGGGCGATCCGACTTATATCACATCGCAATCCGATGCCAGAAATTTAATCAGAAGTGTCGAGCGCGATGAAATATTGGAAGAATTGCTTAAGTTTTTTATAGCGAATAAATAGAAGATGAGAATACTGTCATTAGACGTCGGCGATAAGACGATTGGTATCGCCGTGAGCGATTTGTTAAATATTACTGCGCAGGGTTTAGAAACGTATTATCGTACGACGGTCAAGGCCGACCTCAAGCACATTGAGTTGCTTTGTCGAGATTTGAACGTCGCTACGATTGTCTACGGCAATCCCCTGCACATGAGCGGCGCCGTCAGTCGTCAATCGGAAAAGATTTTTAGTTTTATCAAACAGCTAAAAAAGAAAATTCGCTATGGCGCTGTGGTCGATTGGCCAATCGAATTTCAGGCCGTCGATGAGCGCTTGACATCGATGCAGGCCGAAGGCATTATGAAGATGGCCGATTTGTCGCGCAAAGCGCGCGCTAAACACGTCGACAAAATTGCAGCGCAGTTGATTTTGGAACAGTATTTGGCCACTGGGCCGCGAGGTGAAAATGAATAATGCAACACATATTACAATGCTCGATGAAAACAATCAACCGATATCGATGGAAGTCGTCGCAGCATTAAAGGTCAACGACGTCGACTACGCAATATTGAAAGATGCGCTGAGCGATGAAGACTATATATTTAAAGTGAGTGGCGACCCCGAAAATCAGACGTTTGAAATAATCGAAGACGAATCGCTGCAGCGCGAAGTCGTCGACGCCTATTACGAGTTAATCGATTGATGGTATTGCTGGCTCAAAATTTGTGATTTCGAACACGGCTGAAAAATCTCGGGTCTGTCGAGCGCTGTCATTTCGAGTGTAGTCGAGAAATCTCGGGTTTATTTGTGAATGACTCCCATCGCTCAATATTTTAATATTGCGGGCTAGTACTTGTATTTTTCAGCGTTCTATGTTATCATCTAAATAAGAATCAGTTGATAATCGATATAGGAGGAATTATGTTGGATTCCAGTGAATTAAAGAGTATATTACGTTCAAAGGGTTACAAATTGACGCCGCAGCGCAGAGCGGTGCTCGACGTTTTACTGAAGGGGCGCGGCCAACACTTAACGGCTGAAGAAATATATGACGCAGTAAGATTGGATTGTCCGGATATCGGTTTGGCTACAGTTTACCGCACAGTGCAATTGCTCAGCAATATGAAAATATTGATGAAGATGAATTTGGAAGACGGCATTACGCGCTACGAGATGAATTTGGACGAAGACCATCATCACCATCACTTAATATGCGAAAGCTGCGGTAACATATATGAAGTAATGGACGATTTACTCGAAGACGTCGAGGCCAAGGTCGAGGCGCAATACAATTTTAAAATACTAGATCATAAATTAAAGTTTTACGGCGTTTGCAAAGATTGCCGATAGACAGTTGGCTAACTGAATTTTGCAGTGCCAATCGAGCCCGGATAATGCGGATTAGCCGTATGTCCGGGTATTCTTAGTGTGGAGGTACAATGAAAAAAGCATTAAAAATTATCCCTTTGGGGGGATTAAATGAAATTGGAAAAAACATGACAGCTTATGAATACGGTAATAATATCGTAATAGTAGACTGTGGTGTAAAGTTTCCAGAAGATGAAATGTTGGGTATCGATTTAGTCATTCCCAACTTTAATTATCTAATTGAAAACAAAGAAAAAATTAGAGCGTTGTTAATTACGCATGGCCACGAAGATCACATCGGAGGCATACCGTTCTTTTTACAAGACATTGACGTGCCGATTTACACAGCCAAATTGACTGCGGCGCTGATAAGGCGAAAGTTGGAAGAACACCCGCATCTACCCGAAGCTCGCATTAATGAAATAACTGATGGGCAGGAGATTAAAATCGGCCCCTATGTAATTGAATTTATTCGCGTCAACCACTCAATTCCCGACGCCATGGCTATTTGCATTAAAACGCCGGTCGGCGCGATTATTCAAACCGGCGACTTTAAAGTTGACTATACGCCAATTGACAATAAGCCAATTAATTTGCAGCGCTTTGCCGAACTCGGCCACGAAGGCGTATTGGCGCTGTTGGCTGATTCTACAAACGCCGCACGCCCCGGTTATACGATGAGTGAATCGAGCGTCGGTGACACATTTGAAACGCTGTTCAGACACGCCGAAAATGCGCGCATCATCGTCGCCAGCTTTGCCTCTAATGTGCATCGCTTGCAGCAAATTGTCAACGCGGCGATCATCAACGATAGAAAAGTAGCTTTTTCAGGTAGAAGTATGCTCAATACAGTGCGCGTCGCCACGGAAATCGGCTATCTCAACATACCGGAAAACGCCCAGATTGACGTCGAAGACGCCAATCGCTATCCCGACAACGAAATTTGTATTGTTACGACCGGGTCGCAGGGCGAATCGATGGCGGCACTCACCAGAATGGCGAACAACGACCACTTTTCGGTACAAATTAGGGAAGGCGATTTAATTATATTGTCGTCGACGCCAATACCGGGCAACGAGAAGAGCGTTAGCCGCGTCATCAATAAACTTTACGAACAGGGCGCCGATGTCGTCTACAATAAGTTGGCCGACGTACACGTTTCCGGTCACGCCTGTCAGGAAGAGCTCAAAATCATTCATAGCTTGGTCAACCCGAAGTACTTTATTCCGGTACACGGCGAGTTCACCCACTTAATGCAGCACGCCACTTTGGCGCACAAAATGGGTATGAGTAAAGACGATATCTTCATCATTGAAAATGGCAACGTCATCGAGTTTAGCGAACAGGGTGCGAAGCGGGCCGGTAAAGTGGAATCGGGCGCAACCTTAATCGACGGCCTGGGCGTCGGTGACATCGGCAATGTCGTGTTGCGCGATAGGCGCATTCTTTCTGAAGAAGGCCTCATTATGATCGTCGTCGCGATGAATGGCGAAGGCAAATTTTTGAGTGGTCCCGATTTGGTATCGCGCGGCTTTATTTACATAAGGGAATCGGAAGAATTTATGAATACGGCGCGCCAAAAGTTGCAAAGTAAAATGGCACATATCGAAAACGAGGGCATTAAGGAGTGGGCTAAGGTCAAGTCGCTGCTGAAAAACGAACTCAGTCAGTACATTTATCAAGAAATGCGTCGCCGTCCAATCATTTTGCCGGTAATCGTCAACATTCAATCATAGGAGTTTAGGGTGAAAAAAATACTATTGGCGCTCGTCGTACTGATGTTGCTATTGAGTACCGCTTGTGATACGGAAGCATTGATGAGTGCGGTCGACTCGAACGACACTAGCGAATACGACTTCACCGTGCCAAAGGGTGCCGGAACTAAGCAAATTGCCAAGCTTTTAGAGGGGCAAGGCCTAATCAATAAGTCGTACGCATTTGTCGCCGCGGCCAAGCGGTTAGAACTGGACGACAAGCTAAAAGCGGGCGATTATAAATTGAAAAAATCGATGACGACTGAGCAAATCGTTCAAAAAATTGCCGCTGGCGACGTCTTTATCGACCTCGTCAAAGTGACGATACCGGAGGGTTTTGAATACGTCGAAATAGCCGATCGCCTTGAGCAAATGAAACTGATCGACCGCGCAAAATTTGACGATTTGGCAGAAAACTACGATTTTGACTATCGCTTTTTAAATACTGATCGCGAATATCAACACCGCTTGGAGGGCTTTTTGTATCCGGCGACCTACGACGTCAAGGCGGGCAGTGACGAACTCGCCATCTTAAAAATGATGCTCGATACTTTTGACCGTCACTACGCAGACGAATACTACAAAAGGGCAGCTGAACTGGGTTATACAGTCGATCAAATCATCACCTTGGCCTCGGTTGTCGAGCGCGAGTGCGTCGTCGCCGACGAGTTAAAGGAAATCGCCGCCGTCTTTCACAATCGCTTAAATGACGATTATAAGTTAGAAGCGGACTCAACTGTTCAGTACATTACGAAAGAGCGCAAAGAAAAAATGTTAAACGCCGATATTTCGGTAGATACGCCCTATAATAGCTATATCTATCCGGGGTTGCCGCCATCGCCAATCTGCAGCCCGAGTTTGGCGGCGATCGAGGCGGCGCTCTACCCGGCGGATAGCAAGTCGTATTTCTTTGTCGTGACAGGCGATAACGATGGTCGACATAATTTTTCGGAAACTTACAATCAACACCTAAAATACAAGCGCGAGGCCGAAACCAAGTTAAAAAAATAGGCATGTGATGATAAACGGATGCCTGTCATTTTTAATTAAATCGCAACTGTTTAGTCAAGCTGTTATCTTGAGTGAAGGTGAAACTGGAATTGAGAAATCTCGGCTCGTAAATAATAGATAGCAAAGGAAAATCTATGGGATTTGTCAAGCGCAACGTCGTCGCTTACATCGACAAAAAAATGCAAACGAACGACGTTGCCATCGGCGCGATTAGGGCGACTGGTATTGCACATAACATACCGATCATTAGCGACGAAGTCGCAGCTTTTATGTGCACTCAACTGGCGCTCGTCAAACCGCGTCAAATTTTGGAAATAGGTACTGCCATCGGTTATTCGGGTGCGCTCATGCTGATGCATTCAGAGGCTCATTTGACGACGATTGAACTCAATCCGACTAATTATGAAATGGCCCGCCAGCACTTTGCAGACTTGCGATTGAGCAGTCGCGTCACAATGCTGTTTGGCGATGCCGCAGAGCGATTAGGGGACTTGTCGCACAATCGCTACCAGCTCATTTTTATCGACGCCGCTAAGGGGCATTACCTGAACTATTTTAAAAAGTGTGATAAGCTGCTCGATGTGGGCGGCTTGATTATTGCCGACAACGTCCTGCACAAGGGCTATTTGGCCGGCGAGCCACACCCGAGGCGGCAGCGTACAATCATTCAAAGAATGAATCAATTTATCAATTATGTTTGTAAACAGCCAGACTACACCAGCTCGCTATTAGCGCTGGGCGACGGTGTCTTGTTGGCAGTAAAGAGGAAAGTATGAATAAAATAGAATTGTTGGCACCGGCCGGCGACTTAGAAAAACTTAAATACGCCGTCGTCTACGGTGCCGATGCCGTTTATATTGGCGGCGAAATATTCGGCATGCGCGTCAGCGCCAAGAACTTTAGCGTCGAACAAATGGCGGAGGGGATTGATTTTGCGCATCAGCGCGGCGTAAAAGTGTATCTGACGCTCAATATCATACCGCACAATGAAGATATCGCAGTATTGCAAGACTATTTGACGTCGATTGCCGATTTGCCGTTCGACGCCTATATCGTGTCCGACCCAGGTGTTTTAAGCGTTGTCAAAGAACGCATTCCGGACGCCGAGCTACACCTCAGTACGCAGGCCAATAACACCAATTACCGCAGCGCGCTCTTTTGGCACCAGTTTGGCGTATCGCGCGTAATACTGGCGCGTGAACTCTCTTTTGAGGAAATCGCTGACATTAGAAAAAATGTACCCGACACATTAGAACTCGAAGCTTTCGTGCACGGTTCGATGTGCATTTCTTATTCCGGGCGCTGTTTGATTTCCAATTACATGACGGGACGTGACGCCAATCAGGGCGCCTGTGCGCACCCTTGCCGTTGGAAATACCACCTGGTCGAAGAGCAAAGGCCGGGCGAATATTATCCAATTGAAGAAACTGAGGGCGGCACCTACTTTTTTAATTCAAAAGACCTCTGCATGATTGAACAGATACCGCAACTCGTCGAATCCGGCTTGGCCAGCTTGAAAATTGAGGGGCGTGCCAAGACGATTTACTATGTGGCCAGCGTCGTTCGGGCCTATCGCAAGGCGCTCGATGACTATTACGCCGATCCGCAAAATTACTCCTTTGACAGCAGTTTGATTGACGAAATAAAAAAGGCCAGCCATCGCGAGTTCACCAGTGGATTTTACAATCAAAAGGCAGCTGACGACTCACAGCTGTACAGCAGCAGTGCCTATATTAGGGATTACGACTTTATCGGCATCGTCAAATCCTACGACGCATCGACCGGACTCGCCCTCGTCGAACAGCGCAATCGGCTGTTTAAAGGAGATGCCATCGAGCTGATGGGCAGTGGCTATCGCGGCTTTGCACAGACAATTGAAGTGCTCTTAGACAAAGATAAAAATCCAATCGACGTCGCACCGCACGCGCAGCAGAAACTATACATCAAAATGGTTCAGCCGGTGCGCGAATACGATATATTGCGTCGAGCGGTAAAAAATAAAAAGTAGCGCTCTATCCATCGCCTCGCTTGTCACATATACGCAACGGTTTTGATATTGATTTTATGTGTCATTTTGAGCGCGCAGCGCGGAATCGACAAATTTCACTTTTGATTTTTCTTTTTTTTCATCTAGAGCGCGGCGAGAAGGAGATATCTCGCATTTTTCGGCGCGCGCTACTGACGACACTTGGAGTTTGAATTAAATTACGAAATAATAATATTTAACCATTAAAAATGTACTCAAACGAGTATAGTTTTTTGCCTTTTTTTTGATGAAATTTTTGTAGGGACAAAAAATGCATAAACTCCCTATATTTAGTTGTTTTTAAGCCGCCAGAATACATTGCCAGTAAAAGCGAGAGCTGACAGCGCGCACAATGGCTAAAATGTTAAGAATGCAACTTGATTAAATTTTGGAATGATGCTCGTTGCGATAAGTAGGGGTATCTAAAAGTAAAGTGCGACGTTTAAAGATTGTGCGCAGTTACAGTATTTAGAGTTTAGCGGATTAACTAGCACGAAGATTAATGGCTTTGGCGGCGATTATTTCGTCGTGAAAAATGGCGGTACAGCGATTGCCAAAAGGGCGAATGAGACATATTATTTTAACGAAAATCAGTCTTATCAGGTGTACTTACAGGTTGCGTCACCGTCTGTAGCTTTGAGGAAAAATGGCAGCGCGATAAAGGTTAGCTGGGCTGCTGTACCCGGTGCGACGGGTTATCAGGTTTACCGTGCCGATAAGAAAAACGGGCCGTTTATAAAGTATAAGACGACCAGCGGTCTCAGTTATGTCAATTCCGGTAACTTAGTGCCCGGGATGCCTTACTTTTATAAAGTGCGCGCTTATCGCAAAGATGGTAGCAGCTATAGCTTTGGCGGTTTTTCAGTGGTCAAAGGCTACTATGCGCCGGGCGCACTGACTGCGCCGGCTAATCCGAATTTGACACTTGACGAAAATGATGGTGGCATACGCCTCAATTGGAATCGCGAAGGCAGAGTCACTGGTTATCAAATCTATCGCGGCGTAAGTACAGACAAGCCTTTTGGATACTTGACGACGCGGTTTGGGGGGGCTACAGTTTATACCAATTTATCTGGCATCACGCCGGGTAGGCCGTATTACTATAAAATTAGGGCTTATCGTATGGCTAAGGGCGTTAGAAAGTTTGGCCCATTTTCAGTAGTCAAGGGTATGGTTGCCGGCACCGATGAGGCGGCGCTAGATGCGGTAATTTTCAGTCTTGAAAATAACCTCATATACGCGCAATCTGTGTCATTTCGAGTGTAGCGCGAAGTGTGGAATCGAGAAATTTCGTATCCCAAAGTCACATCAGGATTATTCCGATAACATCGAAATGTCATCTCGCATTCAAAAGCGGCTCTCAAAAAGGGTCGCTTTTAAGCTATATATGTGCCTGACACCGAAGTGCAAACTCTTTACTTTTACGATTTTTTATTTGTCGAAGACAAATATCACATCGCGCAAAGCACGATATTTGATGCCGTTCAAGCAGAATATCACGAGCTCTGAGCACAATTCATTTAAAATACTAGCATTTGTTTCGTGCCTGGTACTACGTAACACAAAACCAGCGCGGCGTTGTCTTCTAGCTGGGTGCCTGGTACCTTTAAAAACAGTTTTGTCGTAAATAATCGTGCCTGTCACCAATATAGGTACAACGACAACCTCAACCCATCATTTTGCCACTCTGCTATCAGCGCCTGTCACCTTTGTACGGCATATGAGCTTTCGTCATGTGCCAATCTGTCGATTTTCGTCGACCTCACTTTATCGTTCATCGTAAAATACGCTTTTGCCGCATACTAAAAAGTGATGCTGCAAGCCAATAGTGGCGTTTCCCACACGCCAAAAGCGCCATGGCGTTTCATTTTCATAAAACGCCATCGCGATTCATTCCCAATTGCAATTGTTTCTAATAGCTAGTGTCAAGCGTTGACTGCAATGAGCCTGTTATTCAATTCACAGTACTCTGGTGCCGTGTTTTAGCCTGCCGTAAATATAACTCTTCGATACATCAAAAAGCTTGCTCACCACCCTAACTGGCATCTGCTTAATTTCGACAAGCTCTTTAATCAGCGCGTGCTGCACTTTGTCAAAGTATTTGATTAATCTAGCGCCCTTTAAGTCTTCCAGCTTAAGCGCCAGTTCTTGTAATAGCTGCTCAATCGCTTCGACGTTTTGTGTACCTTGCAGTTTGTCTATTAGTTTTTCTAAAAACGGCCAGTTGTCGGCGCGCTTGAGTTCAGCAAGTCTTGTCATTAACTCTTCTCGCGGCATCTCTAAAAACTGATAGCAATCTTCTAAATCGCAGATGCCTTTGCCTGTCTGGTAATTGCTATAGGACGAATAGCGGTAGTTATAAGTGTCTAGTTTATGGTGTTTGACAGGGTTTCTGTGAATGTAGTCAATCAGCGTGATAAAGTAAACTAGTGAGTCACAATAAAAGCTGTTATAGCGCCCGTTAAAGACGGGACCGACGTGTGGGTAGACTTTGTTATACCATCTGGCGAAGGCCGACTGCACATCGTGCATAAACGCGGAAATGCATTTTTCGCCCGCTCTATTTGGCTTACCGGTCTGGATG
>PDWI01006060.1_pt1 | contig 15342 bp, 18 predicted proteins | sample 1430891 | NCBI WGS metagenome assembly PDWI01 (sample SAMN01162508, study PRJNA174530) | Oral metagenome, whole genome shotgun sequencing project. | biome: Marine environment; feature: Marine mammal; material: Swab sample of the gingival sulcus; isolation source: swab sample of gingival sulcus... | reverse complement strand
GCCGCTCGGGTCAAAGACCTGGCGACGATCCGCGGCGTCCGCGCCAACCAGCTGATCGGCTACGGCATCGTCACCGGCCTCAAGGGCACCGGCGACGACCAGCAGGTCTACTTCACCCTGCGCTCGGTGCAGCTGATGCTGCGGCGCCTCGGCGTGCAGGCCGCTCAGGAGAGCAAGTTCGACCTACGCAACCTGCGGCTGCGCAACACCGCCGCCGTGATGGTCACCGCCGAGCTGCCCCCCTTCGCCAAGGCAGGCTCGCGGATCGACGTCACCGTCTCGGCGATCGGAAACGCCAAGAGCCTCGAGGGCGGAACCCTGATCCTGACGCCGCTGCGCGGCGTGAACCTCAAGATCTACGCGCTCGCTCAGGGCGCGATCTCCCTTGGCGGAGGCTTCAGCGCCCGCGGACAGAGCGGCAGCCGGGCCCAACGCAACCACCCTACGGTGGGGCGGATCCCGCGCGGCGCGCTGGTCGAGCGCGAGGTAAAGAGCCGCTTCGTGCACCAGAACAAGCTGATGATCTCGCTGCGCCGCCCGGACTTCACCACGGCCAAGCGGCTGGCGGTGGCGGTGAACAAGGTGCTGCCGAAGGTTGGCAAGGCCAACGAGACCCTCGCGGCGATCGCCAAGGATCCGGCCTCCGTCGTCGTCACGGTGCCCAAGACCTACGCCAAAAAGACCGTCGAGCTGGCCTCGAAGCTGGAGCTGGTGGAGGTGCGCCCCGACGCGCCGGCGCAGGTGATCATCAACGAGCGCACGGGCACGGTGGTCGTGAGCCGGAATGTGAAGCTCACCCCCGTGGCGGTCTCCCACGGCGCGCTGACCCTCGAGGTGGATGAGCGCTACAAGGTCTCGCAGCCGAAGGCCTTCGGTCGTGGGCAGACCGCCGTGGTGCCGGACTCGCGGGTCCGCGTCAGCGAAGGGATGGGGAAGGTCAAGCTGCTTCAGGGTGGCGTCAGCCCCTCGGATGTGGTCAAGGCCCTCAACGCCCTGGGCGCCTCGCCGCGCGACCTGGTGGCGATCTTCCAGGCGATCGAGCGCGCCGGCGCGCTCGGCGCCAGGCTGGTGGTGCAATAATGACGGCGCCTGTTACCACCCCCTCACGGCGGGCGGGCGTCGACCCGCTGCGAGCCGCGCTGGTCGCCAAGGCCGGCAAGGGCGGCGGCGACGAGGCGATGCAGGCCGCGAGGCTGCTCGAGAACCTCTTTGTGCGGCAGCTGGTGAAGGTGCTCGGCAAGGACGTGGAAAAGAACAGCGCGCTCTTTGGCAAGAGCGTCGGTCGCAGCATCTACCAGGAGATGTTCAAGGGCGCCGTGGCCGACACGATCCACGACGCTGGCGGGCTGGGCCTCGCGGCGCAGCTGGCCGACCAGCTGCGGGTGGCAGGCGGCGCCAAGGCGGCGCAGGACCTCCTGGGTCGCGTTACGGCGCTCGGCGTCGCGCCCTCCGCGCCGGGCGAGGTCGCGACCCGGTTGACCCAGCGGCGCGGCATCCGCGCGCTCAGGGCCGCGAAGGCCGCCTCGTCGGCCGCCCGGTCGGCAGAGCCGGCCAGCGGGCGCGAGCTCGGCGGCGTGCGCTTCGCCGCGCCGAACCGACGCCAGGCGAGGCCGGTGCGCGATCGCGACGGGAAGCTGCGCAGCCCCCTCGCGTCAGGTCGGGTCGGCCGAGGCGGCCGGCTGAGCGCCCAGGTCGGCGCCCCGGTGGCCGCCGCCGGCTCCGGCAAGGTCGTGCAGGTGCTCGACGACGGGCTGCTGATCGACCACGGCGCCGGGCGCCAGACGCTCTACCGCGGCCTGGGCACGGTCGAGGCGCAGGTCGGAGACCTGGTGCTTCGAGGACAGGCGCTAGGCGAAGTCGGCGCGAAAGGCGAGCTCCGCTTCTTCGTGAATCAGGGCGGCCGATGGCTGCAACCCCCCGAAGTGAAAAACTTATTGCAGGCTAAGGGCGCCCGATCAGCACCCGGCTCGGTCCCGAAGGTGTGGGGAAGCTCCTAAAGGTCCTAGACGGGCGACCGTTGTCTTTGGGCGGAGGCGAAAACCGTGAGAATCATCGACAGGGACAAGGTGCTTTCGGTCGACACCCAGCGCCCCTCGAAGGTGCGGGTGGAGGGCGGCGAGAAGGTCCCCAACGGACCGGATACCGTGCGCCTGAGTGACGAGGTCCAAAGACTCCGCCAGCAGCGCCTCGAGCGCGTGGCCGAGCTCGCCCAGCAGGTGCAAGACGGCACCTACGAGCTGGACTTGGACGCCATCGCCCAGGCGATCGTGCTCAAGGAAGGGGACTGACGTGGGCGACCGGCGAGCCGAAGGCGGCGACCCCCGAGGGCTCGCCGAGCGCCTCGGGCGAGCGCTCGCGCAGCAGCGCGAGGCGCTCCTCGCTGGCGACTGGCGGGCGTTGGCGGCCTGCGCGGAGCGACAGGAGGCGCTGCTCGAGGCGCTGGACCTACGCTCGGTGGGCGCCAGCCCAAAGACCCGCGAGTCGCTGCGGCGGCTGCGGCGTGACGCCGATCGCAACGCTCGCCTGGCGCTTCGCCTGCGCGAAGGGCTCGAGCGGCGCCTCCGCGGCGCGTGTCGCCAGGTAACCTACGACCGCCGCGGCAAGCTCGGCACCGGCGCCACGGCGCTCTTGAACACGAGAGGCTGAGATGGGCGGGATGCTCGACGGCCTCGGGGTTGGCTATTCGGGCGTCAGCGCGGCCCGGGCAGGATTGCAGTTGACCTCGCAAAACATCAACAACGCCAACACCCAGGGCTATCACCGGCGGACGATCGACCAGTCGTCGCGCCCCGGTCCGCCCGTGTTTGGCGGGGGCGTCTCGGTCGACGGTGTGGTGCGCGTGCAAGATCGGCTCCTCGGGGCTCAGGTCGAGACCAGCGCCGGGCGCCAGGGCCACGCCGCGGCGCGCCACGACCTCCTGGCGCAGCTCGAGGGGATCATCGGCGATCTTGGCGAAAACGGCGTCGGCGGGGCGATCTCGCGGCTCTTCGCGTCTTTCTCGCAGCTGGCCTCGACCCCCGGCGATGGCGCCGCCCGGGACGAGGTCCTCGCCGCGGCCGATCAGGTCTCTTCGGTCTTCAACCAGGCTGCGACGCGCCTCGACGAGCTCGCGGCGGGCGTCGACAACAGCATCGAGGCCGGCGTGACGCAGGCTAGCGAGATGCTGGCCGAGGTCGCCGAGCTCAACGGTCGGATCCTCCACATCGAGGCCTCCGGTGGCAACGCCGCCGAGCTGCGCGACCGCCAAGACACGCTGCTCGGCGCCCTGGCGGAGACCCTCGGCGCCGAGAGCTTCCAAGACGCCGACGGCCAGACCACCGTGCTCCTCGGCGGCATGACGCTGGTGCAAGACGACCACGCGGTGAAGCTCGAGACGGCGCCGGACGCCAACGGCCACCTCCAAGTCGAGCTGGTCTCGGGCACGCAGCGCTTCGACCTCACGGCCCGGGTCGGGGGCGCCGTCGGCGGGCAGATCGCGGTGCGAGACCAGAGCATCGTCGAGGCCCGGCAGCGCCTCGACCAGCTGGCCTTCGATCTGGGTTCGGCGATCAACGGCGCCCACGCCGCCGGCTTCGGTCTGGACGGATCGACCGGCCTCGACCTCCTCGTGCTCCCGGCCACGGCGCCCGGCGCGGCGGGGCAGATCGCCGTGAACGCCACCTTGACCACCGACCAGATCGCGGCCTCCGCGACCGCGGCGGGCGTGCCCGGCGACGGGGCGAACGCCCTGGCGATCTCGGCCCTCGCCGACGCGACCCTGGCCGCTGGCGGCACCCGGACGGCCGCCCAGGAGGCCGGCGCGATCATCGGCTGGGTCGGCGGCGAGGTCGACGGCGCCGTCGCCGAGGAGGCCGCCGCCTCCGACGAGCTGGCCCACCTCGAGATCCTCGCGGAGAGCCGAGAGGGCGTCTCCTTGGATGAAGAGATGGTGCGGCTGATCGAGTATCAACGCAGCTACCAGGCCGCCACCCGCGTGATCCAGGTCTTCGACCAGCTGCTCGACCAGCTGATGAGGTTGTGATGCTAAGGGTCACCGAGCGCATGGGCCGCATGACCACCGAGCGGGAGCTGAGCCGCCTCGGCTATGACCTGCTCTCGCGGCAGCGGCAGGCCACCGACGGGCTGAGGGTGAGCAAGCCCTCAGACGATCCCACGGCCGCCCGCGCGTTGGTCGAGCTCGATCACGCGATCGCGACCAACGCCCAGCACCTGCGCAACATCGATCTCGGGATCGCGGACCTCGACGTCGCCGACGACGCGCTCTATTCGGCCTCCGAGGTGCTGCAGGAGGCGCAGGCCCTCGCGCTGCAGCTCGCCAACGGCACCATGACGGCCCAGGAGCGCACCGACGCGATCGAGGCGGTGCGGGGGCTCCGTGAGCGGCTGGTGGCCGCGGGGAACGTCGAGGGCGCTCAGGGCAGTATCTTCTCGGGGCATCAGACCGGCTCGCCGGCCTTCGACGCCGCGGGGAGCTACCTCGGGGACGCCGGGCAGCGCAGGCTCTCCGTCGGCGACGGGGTGATCGAGCGGATCGGCCTCACCGGCGACGAGGTCTTTCGCCCGGCCGGCGGCGAGGACGCCTTCGCGGCGCTCGCGGCCCTCCAGGCGGGGCTCTCGGCCGACGACGGCGCGGCGATCGCGGCGGCGGCGGCGCGCCTCGACACAGCGCATCATCAGGTCGTGTCTGCGCGCTCGCGGATCGGGACCCAGCTCGGCACGCTGCTGACCCAGGGAGAGGTGCTCGCCGACCAAAAGCTGCGCTACGCCGAGCGCCGCGCGGGCCTGGTCGAGGTCGACGGCGTCGAGGCGATCTCGGAGCTGGTCGAGGCGCAGGGGGCGCTGCAGTCGGCGCTGCAGGTCAGCGGCCGGGTCCTCAACACCCTCAGCCTGGTAGGTCAGCTATGAGCGCAGGGAGCGGCAGCTGTGATATCGTGATCGAGGGAGGAGCGACCCTTGCTCACGTTCACCCGCAAGCCCGGGCAGATGATTCGAATTGGCGACGGGATCCGTATCACGGTCAAACAGGTCCGGGGGCGTCAAGTGCGGCTGCTGATCGAGGCGCCGGACGACGTGACGGTGCACCGCGAGGAGATCTATCTCCAGATCGCGGAGGAGAACAAACAGGCGGCGCAGGTCGATCCCGAGGCGCTCGAGTTGCTCGAATGAGCGACGCGACGTTGCCCTTCGACCAAGAGGGTTGCCTGCGGGTGGAGAGCCAGCAGCTCGGCGTGTTCCAGGTGCCGCGGGATCAGGTGCTGCACTTCCCTCGTGGCGTGCTCGGCTTCGCCAACGTCCACTACTTCTGTCTGCTCGACGTGCGAGAGGGCTCGCGCTTTAGGCTGCTTCAGAGCTGCAAGCGCTCCGAGCTGGCCTTCGTCGTGATCGAGCCACAGAAGATCGATCCGCTCTACCCGATCGAGCAGCTGGCGGGGCTGGCCGTGCCGCCACTGGAGGCGGGCGAGGGCATCGGGGTCGCGTGCATCGTCACCGTCCGACCGCCGCCGGTGGGCGTGACGATCAACCTCGCCGCGCCGCTGGTGATGGGGGTCGACTCTCGCCGCGGGGCGCAGGTGATCCTCAATGGCTATTCCGTGCGCCAGCCCTTCAGCGCGTGAGCGCGGTGATGAGCGACGCGCCGACTCCCCCCGGCCCACCGAGTCTGGAGCGCGCGCTCGAGCGCCACGTCCCCTCCTTCTCTCGGGATCGCCTGCGCGCGGCTCGCGGTGATATCGAGCTGCTGCGAGAGGATCCGCTGGTGCTGCGGGCCGGCGGTCGACAGGTCTGCAGCGCGACCAACCCCCTCGGCGAGGCCCGCCGCTGGGCCGAGCGTCAAGAGCTCGCGCCGGGCGACGTCTTGGTGGTCTTCGGCGTCGGCGCCGGACATCACCTGCTGGCCCTGAGCGAGCTGGCCGTGCGCCGAGAGCGCCCCGGGGCCGTGCTCGTCGTCGAGCCGGACAGCGCGCAGCTGGCGGCCGTCTTGCAGCGACACCCGTCGCTCCCCGACGTCGAGGCCACAGACGATCCGCAGCAGGTGCGGGGGTGGGTCGCCAAGCGGCTCACCGTGGGGCGCAACGCTCGGCTGCTGGTCTGGCCCGCGGCGGCGCGGCGCCATGGCGACGCGTTCACGCAGGTGAGAGAGGGCCTCGCCGCCGCTGTGGAGCTCTCCGAGATCACGCTGCGGACGCTCCGCAAGCGCAGCGGCGTGTGGATCGAGCACCTGCTGCTCAACCTGCCGCAGGCGGTCGGATCCGTGCTGGCCTCCGGGTTGAAGGGGTGGCTCGCCGGGCGCCCCGCGATCCTCGTCGCCGCCGGTCCTTCGCTGGCGCTGAACGTCCAGGATCTCAAGCGGGTCGAGGGGCGCGCCGCGATCATCGCCGTCAACACCTCGCTGGGAGTGCTGGAGCGGGCTGGCGTGCGCGCCGATCTGGTGGTCGTGCTCGAGGCCCTCGACGTCAGCGAGCAGTTCGCCGGCCTCGCGCTCAACCGCGACGTCCCCCGGCTGCTGTCGATCGGCGCCAACCCCGCGCTCTTCGCCGACGCCCCGGGCCCCGTCCTCCCCTTCGTGGAAGACCTCCAGGGTCAGCGCCGGATCGGCGCGGCCGCGGGCTTTCGGACCATCCCCGCCGGGGGCTCGGTGGCCAACGCCGCCTTCGCGTTGGCCTATCGGCTCGGCGCGTCGCAGCTGATCGTGGCCGGGCAAGACCTGGCCTACCGTGATGATCGCGTCTACGCCCCGGGGACGCTCTTCGAGTCGATGCGGGTCACCCTCGACGACGATCGCACGGCGAGCTTCAGCGGCATCGAGGCGAAGCGGCGGATCGCCGAGAGCCGCCCGGAGGTCGCCGACCGCTACGACCGGGGGGCCGTGCTGAGGACCACGGCGTGGGGTGGCGAGGGCGAGGTCGTCACCACCGAGGCCTTCAACTACTTCCGGCACATCTTCGAGCACTGGGCGCGCACCGCCGAAGCGGAGGCGCCGCGGCTGATCAACGCCACCGAGGGGGGGGCGCGGATCGCCGGCTTCGAGGAGCTGCCCCTCGCGGAGGTCGTCGACGCGCTGCCTGCCGCGAGCGCCGGGCCATGGCCCACCGAGCCCGTGTTGGAGGCGGGCGCGCTCTGCGCCGCGCTGGAGCGCGAGCTCGCGGACGTGCGGGTCGTGAACCAGGTCGCCGCGTCGTTGGCGTCCGGGTGCGACGAGCTGACCGACCAGGTCACCGCCGAGTTGCACCTGCTTCGCGAGCGAGTCGAGGACTGCGGGCTCTTCCACGCCTACGCCTTTTCAGAGCTCTTGGGGCTGATCGTCGGCGAGGAGCGCTCTCCCCGAGCCCTCGGCCGGCGCCTCGCGGAGCGCGGAGAGCGCCTCGCCGAGCGCCTCGGGGCGGCGCTGGCGGCCTCGGCGAAAAAAAAGCGAGGCGATCGAAAAAAAAACTAAAGTCGGCACCCCCTGCCGCCGTTGTCTCCGGCAGAACATAGAGCGTCACGACCCACACGCGGGCCCGGGACGCTCGTCCACTCAATCGAACCCGGACAAAAGGGCATGGTCGCCCGCCGACGCAAGCGTCGGAACTCCAAGGAGGAGACAATGGGTTTTTCACTGCAGAGTAATATTGCGTCCTTGAACGCTCAGCGCACGATGATGCGCACCGAGCGTGGCCTCAGCACGTCCATGCAGCGCATGTCGTCTGGGCTGCGGATCAACTCCGCCGCCGACGACGCCGCGGGCCTGGCGATCAGCGAGAAGCTGCGCAGCGAGGTGCGCAGCCTCGCGCAGGCGCAGCGCAACGCCAACGACGGCGTCTCGCTGCTCCAGACCGCCGAGGGCGCGCTGGCCGAGAGCAACGACATGCTCGTGCGGATGCGCGAGCTGGCGGTGCAGTCGGCCAACGGCACGCTGGGGAGCTCGGAGCGCGCCGCGCTGCACGAGGAGTTCGACGCCCTCCGCTCGGAGATGGATCGCATCGCGAACGTCACCGAGTTCAACGGCACCAAGCTGCTCGACGGCAGCGTCTCCGGCGGCGTGACCTTCCAGGTCGGCGTCGACAACGTCGCCGCGAACGACCGCATCACCGTCAGCATCGGCGAGAGCGACGCGGCTGGCATTGGGGTCACGAGCACCATGACGTTGAGCACCATCAGCGGCGCTCAGGCCGCCCTCGGCCTGATCGACACGGCGATCAACAACGTCGCCAGTCGCCGCGGCGAGCTCGGGGCGGCGCAGAACCGGCTGATCAGCACGGTCAACAACCTCTCCACCTCCCACGAGAACCTCTCCGCCGCGAACTCGCGGATCCGAGACGCCGACATCGCGGCCGAGTCGGCGAACTTCGCCCGCTCCCAGATCCTGATGCAGGCGGGTGTCTCGGTGCTCTCTCAGGCCAACCAGATCCCGTCTCTGGCGCTCTCGCTGATTTAAGAGCACCCCTACACAGTCCTCCCGTCGCCGAGCACCGCACTGCCGGCCGCTTTTTCGGCCTCAGAAAGCTCGCCGTACCGCCCGTATGGCTCGTTTCTTCGGCGACGAAATCGGCTCGGCAGCTCAGCACCCGGCTCGGTCCGGACTGTGTAGGGGGCTCTTCAGAGCACCCCTACACCTTCCTCCCGTCGCCGAGCACCGCACTGCCGGCCGCTCTAGAGCGGCGCGCGTCCTGCGTCGCTCGCGCGACGCGGGGCAGGTCGTCAGGACCCTCCGGGCCCGCGACCTGGCGGCCTGACCCCGCCGAGCGTCCTCCCTCTGTCTCTCCGCACCGTTTTGGCGTCTTGGGACCCACGCGCGACCTGCGCGTGGGGTTTTCCTTTTTTTCGCGTTGCGCAGCGCGCCGACACGGTCGCCGACGAGCGGCAGGCAAGACCGAGCAGCGCCGGCAGCGAAAAAAAACGTCTCGGGGCGAAAAAACCGCTCAAGTTTTTGTCGCGGCGGCCGTTGTTACGACCAGGGCATAGACCGCTGTCTGCGTGCTCAGCGGTCGTTCGGTCAAGACACCCATCACTGGGCAGGGTTGCCCGCCGTCGGTCCACGCCGACGGGTCTCCAAGGAGGAGCATATGGGACTATCACTGAAGACGAATGTCGCGTCTCTGAACGCTCAGCGTACGATGATGCGTACGCAGGGCGGGCTAGGGACTGCCATGCAGCGCATGTCGTCGGGGCTGCGGATCAACTCCGCCGCCGACGACGCAGCGGGCCTGGCGATCAGCGAGAAGCTGCGCAGCGACGTGCGCAGTCTCGCGCAGGCGCAGCGAAACGCCAACGATGGCATCTCGCTGCTCCAGACCGCAGAGGGAGCGCTCGCGGAGAGTAACGACATGTTGATTCGTATGCGTGAGCTGGCGGTACAGTCTGCCAACGGCACTCTCGGAAGCTCGGAGCGTTCGGCGCTGCACGAGGAGTTCGACGCCCTGCGCTCGGAGATGAATCGTATCGCGAACGTCACCGAGTTCAACGGCACCAAGCTGCTCGACGGCAGCGTCTCCGGCGGTGTGACCTTCCAGGTCGGCATCGACAACGTCGCCGCCAACGATCGGATCAGCGTCAGCATCGCGGACTCGGACGCGGCGGGCGTGGGGATCACCAGCGGCATGAGCTTGAGCACCGTCAGCGGCGCTCAGGCGGCGCTGGGGCTGATCGACACGGCGATCTCGAACGTGGCGACCCGGCGCGGCAACATCGGCGCGACGCAGAATCGCCTGACGAGCACCATCAACAACCTGGCGACCTCTCACGAGAACCTCTCGGCCGCGAACTCTCGCATCCGGGACGCCGACATCGCCTCCGAGTCGGCGAACTTCGCTCGCTCGCAGATCCTGATGCAGGCGGGCGTCTCGGTGCTGGCCCAGGCCAACCAGCTGCCATCCCTCGCGCTGTCGCTGATCTAGCGGCGGCTGAGGCTCCCTCCGCCTCGTTGGGAGCTAGCCGGTCTGTCTGGCACGCGCCGGCCGGCTAGCTTCTGTCTTCCCCCTCTCGCCCTCTCGCTCACGCCGCTTCGCCCGCGGATCTCGCGGTGGTGCGTCAAGCGCTCGGCGGAGCCGTCGTCGAGATGACGCCACCTCTCGCAGGCGCGCTTCTCCCTATTCCGTTGCCTTGTCTGCAATTCTCGTGGGTTGGGCTGCTGGGCATGTTGGCATCGGGGCTGCATAACGTGTCGCCGAAGCGGAGGTTCCGATGCCCCAAAAGCTCTTGGAGCGAATCGACAGCATCTATCGCTATGTGCAGCGAGCTCAGCAGGATCAGGATCTGCGCTCGAGGGTCTGCCGGCGGCAGGAAGAGGTGTTGCGGGTTGAGCTCGTCGGTGTCGACCAGGCCCGGCTCTTCGACCTCAACGTCGTGGTGGCCAGCGTGGTCGCGGAGGCGCTGCCGGTCTGTCGCTCGCTGGGCGTCAGCCTGCGAGTCTGGCAGGCGGCGGACCTACCCCCGGTGCCGCTGCTGGTCGAGCCGATGCAGCATACCCTGGCCGGGTTGATCGACCTCTGCCTCGATGAGGAGAGGGTCGAGGCGCTCGAGCTGCGGACCTGGTCCGAGCTCGACTGCGTCGTCGCCTCCGTCGAGCGCCGCGTCAACGGCGCGGGCGGCGACGATCCCCACGCGTGTTGGCGGGAGCTCGCCCCTGGGGCGCGCCTCGAGCTCTTGGTCGGCGCCCAGGCGCTGCGGGCGCTCGGGGGAGCGCTGAGCATGCGCAGCCGGGGCCGGCAGCTGGTCTGCCGCGTCGAGATCCCGCGCGGCGCCAACGCCATGCCCTTGGGTGACGGCCACGACCTGTCGGCGAGGCGGCCACAGCAGGTCACACCTGAAATCCTCCAGCTGAACCCATGAGGAGACCGTGATGAACACGCAGACGAACACCAGCATCTCGCATCCGATCAGCCCGCCGAACCCGGCCGAGGTCTCGGCGCTAGCCACCATGGCGCTGAAGAACACCCCGGAGTACGTCGACCACATCAAGGGCGTCTTCGGCAGCTGCCTCGAGCACCTGCGCAGCGGCGCCGACCGCGAGGCGATGATGTCTCTGGCCCGCGGGGCAGACGACCTCCATCAGTTCACCCTGCTGATCGGGCTGATGGTCGACGCCTCCCAGGGGACGCTGCAGGGCACGGCGCGGTTTCGCCGTGAGCTCGACCGCTGCGTCGCCGAGATGCAGCGGGCGCTGGTGGCCAATGATCTGATCGCCGTCTCGGACCAGATCGACGACGTCCTGCTGCCGCTGCTGCAGAGCTGGGACGTCGCGGCGGACGAGCTCGCTGGCGACCTCGCACAGGCCTGAGACCGTGGACGCCTACCACGTTGAGGCGCTGCTGCCTCTGGCGCTGCGGCCCTTGTCGGCCGCCGACCTCGCCGCGCGCGGCGCGACGGTGCTCGAGGGGCCCTTGGTCGAGCTGCCGCGGGCCGCGCGCCGCGGCGACGGCGTCGACGGGGTGGAGGAGCTCAAAGAGCGGATCGGCGCCCTGGAGAAGAAGGTCGACGTGCTGATCGAGCTGCTGCTGCGCAAGGAGCGCAAGGACGCGCGACACGCCGCGGCCCCGGTGGCGCTCTCGATGGAGCGCGTCGTCTTCGCTTGGCCCGAGCGCCTGGCGCCAGGGGCGAGCTTCGAGCTCGAGCTGCAGCTGGCGCTCTTGCCGCCGACAGAGCTCCACCTGGTGGTGGAGATCGTCTCGTGCGAGGCGGTCGAGGACCCGCCAGCCGGGCGATCGGCCTTCCAGGTCGAGGCGCGCTTCGCCGCCCTCGGCGAAGACGAGGCCGACGCGATCCATCGCTACCTGCTGACCTGCCAGCGGCGAGCACGTCGCGCGCGAGGGGCGGCGTGACGCGGATCGCACCAGCGGCGGCGCTGCGCGCGCTGCGGGCCGTGGCTCAGCGACGCAACCCCGCGCTGCAGGTCTTTTTCGATCCGGCGGACGCCGAGACGATCGTCATCGCGGTGCAAGACGAGGGTGGCCCTGGGCGGGTGCTGCGGCGGCTCGACGCGGCCAGCGCGCAGGACCTCGCCAGAGCGCTCGACGAGGGCCGCGGCATGTTGGCTCGGGTTATCTGAGGTCGGAGAGCACGATGAGCAGCGTAAACTTCGGCGGTCTGGCGAGCGGTCTCGACACCGGGGCGATCATCGAGGCGTTGATGGCCACGGCGCGCCGACCGATCACCCTCGCCGAGGAGAAGAAGGCGGCGCTCAACAGCAAGCTCAAGGCCTACGGCACCCTGAGCTCGAGCCTCGCCAAGCTGCGCACGACCGCGCGGACGATGGACACCAGCCGGGAGATCCGCGCGTTCTCAGCCCAGAGCTCGGACACCTCGGTGCTCGAGGCGGTGGCCTCGAGCGGCGCCAACCCGGGGAGCTACGCGCTGACGGTGAACAACCTCGCGCAGGCCGAGCGGACCTACTCCGACCCCTTCGCCAGCAAGGACGTCGCGGGCCTCTTCGGCGACGGCACGCTGACCATCACCGACGGCTCGGGCACCCCGGTCGACGTGATCGTGGACGCCACGGATACGCTGGAGAACGTGGCGAGCAAGATCAACGACGCCACCGCGGCGGTGAACGCGGCGGTGGTCTTCGACGGCGCGAGCTATCGGCTGCTGGTGATGGGGGAGGACACGGGGGCGGCCAACGCGATCAGCTTCGCCGAGGCGGGCTCCCTCACCCTCGATCTCGATGATCCGGCCAACGAGGCGCAGGCCGCGCTGGACGCGACGGTCACGATGGACGGCATCACCTTCAACAGCCAGACGAATCAGCTGACGGAGATGATCCCGGGGCTGACGATCGACCTCAAGGCCGCGAGCGCCGACGCGATCACGATCAAGGTCGATCTCGACGTCGAGGCGATGACCTCGAAGCTCTCGGAGCTGGTCAAGGACTACAACAGCGTCGCGAGCTTTCTCCACAGCCAGTTCACCTACAACGGCGCGGCGAACATCGAGGGGCTGATGGGAGAGGGGGCGGCGCGGACGGCGAAGTCGCGGCTTCAGGCGATCCTCGGCGACGAGGTCGCCGGCGCGGGCGGCGCCTTCAGCCGGCTCTCCGAGCTCGGCGTCAGCACCGCGTCCGACGGCACCTTGAGCTTCGACACCCGCGCGTTCAAAGAGGCCCTCGCCCGGGATCCGGATGGGGTGGTGGGGCTCTTCGCCTTCGACGACGGAGACGAAAACCTCGACACCGACGGGGTCGCCGTGCGGCTGGTCAACGCCCTCGACGCGCTGCTGCAGGACCCCGATGGGCTGATCCCGACCCGGGAAAAGGGCTTGCAGAAGAGCATCGACGTCGCCGACGACCGCATCGAGGACCTCGAGTACCGTCTCGACGACTACGAGGACCTGCTCCGTCGTCAGTTCGCCGCGATGGAGGAGGCGATGGCGCAATACAACAGCACGGGGACGTTCCTCGCTCAGCAGGTCTTCTGACGCCCGGCCCCCTCGGGCTCGCTTCTCTGCCCCGGAGGAGCTCCGCGGCGCCGCTCGGGCGCCGGAAAACCAAAGCGCGGTGCGCTGGAGACAGCGCCTTCCGCCGCCTTCGTCGAGGGTAGGTCCCGCGCTCGCGCGCGAGGCCTGCCCCCGCGCGTGATCATTTTCCCCTCAAGTTCTCTCCAGCGAGCGCGTTGCTAGAGGTGAGACGCATGGGCCATGAGCCCAAAACCTGGAGGGAATGAGCCATGACTGGAATGACGCTGAGAACGAACGTGGCGGCGCTGGGGGCCCGCCGAAACATGTCCTCGACGGAGGTGGACGTGGCCAAAGCCATGGCTCGCCTCTCGTCGGGTCTGCGAATCAACACGGCCGCAGACGACGCCGCAGGGCTGGCCATCTCGGAGAAGCTGCGCGCGCAGGTGCGGAGTCTTCAACAGGCGCAGCGAAACGCCAACGACGGCATCTCGCTGCTGCAGGTCGCCGAGGGCGCGCTGAACGAGGTCAGCGACATGCTGATCCGCATGCGCGAGCTCGCGATGCAGTCGGCCAACGGCTCCCTCGGCACGGGCGAGCGGGTCTCGGTCAACGACGAGTTCCAGGCGCTCCGAGACGAGATCGACCGCATCGCCGCGGTGACCCAGTTCAACAGCCAGACCCTGCTCGACGGCTCCCTCTCTGGCGGCGTCGCCTTCCAGGTCGGCGCCCAGAACCTGGCGAGCGACCGGATCACGGTCAGCATCGCCGCGGCGGACGCGAGCACCCTCGGGCTGGTCAGCTCGATGTCGCTGTCGACGGTGACCGGCGCGCAGACCGCCTTGGGCCTGATCGACACCGCGGTGACGAACGTGACGAGCCTGCGAGGCGACATGGGCGCCGCGCAGAACCGGCTCTACACCAGCATCGAGTCGATCGCGACCACCCACGAAAACATCAGCGCCGCGAACAGCCGGATCCGCGACGCGGACATCGCCGAGGAGAGCACGCGCTTCTCGAGAGCGCAGATCTTGATGCAGGCCGGCGCCTCGGTGCTAGCTCAGGCGAACCAGCTGCCGCAACTCGCGCTCTCGCTGATCGGCTAGCGCCAGCCTGAAGGGAGGATGAAACGATGCTGCAGGCCGCTGCACAACTGAGACGGTACCGAGAGATCGGCGTCCGCACCGCGAGTCGAGGCCAGCTGCTGCTGGCGCTGTACGACGCCGCCGTGCGCTACTGCAAGCTCGGCGCGGAGTCGATCCGCCGCGGAGACGTCGTCGCCAAGGGCCGCGAGCTCCAGCGCGTATCCGATATCGTCGCCGAGCTGAACAGCACCCTCGACCATAAGGTCGCACCGGAGCTCTGCGAGCGCCTCGAGCAGATCTACTTCTATATGCAGGAGCGACTCGCCACCGCCAACGCCGCGATGGATCCCGGGCCAGCAGAAGAGGTCGGACGACTCCTTTCCATGCTCTATGAGGCCTGGATCCAGGCGGTCCAAGAGGTCGAAGGGGCTGGAAAATGAACGTCGCCCAGCCCCTCGAGAACGCGCTGCACGAACGGATCGCGATCCTGCGTGAGATCGCCCGGATGACCGCGGAAGCGGACGACCATGGTGAGTTCGACGTCGGCACGTTCCAGCGCTTGGCGCAGCTGCGCGAGAGGGTGCTGGCAAGCTGGCCCGAGATCCCGGCCGGCCCGATCACGGAAGCGGTCGAGGGTCTGCGGAAGGAGGCCCGGGCGTTGGTCGACGAAATCGAGCTGCTCGACAGCCGAGTCCACGAGCGCGCTCGTCGCCTCCGCGCCACCCTCCGCGAGCGTCTCGGGCGCCGTCGGACCCCCGACCGCTCCGCATCTTTTCACGCCACCGCTTGATCGCAGCTAGAGCGCTGACCAGCTTACCTCCCGTCGCTGCGCTGGTCTGCGACATCACAGCGGTTGTCGCTCGTCGGTTGCTTGCTACCAGCAGGCGCCCTCCTC
>PDWI01006059.1_pt1 | contig 15342 bp, 12 predicted proteins | sample 1430891 | NCBI WGS metagenome assembly PDWI01 (sample SAMN01162508, study PRJNA174530) | Oral metagenome, whole genome shotgun sequencing project. | biome: Marine environment; feature: Marine mammal; material: Swab sample of the gingival sulcus; isolation source: swab sample of gingival sulcus... | reverse complement strand
AAATATTCTGTGCCGAAAATCCTTTTATATCAGGTTCATTTCGTTTAATATATTCAGATAGATTTTTTACAACTGAATTTCCCCATTCTTTGCTATTTACTTTATTAGAGACATATTTCCCTACTTGCCAATACAAATTTATAAGTTCTTTATTAACAGCTTGATATGCTCTTTGTTTTGCTGAATTTATCAATTCTCTTATTTCTGCAAATTCATTATGCAATTCCATTTTTGTGAAGATTATTTTTTATCCAATTATACAAATTTTTAAAAAGTATTTACTAAACTATCTAATATTTTTTCTGTTATAAAATCGCTGGCATGTATAAATGTAGTATCTCTAAAATAGAACAACCCTTTTCTATCTTCAAAATATTCGCCTGTTAAATCTACCGTAAACCTGTCATGCATTTCGTCTATATTGTATGTATATCTTTTTTTGTTGTGTTTTATAACATACATTCTGTCTTCATATCCATTATTTATTATTACTTTTTTTATGTTTTCATAGTTATAAGTTCGACTGATTTTCAGAAGTTTAAAATCATGTTTTTTATATTTTTTGACAAGCCCATCATAATAATGCAAATTTTGACATACCTCCGCATGGCAATGAGGCGACCATAATTCTACACAAGTAAATTTATGTTTAGTCAGCATTTTCTTAATATCGGCAACTGTTACTTCCTCTACCAAAAGGTCTTTTGAGTTGTCAATTTTTTTATCAAAATTTTCTAAATTAAAATCAATAAATTTTTGTTTTGTTTTATCGTCTAAAATTCTATAATCTGTCGTATTTATTGATACAATATAAGGAATATAACATGCACTCAATAAAGATATGAGTATTGGAATAATGATTTTTAGATATTTCATAAAAACTAAAAATTTAAAAAAGCCTTGAAGAAATTTTTATCTTCAAGACTTTTTCAGTTATTAAGTTATGAAGTATTTTTTATTTAGCTATTCTTTCCAACCATTTTACCATGCTTAACATAGCAATCATGGAGATAGAACAAACTACAATAAATACTGTCCATGTTACGCTGATTGAGATGTTTTCGTACATCATAGCACCTAAGAATAACGAGAAGTTACCAACGGCGGTGGCTGCCAACCATGCTCCTTGCATTAATCCTTGCAAGTGTGCCGGTGCTACTTTTGATACAAATGATAATCCGAGTGGCGAAATGAATAATTCGGCAACTGTCAATGTGAAGTATGTGGCGAATAACAACCAAGGTGTAACACGCGCACTGTCTTCTAATCCGCCCATACCAAGTACCTCTTTATGAGTAGGTAAGCCTATTGAGCCTATTGCCATAATTACGAATGCTGTGGCGGCAATTCCCATACCGATTGCAATTTTCTTAGGGGTAGATGGTTCTTTGCCTTTTTTAGCCAATGTTGAGAATAACCATATAATAAGAGGTGTCAAGAATACTACCAAGAAGGGGTTAATGGCTTGGAATACTTCGGCGGCTTTGAATAAATTGCCTCCGAGGAAGGTGTAATCTTTTGCAAACATTGTGAGTGTCAAACCGTTTTGGTGGAATGAGAACCAGAAGAATATCACTACGCCAAATACTGCGAATAGTGCTAATAAACGTTGTTTGATTTCTTGTGCATCTTGTTTTATTTCGGCTTTTGAAACTTCACTGCCATCTTTTGCTTTACCAACTTTGTTGGGGTTAGGGAACATATTTTTGTACACCAAGAATATTACAAGTGATATTACCATTGCGATTATCGCAACTGAAAATGCGTAATGGAATCCTGTGTTAAATGCTGATAGATAGTCATTTGCAAATACTTTGAAGTCAGCGGGAGTTGTTCCGCCCGATACTGATGTTGCCAATTCCGAAAAACGTCCTGTTGCGATGTCTTCCGACATTTTGCCGTTTAAGTATTGATGGCATAATCCGGGAAGGTCGGGGTTGTATGCAAAACCTTGTTTTTTCACAAACCAATCTCTCACAGAAGTTGCAAGGAAAGGAGCAACCATAGCACCTATATTTATAAACATGTAGAATATTTGAAATCCTGCATCGCGTTTGTCTTTATATTCCTCTTTATCATACATTTGACCTACCAAGGCTTGTAGGTTTCCTTTGAATAGTCCGTTGCCGAAAGCTATTATAAGGAGTGCGGCTAAGGCAATGTATTTGGTGGTTATGAGCGAGGGAATTGCTAAGAATACATAACCTAATGCCATTACTAACAACCCTGCGATGATTGTGCCTTTGTAGTTGTTTATTTTGTCGGCGATTAAACCTCCAACCAAAGCTAACATATAGATAGCTCCGTAGAAAATTGAGTACATTCCGCCGGCTTCGGTGCCGGTCATGTCAAATTTGGCCATTAAGAATAAGGTTAAAATAGCCATCATTGTATAAAATCCAAAACGTTCGCCGGTGTTGGCGAGAGCGGCCGGGATTAGTCCTTTTGGGTGTCCTTTTAACATATCTTTAAGTTTCTAATTAATACTTTTTTTAACGCTCGCAAAGGTAATTATCTTTTTGAATTTTGGAAACTATATTTTTGTATTTGTGGTTTTATTATACTTTTGCGAGTGTTTTTCAAATTTATATTTTGGTTATAATTTTAATTTATGTTTTCATTTGTAAATGATGTTTTTGTGAAAGCAAATTTCAACAGAGTGAGATATTGGTGGCTGATACCGCCCGTGAGCGTGTTGATATTGTTTTCAATTTATTTTTTTATTGACATTTCCACATTCGAGCAAAGATATATCAATTTGAATAAAGATTTGTTTTTGACCATGAACAACGGCATTTCGCTGTTCAAAGATTTTTGGTATAACATAACTCAACTTGGCGATGTGGTTATCGTTTTTCCATTGCTTTTTATATTTCTTTTTTACGCACCCAAAATTTGGGAAGCCCTTATCACTTCGTCATTGATGTCGCTTATAGTGAGTTTTGGTTTGAAGGAATTTTTTAGCGTATCGCGTCCTGCGGCGGTTTTGTCTACAAAGCGTTTTACCATTATGGGTGAGTGGCTTACGAGTAAAACGTCATTGCCTTCGGGACATTCCATTACGGCTTCGATTATTATCACAACCTTGCTCGTTGCCTTTATGCCAAGCAAATTTTACGGCAGATTGATATGGAGTTTGCTGTTTATTTTCTTTGGTGTAATTATAGTTTTATCGAGGGTGGGAGTAGGCGCTCACTACCCTGTTGATGTGCTTACGGGAAGCCTCATCGGTTTTGTACTTGCTGTTTTTGGTATAAAATTAAACACCAAAACACGGTGGCTTTCTTGGGCTGAAAATCCGAAATTTCACCCTATATTTATGTTGATATTTATATCTTGGGGCATAGCTCTTGCAGATAGAATGACCGAAATCAGCCTTCCTGTGTACTACATTTCATTATTTTCATTAATTACAACTTTGTACTTAATTACAATACAATATGTTAAATATAAAATTAAACAAATCGGCACTAATAATTAGCCTTTTTACACTCATAGCATACCACCTTTATTTTTATAAATTCGTATTAAAAAACATAAACCTCTCAACCCTCAACGGCGTTTGGCTACTTGCGGGACTTACAATTTTAGCCATAATATTCAATGCACTTTTCTACTACATCATATTATTTTTGTTCAAAAAAGTAGGCAAATGGATAATATCTATTACATTCATAATCAATTCAATAACACTTTATTTTATAAAAACCTACGGCGTAATAATCGACAAATCGATGATAGGAAATGTGTTTAACACGAATTATGACGAGGCAAGCAGTTTCTTCTCGATAACACTCATCGTATTTGTGATATTGCTCGGGATAGTGCCAAGTTTTTTGCTTTTCAAAATAAAAATCGAACCCGTAAAAATAAAAAAATTCTTCATCAATATAGCCCTTGCCGTAACATTTATACTTGCTTTTGCATGGGGCAACTCGTCGAATTGGCTGTGGATTGACAAGCACTCAAAAACCTTGGGTGCATTGGTTATGCCGTGGTCATATTTGGTAAATACATACCGATATTTTTATCATAAAAGTTTAGAAAATCAGGAGGAAATATTGCTTTCCGATGCCACCATAAAAGATAATCAAAAGGCTGTGGCAGTGCTTGTTATAGGCGAATCGGCAAGGAGCAAAAACTTCTCGCTATACGGATATGAAAAGGAGACAAATCCATTGCTTTCAAAAATGGAAAATCTGTATCACTACAAAGCAAAATCATGTGCCACATACACCACCGCAGGCGTAAAATGTATGCTGGATTACAAGCACACCGGCACGCTTTATGAGACTTTGCCTAACTATCTGTATCGCAACAAAGTAGATGTGATATGGCGTAGTTCAAATTGGGGACAACCAAAATTAAAAATAGAAAATTACAAGGAAAGAAAAGACCTGAAAGACAGTTGCAACGATAGAAAAATTGAATATGACGAGGTGCTGATTTGCAATCTTCAAAAGGAAATAAGGGAAAGCAAAAGCAACAAAATTCTAATAATATTGCACACAAGCACAAGTCATGGCCCGAGTTATTATGAGAAATATCCGCCCGAGTTTGAAAAATTCACACCCGTATGCCGAAGCGTAGAACTGTCGGAATGCAGTCAAGAGGAACTCATCAACGCATACGACAACACCTTATTATATACTGATTATATTCTTGCCGAAACAATCAACCAACTAAAACAGCTCAAAGAGTACAAATCGACCATGCTTTTTGTGTCTGACCACGGCGAATCGCTCGGCGAAAATAACCTGTATATGCACGGCTTGCCCATGAGCGTAGCCCCTGAGGAACAGTTTGATATTCCGTTTATAGTGTGGGTGTCGGGCAGCACCATGCAACTAAAACCCAATGCCGAATTGTCGCAACATAATGTTTTCCACAGCATTCTCAATTTTCTGTCGGTGGAAAGCCCAATCTACAACGAAGACTTAAACATATTCAAAAAATAAGGCATGAAATTTTTTTTAACAAAAAATATTTTTTTACTTTTGCACCCTCAAACATTTTTTAAAACAAATAATCCATGATGAAACAATACGAAACCGTTTTCATAGTAACTCCCGTTTTATCTGACGCACAGGTAAAGGAAACGGTAGACAAATTCAAAAAAATCCTTACCGACAACGGTGCGGAAATCGTACATGAAGAAGATTGGGGAATGACCAAATTGGCTTATCCCATTCAAAACAAAACAACCGGCTTTTACAGCTTAGTGGAATACAAAGCACCCGGTGCCGTGATTGAAAAACTTGAAACCGAATTTAGACGAGACGAACGTATAATCCGCTTCCTAACTTTCCGAATGGATAAATATGCAGTGGAATATGCAGAGAAAAAAAGAAGAAATAAAAAAGAAGAAATCGAAAAAAATTAACACACCATGGCAAAAGAAGTAAGATACCTAACCCCGATTTCCGTTGATACAAAAAAGGATAAATATTGTCGATTTAAAAAATACGGCATAAAATACATTGATTACAAAGACCCTAAATTCCTTAAACAATTCTTAAACGAACAAGGAAAAATAATACCAAGACGTATCACAGGAACATCATTGAAATACCAAAGAAAAGTAGCACAAGCAGTAAAACGTGCTCGTCATTTAGCCCTGTTACCATACGTAACCGACCTTATGAAATAAAGGGATTTTTGTATATTAATAAAGACATAACACAATGGAAATCATATTAAAACAAGACGTTGCCAACTTAGGCTTCGCCGGCGATATATTAGAAGTTAAAAACGGATATGCCTTCAACTACCTTATCCCACAAGGTTATGCGATAAGAGCAACCGAATCAGCAAAGAAAGTACAAGCCGAAAATAACAGACAAAGACTACACAAAGAAGAACGTCTACGCAAAGAGGCTGAAGAAATAGCTGAAAAATTAATGAATAAAAAAATAAAAATTGGTGCTAAAACAAGTTCAAAAGGCACTATATTTGGTTCTGTAAATACAATTCAATTGGCAGAAGCAATCAACAAAAAAGGTTTTGAAATAGACCGCAAAAAAATAACCATAAAAGAAGACCCAATAAAAGAAGTTGGCTCATACACAGCAGTTATCTCTCTTTACAGAGGTGTAAAAGTTGAACTTCCTTTCGAGGTGGTAGGAGAATAATTTATTTTTTACTCATTTTTTTACTCATAACTATCAAAACCGTATGTCAATTTTTTTGCATACGGTTTATTTTTTTTGTGTGTGGGGATTTAAAAAATTGCCCTTACCGCAAGATTTCCCGAATGAATAATTTTTGTGTTATCACTCTTTCGTCCTGAGTATAACAAGTTTATTTCAAAGTACTTAGACAACTTTATAGTCCAATTTACAGTCCATTGAAAATTATTGCCATGCTTCAAGCCGGACATCATTTTATAAGCTATTGAAGTTTTGTCATCTCCAATAAAAGTATTATTCACATATTTTAGTTCAGTCTCAAAAATATTATTATTCAACTCATTCATTTTCAGGTTTATACCCGTTGCATATTGTGTTAATTGCTCATCCCCCAAATCATTAAAATTACATTTATAAATCACAAAGGGGCTTACATCAAACTTATCAAACAAATTTAATATTGCTTTAAGGTTATACTCCTGTTTATAAATGTTATAGTTAGAGTTTTTGGGGATTTCGATAAAATAATCGTCTTTCCCAATCAGCATACTTGGCGAGATAGTAATTTTAGCAAAAAACAAATTTACTCCAACAGTGTGATTATTAGTAGATTGCGTGCTTACTCCATTAACTTGACTAATATCATTTTGTGAGTTTTCATAGGCATACATAAAATTAAATAATCTTGAAGCAGGACTAAAAAATAATTTGGAACTAAGTTTTTGTTGTTGCTCAAAAATCAGACTATCAGGTATATAGGTGGGAAATAATTTGTAATTTGCAGAATATGCCCTATTGTTTGAGAAGTAATTTTGCAAAGAAAAAGGAGTTATTATTTCGTGTAGTTTATTATTGGAATTTTCGAATAATCGAGCAGGAAAAAAGGCAAGCGAAATGTCAATTTTTTGTTCGTAAACCGGCGTGTATTCCTCCGTAGGAAGTTGCATTTTTATATAATTTGCCTCACTCGGAAAAACGGCAGTTACAAATTCATTTATTTCGGCTATGTTGTTGTTATTAAAGTCTTTCCAGACGTAATTGCCTTGCCCCGTTGCGACTTGAAAATATTTAAAATCTCTTTTCATTCGCTGCCCCATTCTATGTTCCACTAATGAGTTAAATATCAATGCTTTATTAAAGAAATTGCAGTCGTAATTTATCGACCCGCTTGGATAATTTTCGATTTTATTTTCAGAAATAGTATCATGTTTGCCCGTTGAATTGGCGAAATTAAAATTTATTTTCAAGTTTTGATGCTCGGAATGCAATGGGGTTAAATCTATTTTTAAATCCAAATGCTTACCCACATAATCAAGGCTATTGCCCTCATTATCAAAATTTTCACGCTTAGATAAGGACACGGCAAACGGCAAGAGAACATCGCCATTTGACTTTAACGAGACGGCAAAAGTGTTATAACGATAACTTGCAGAATCTAAAATATCATTCGCCGAAAACACATTGCGTTCGCCTTCATTCGAGACCTCCAAAACATGCTTTTTTAGAAGAAACACCAACCGACTTTTATAGCGTAAAAAACTACTTTTTTGATTTTCACTTACAGTATTTAAGTATGAAATTTTATGCTCGGTTTTAAATTTTGCTCCATTATAATTATACTCAGCCGTGTAGTTTTTTCCTGTAATTTTGTTTGAGATTTTCAAATAATTTCCCGATATTGAAATCTTATTTTTTTTTGCATCTAAAAAGAGCTTTGCCGTTGCCAAATTCATAGCATTATTTTTGTTTACAAAATTGATATTGTAATCTCGTTCAAACTCCGGTGAATGGAAATTCTCAAAGGCATTGAAATTTGCAGATGTATGCAAATAATCGGTATGCAACCCCAGCACGTATCCTTTACAACTATCTGATTTACTTAGTGTTTGGGTGTGAAAAGCATAGCCTGAATTATCATCATCATCTAAGTCTGAGAATAAATTTTGGTCATTATTGCTCATTGCAAAATCGTATTTTATAGTATGATTTGCACCTAACAAAGATTCGCCTCCTATCTCTACAAAGTATTTATTATCAGGACTTTGCAACTGTTTTACAGGCGAGTAGCTTCCTTGCAACTTGCCATTTACAGGGGCAACCCATTTGTAAATTTTGCCATTTACATCGGTGGCTGTTCTTATGTAATTTCCCTTATTTTCGCCCATATAAGCAAACTCAACATAGTAATCATTCTTAGTTTTATTTTCTGTATACACGTATATATCAGTGTATTGAGTGTTGCTGACGAGTGTGTCAATTTTCCGATATGCTATTCTGTTTGCATCAATGGAGTCAATGCGTTTTGCGGAAGTTATAATTGCTTTTTGAGGGTCGTCGCCTGCATTGCGAAGTATGTTTTTGAGGGAATCGTCCAATATTTCAGTGAGGTTTTGGCCGTTAATGTCTTTTTCGGCTAAAATGCCTATGTGTAATTTAGTATTTTTTAGTTTTTTTCGCAAATTCAGCCCGCCCATAAGGCGTGTGTAATTGCGTTCGGAATATTCAAACTCCACCAAAATTCTATTATTTCTGTACACAGGGAAACGGGTTGTAAAAGTCAATTCCGCCGTATTGTAGTTGATGGTGTAATCCTTATCTTCGCCTCGCTCTATTTGCTTGCCATCAACAAAAACTCGCTCACTGCCGGCAAGTATTATAATGAGGTTCTCATTGTTTTTGCCTTGCAGTCTGTAAGGTCCTTGATTGCCATCTATTGCATTGAATTTCATGCGTTTAAACTTGCCTTTTTCTATTGCCGTATTAACTTGCAGAGCAAATGCCGAGTCTTGCGATTTGAGGTATTTGTACTGAAAACCTTTTACCTTTTTTTCGGATTTTAAAAACTTGCCGATGCTGTTGTCCACGGATATATCGCCGGCTGAGAGGTTGTGTTTTTTATTTTTGACCTCGATATAAATATTATCCAACTCTCTAATGTTTTGAGTTGTCCCATCGGGCTGGATTGGGATATTATCATCTGATAATGAGGCGTTTAAAAACAAACCATTAGATAATTTGCCCGATAGTTGCAGGTTCATTTCGGAGTTTAAACCGGGGTCGCTGTTTGTGCCAACAGATAATCCTCGTGATATTATTCCACTTTTTTTTATTGTGCTGTTTTGCTCCGGCACCGGCTCATCTTCATCATTGAGGTTCGGCTCTATCTTTAAGGGTTTCAGGTTGTTAGCAGGGGGAGCATGTAGCGAATATGGTTCTATTGGTGAGGCAAATATGCGATATTCAAGATTTAAACTTACAGGGTATTTTTTTTTTAAGGTTATTTCACGAACAGCATAATCAACTGTATATAAGGTGTTTGAAAGTTTACTGCCATCGTGAAATGTTATTTTTATTGTGCCTGGAATTATGTTTTTGTGTGGTATTTTAAAGGCTTGTGTATTGGCGGGGATTTGGGTTTTGTGAACATTACGAAGTTCTTGGGATAACGCAATATGGATATTTGTCAAAAAAATTACAATAAAAATGTACTTCACTAATTTCAACAAAACACTTTATTCCTCTCTATGTGAGCAGTTTAGGATTAGTAATTTCTTTTTTATTATCTGATATGGAAAAACCTAATATTAAAATATCGTCAGTTTGTTTGGTTGCGGTTTTCATCCAGTCTTCGTTGATTTTTTCGAGTACTTTGCCTTGTGCTTCGAGGGTGTATTTTGAGGTTTCAAAAATTGTTTTTTTCAAGTTTTTTGCCATGAATTTTCTGTGTAGTTTACCACCAATTTGGTCGGCATAACCATCTGATAATAAGTAATATTTATCGGTTGGCGAGAACTTAAACTTGTTGTTGATGAACGGTTTTTCTTTTATATATATGCCTATGGGTTGGCGGTTGGCAGTTAATTGCACCAATTTTTTCTCGTCGTTTCTTATAATTTCTTTGCTTCTTTCGCCAAAATCTTTGTCGAGGTCATGTGTTATGATTAGTAAATCGTTGTTTGCTCCTGCGTATTGTATTTCTTTTGTTTTATAGTCAAATATCATCATTGCCAAGTCCATACCGTCCTTTAACTCATAGCGTTTGCCTGTTTGTTGCAGTGATGTTTTTACTCTTTCTCTTAATTCGTCTAAGATAGAGCTTGCTCGGCTAAGTTTCTTTTTTAGAACTACTTCGTGTAGTAGTGATATTCCCATCATACTCATAAATCCGCCCGGGATTCCGTGTCCGGTACAGTCGGCTACAGTTATAAACATTTTGTTGTCTATTTTCATCATGTGGTAGAAGTCGCCACTTACGATGTTTTGAGGTTTATTTATTATGAAGTAGTTTTTAAAGTAATCATGGAAGTTTTCAACTTTTGGCATTACGGATTTTTGTATCCGATGGGCGTATGACATGCCTGATTTTATGTATTCTTCTTTTTGCTCTAAGACTTTGTTTTTCTCTTCAAGCATTTTTGTTCTTTCCTTAACTTTGTTGTCCAAGCCTTGGTTTATTTCTAAAATTTCGCTGTATAGTTGCTCTATTTTTTCGTATGATTGTATTTGTCTTTTTGATATCAAATAGGCTTGTATTAAGATAAATACGAATAGCCCGTATGACATAATGTACTCTGTATTAATTATGTTATCGGTGTGTAACAGGTCGTTTATGACTGTTATGAAAAATATTAAAATTCCGGTAATGAATATTCTTACTTCTTTGTTTTTTATTGATTCTTTGAAAAGTTTTACCCCTACATATATGATGAATAAAAGTGATGGAATTTGAAATCCTATTAAGGTTGCCGAGATGTAATACATTGGTAATACGAACAATGACAAGATGAATACCGAGCTTATCAATGTGTATATTTTAAAGAATATTTTTTTGAAAATATTTATATATAAGGTGTATGTATATAGGAATATGCTCAATCCGGCGGCGTACATTGTGAAATATTCTATTTTGATTCTGATGCTCCACGGCAACAGGTTGATTATTCCAAATGTGCTTACGTGGTCTACCACGGCTATTCTGAGTATTAGCATCATCACGAATATTCCGAATGTGAGTTCCGAGAGGCGATTTTTTCGCAATAGCCATATCACGATATTGTATAGTGCCATAATCAACAAAGCTCCCATGAGGTACAGCCTTACTTCGTTGAGTTTCTTTTGTTTAAGTTTTTGCCTAACTTCACTGCCGAGTGTCATTGCGACGATTATACCGCTTTTGGCGTAGCTGTAATTTGCCACTTGTATCACGATTTGCGATGTGTCTGATTTTGGGGTAAAGTATAATTCTTGTGTTACAAAATTCGGCTCGTAGTCTTTTTTTGTGGTTGCGATTTTTCCGCTTTGAAGCATCAAGCTGTCATCAACAAAAACTTTATATGCTGTTGCAATGTCTTTCACAACTATTCCTAATCCTTTATTTTTGTGGTTGTGTATCAAATCAAGGGAGTAGGTTGCATACTTATACTTTTTGTATTCCTCTTTGATATTCCAATTTGACGGTACTTTTATGTATTTAGCTTTGTTTTTTGCTTTGCCGGCTTTGATGTCTTTTGGGGTTAATAGCTTGCCGGGATAAAATTTCCAATCGCCATTTAGCGGTATTATGTCCTCATCCAGCAATCCTTTTTTGATATTGGCAATACCTTTTTCTATTTGATAATCAGCGTCTTGTGCATAATTATTTTTGACTATCAAACTAAAAAGTATTATTAATATTTGGATGTATATATATTTTTTATGAGGCATAAAAATCAGTCGTTTGTCTTATAAGTAGAATACAAAGTTAATATTTTTTTCTTAAAACTATTATTTATTTGACGTTTAGCGTGTTTTTCACGATGAACAGCGGTCTGCCTCTGACCTCGTCATATATCTTGCTGATGTACTGCCCGATAATCCATAACAATATGAACATCAGTCCCATAAATATAATCATGATTACTGTCAGCCATTTATAAAGGTGGTAATATATGTCGTTTGCGATGGCATCGATTAGTTGATAAAGGAATAATCCGCTACCAATTATGATGCTTATAAAGCCGAGAATGAGTCCGATTTTGAGTGGGAATGAAGAGAAATTTAAAACGCCGTTCATTCCGAGTTGAGCGAGCTTTTCTATTGAATATGAAGATGTTCCATTATCTCTATCTGGGCGTTGATACTCCACAAAGTCGTGTTTGAAACCTGTCCACGCCACCATTCCGCGTATGTATCGCGAATGCTCGCCCATGCTGTTTATGATGTTTAGGATTTTTTTGTCGATAAGTCGGAAATCGCCCACATTGCCGGGAATTTCTATGTTTGAATATCGCCTCATCAAGCCGTAATAGACCTTTGAGCCTATGCGTTTTATGAGGTTATCTTTTCGATAATTTTGTCTTTTGGCATATACAATTTCGGCACCATTTTGCCATTTTTCAATCATTTGAGTTATTATCTTGGGCGGGTCTTGCAAGTCGCAATCCATTGATATTATAGCGTCGCCTTTTGCATAAGTCAAACCTGCAGTCAAGGCAGTTTGATGACCAAAATTTCTGCTTAAATTAATGAGTTTTACTTGGTTATCTTTTTCGGCAAGATTAGTTATAACTTGTTCGGTACTGTCGCTGCTACCATCATTTATGAATATTATTTCTATCTTATTTTCAGTGTGCAAATTCAGTTTTATAATTTGCGAATATATTTGTTGTATGTTTTTTTCTTCGTTATATGCGGGTATGACGAATGAATATAATATTCCGGTATTCATTTTACAATATCTTGTTTTTAGACAGTACAAATTTATTTTATTTTTCGATATTTTGTAAAAATAAATATTTTTTTGTATCGGAATACTTAATTTGTTTGTTACTAAAATAATAGAGACACACTATTAGTTTATCTCTACGGTTCTATAAATCCTCCTAAAAAAAGGGTGGGAGAATTGATTTTAAACAAAAAAAAGAAAATAAAAGGTCTTTTCAATCTCCCTAACCCTCTTCTCCAAGAGGGAGTTTTTACATTAAAAAAGACCTGAACAGGTTTTTGAAACCTGTCAGGTCTAAATATTTACAATCTATATTTTTAGATTTTTGCTTGTGGCTCGTCTACTTTTAATACGTCTTTGATTGCTTTTTTAAGGCTGTCTTTGGGTAATAATCCTACTGACATTTGTGGTTGCTCGTTCATTGGGACAAACAACATCGAGGGTATGCTTTGAATACCAAATTTGGCAGATAATTCTCTTTCTTGCTCAGTATTTATTTTGTAAATTTGTATCGCACCTTGATATTCTTCCATCAATTCGTCCAAAACAGGCGACAACATTTTACAAGGATTACACCAATCGGCGTAAAAATCTATGATGCAAGGTTTATCTCCTTCATATTTCCATTCTTGATGAATATCGTAATTAAATACTTTTTCCTTAAATTCTGATTCTGTTAAAAATTCTACTTTATACATGTTTGTTTTTTTAAGATTAAAAATTTATTGTTTCTTTGTCAATTTATATACCAAAATACATTTTTACGACAAAATAGACATTTTTGTCTTAATTTTATTAACTTTTGTCATACTTTTACTACTTACTGCCAAAATGCCACTACCAAAAATGCAAAAATACTTTAATGACCGAATATTTCAAATAATAACTGCAACCGCCAAAAAACAAAAAACAAGAGCCTTTGTAATAGGAGGTTTTGTGAGAGATTTAATCCTAAAACGCCCCTCCAACGACTTGGATATAGTGGTGGAAGACGACGGAATTGAATTTGCAAAAGCCATAGCTCGGCAGTTACCTCACAAGCCCAAAGTAGTGGTTTTCAAGAGGTTTAGAACCGCCATGCTTCAATATAAAAATATAGAGTTGGAATTTGTTGGTGCAAGAAAAGAATCATACAACAAAGATTCTCGCAATCCGATTGTGCAAAAAGGTAGCCTCACCGACGACCAAAACCGCAGGGATTTCACTATAAATGCTCTGGCAATAAGTATGAATGAAGAAAATTTCGGCGAATTAATCGACCCTTTTAATGGCATACAAGATATTGAAAATAAGATACTTCGCACTCCCCTATCGCCCGACAAAACTTTTTCCGATGACCCGCTTCGAATGATGCGTGCCGTGAGATTTGCCACTCAGCTGAATTTCAAAATTGACAAAAAGACATTGGATGGCATACAAAAAAATGCCAAGCGAATTGAAATCGTATCGCAAGAAAGAATAACAACTGAACTCAATAAAATTCTGCTTAGCAAACAGCCGTCAATAGGTTTTAAATATATGGACGAAACAGGTTTGCTGAAAATCATACTGCCTGAATTACACAATCTTAAAGGCATCGATGTGAAAAACGGCATAGCTCATAAAGATAATTTTTTGCACACCATACAAGTTGTTGATAACATCGCTTTACATACCGATAATCTCTGGTTGAGGTGGGCGGCATTATTGCATGACATTGCGAAACCTGCCACAAAACGATTTACGGGTAATGCATGGACTTTCCACGGGCATGAATATCTGGGCTACAAGATGACCCCTAAGATTTTCAAGCGGTTACATCTTCCGTTGGGGCAACCAATGGAGTATGTTCGTAAATTGGTGCGACTGCATTTACGCCCCGTTTCTTTGGTTACCGAGGAAATAACCGACTCGGCGATTAGGCGTATGCTGTTTGATGCCGGCGATGACATCGACGATTTAATGGTGCTTTGCGAAGCTGACATAACGTCGAGCATCGAGCAAAAAGTGAACAAATTTAAGAGTAATTACAAGAGACTTCGAGTGAAAATGAAGGAGTTAGAGGAGAATGACAAGTTGCGAAATTGGCAACCGCCTGTCTCCGGTGATGAAATTATGGCAACTTTCGGATTGAAGCCGTCTCGCACCATCGGCGTCATAAAAGAGGCTATAAAAGAGGCTATCTTGGAGGGCGAAATAAGAAATGACAAAGCCGAGGCTGTTGCTTTCATGGTAGACAAAGCAAAAAAACTTGGCTTAACCGTCAAAAACAACAACGTGTTTGACTTTGATTATTAGGTCTTTACTTCGGCACATTCAGAAAATACACTCATAAAAAATTAAATCCGAGTTTAGGCTCGGATTTTTTTGTTTTTTTGTAAGTTTTGGTCTTTCTGCCTAAGAAAAAAAATAGATGTACGTATTGGACATCGTTTTTTTTGTGCAGTTTCTTTAATATTTTTCAATCAAACTTTCTATTCTTTTTATTAAATCTTCTTTCGTGGTAGAGTCAATCGTTTTAAAAGTCTCTAA
>PDWI01006058.1_pt1 | contig 15343 bp, 15 predicted proteins | sample 1430891 | NCBI WGS metagenome assembly PDWI01 (sample SAMN01162508, study PRJNA174530) | Oral metagenome, whole genome shotgun sequencing project. | biome: Marine environment; feature: Marine mammal; material: Swab sample of the gingival sulcus; isolation source: swab sample of gingival sulcus... | reverse complement strand
GTATATTGAGATTGTTTCATCAACTCAGTTACACGTTGACCACGCTCTAACTGTTTGCGAGTTGCTTCATCTAAATCTGATGCAAACTGAGCAAAAGCAGCTAATTCACGATATTGAGCAAGAGCTAAACGAACACCACCACCAAGTTTTTTGATAATCTTAGTTTGTGCAGCCCCCCCAACACGAGATACTGATAAACCAGCATTAATTGCAGGACGAATACCTGAGTTAAATAAGTCAGTTTCTAAGAAAATTTGCCCATCAGTAATTGAAATTACGTTAGTTGGTACAAACGCAGATACGTCACCCGCCTGAGTTTCAATAATTGGTAATGCAGTTAATGAACCAGTTTGCCCTTTAACTTTACCTTCTGTTAAACGCTCAACTTCAGCAGCATTAATACGCGAAGCACGCTCCAATAAACGAGAGTGTAAATAGAAAACATCTCCAGGGTATGCCTCACGTCCTGGTGGACGTTTTAATAAGAGAGATACTTGACGGTATGCCCAAGCTTGTTTTGTTAAGTCATCATAAACAATTAATGCATCTTCACCTTTATCACGGAAATATTCACCCATTGAACAACCAGTATAAGGTGCGATATATTGTAATGCAGCCGACTCTGATGCCGATGCAACAACAACAATAGTATGTTCCATTGCACCATGTTCTTCTAATTTTCTAACAACGTTTGCAACAGACGATGCTTTTTGACCAATAGCAACATAGATACATTTCACACCTGAGCCTTTTTGGTTAATAATCGCATCAACAGCAATTGCTGTTTTACCAGTTTGACGGTCACCAATAATAAGCTCACGTTGACCACGCCCAATTGGTACCATAGAGTCAATTGATTTCAATCCAGTTTGTACTGGTTGATCAACTGATTTACGTTCAATAACACCAGGAGCAATTTTTTCAATTGGAGCATACGTTTCGGTTTCTATAGGACCTTTCCCATCAATAGGTTGTCCTAGAGCATTTACCACTCTACCAAGTAAAGCTTCACCTGTTGGTACTTCTAAAATTTTACCTGTACATTTTACAACATCACCTTCTGACATATTTTCATAGTCACCAAGGATAACTGCACCAACTGAATCCTGTTCTAGGTTGAGAGCTAGTCCATAAATATTATTAGGAAACTCTAACATTTCACCTTGTACAGCATTTTCTAGACCATGTATACAAGCAATACCATCAGATAGACTAATAATTCTACCCTCTGTACGAACCTTTGCTTTTGAGTCAACTGACTCTATTTGTGATTTTATAATATCTGAAATTTCAGATGGATTTAATTGCATAATTCTGCGTCCTCTTGTTTAGTTCAGTACTTTTTCTAACTGTTCCAATCGACCTTTTAAGGAGCCATCAATGACAGTATCACCGATTCTGATAACAGCTCCACCAATTAATGATTCATCTATTTTTATAGAAACCTCAACCTTCTTGCCGTATCTTTCTTCTAGCCTACTTAGTAGTTTTTTTTCACTTTTATCACTAAGCGGTTTAGCAGAAAAAATCTCTGCAATTACGGTATCATTGGATTGATTAACCTCTTTAATAAATAAAGAGGCTATTTCTGGCAATAGTACGAAACGTTTATTATGAGCCAATAAACCAGTAAAATTATTAAATTTTTCTGGAACCTCATTGATTTTTTCTTTTTCTAATAATACAGAAAAAACACTATTAAACTTATCCAATGTAAGATTTGGTGTTCCTAAAAAACGTCTAGTATCCTCATTATGACCAAATGCCTCACAAATACGCATTAATGGTAACCACTTTTGTGGTTGATCCTTACTTGCTATTTCATAGAGAGCCTTTGCATAAGGTCTTGCTGCGGTTAATGATTCTGCCATACGTCCTCTTATAATTGTTCAGCTAACTCATCAATTAATTGAGCATGTTTTTCATCATCAATTTCTTTAGCTACAATTTGGCTTGCACCAGCAACTACCAAAGATGACAACCTAGTTCTCAATTCTTCACGAATACGCTGTACTTCTTGTTCAATTTCAACCTTTGCTGTTGCTAATTGACGCTCACCTTCTTGCTTAGCATCATCTTTTGCTGCTTCAATCATTGCTTTAGCACGAGCCTCAGCAGAAGCAATAATTTCCATTGATTTTTGTCTGGCATCTTTTGTTAACTCATCAGATTGAGCTTGAGCTTGTTCCAAACTAACTCTAGCCTCCTCTGCAACAGCCAAACCTTTAGCTATTTTTTCTTGGCGAGTTTCTAAAGCATTAATAATCGGTGGCCAGACATATTTCATACAAAACCAAACAAACAACATAAAAGAAATTAGTTGTCCGACTAGTGTAAAATTCATACTCATGGCATTCTCCGAAAAGTGTTACAAAAATTTATTTTTAAGTATTTCTCAAACATTCTTAAAACTAAATCTACTAACCAGCTTTTGTGAAAATAACGAATAAAGCAATACCTACAGAAATCATAGGAACCGCGTCAATCAATCCAGCTAATAAGAAAAGGTTACTTTTTAAACGATTTTCCATTTCTGGTTGACGAGCAACAGACTCTATAAATTTAGAACCTAACGTTGCAATACTAAATGCTGCTCCAATAGCTGCTGAACCCAACATAATTGCTGCTGCTAAATATACCATTTTTTTCTCCTGTTATAAAAATTAATAAAAGTTAAAGAAAGATAAAATTAGTGCTCTTTACAAGCACTATCCAAATAAACAATAGTTAAAGCCATAAAGATAAACGCCTGCAAGAGAACGATTAAAATATGGAAGATTGCCCAAGGCAATGATAAAATCCATTGTGCATAAATCGGCAACAAAGCGATAAGAATGAAAATAACTTCTCCTGCATACATGTTACCAAAAAGTCGAAGACCTAAAGAAACAGGTTTTGCAACCAAAGTTACCAACTCTAAAATCAAGTTAAACCAAGACAAACCAACACTAGGTAACGGTTGTAAAGTTAGTTCTTTAGCAAAACCACCCACACCTTTAATCTTGATACTATAGAAAATAATTAAGAAGAACACACCAAATGCCATTGCAAATGTGTTATTTAAATCTGTTGTTGGAACTACTTTTAGGTAAGGAATACCTATCTCTGATGCTACTGCCGGCAACAAATCAACAGGAATTAAATCCATTGTATTCATTAAGACAATCCAGCAAAAAATTGTAAGTGCTAATGGTCCAACTAAAGGTTCATTTCCTTTAAATCCATTTCTGACATTGCCATCAACCCACTCGACAACCATTTCAACAAAGTTCTGTGCCATACTTGGATTATCTACAGAAACATTTTCTGCTACTTTTTTAAAGAACCATAAAAATAGCCCCCCCAAAAGCAAAGAGAAAAACATTGTATCTAAGTTAATTGCCCAAAAACCCATAGCAGCAACATCTTCACTACCATGAGCAATACCAAATCCTTTTTCTAATGTATGCCCTTCGTAAACAATATTATGAGGACGATAACCAAAAGTTAAATTTTGAAGATGGTGTTTTATATACCCAGAAGAGGATTGCATAGCTTCACTTGACATTATTTACTCTACCAATCAATGATGAATTAAAAAAAATCTGTCCCAAAATAAACCCTATTAAAAGAGGTTTTGCGGCTAAATTTGGATTTTGAAAAGCCAAAATCAACAAACAACCAACTAAAAAAAATCTTATTACTACACTTTTAACAAAGACCAATAAAGTTTGTGATGCACAACTAGAAACTTTATTTTTATAATAAAAATAAAACATATAATGTATCACCAAGCTAACCATACTTATGAACAAACCAACAACAAAGCTGGTATAACCTGCAAACAATAAAAAAACAAAAATAACAAGTACAAAAAAAAACCCAATATATGGGAAATTTTTTACAATTGCTGTCTTCATAATAAAAGCCATTACTGTCTGAGAATTATAGATGGTTATTAAACTATGGTCAATTAAAAATACACAATATTATTATTATTTATAGAATAAGATTCTACTCTATACCTAATTGATGGAGCAATTTCTTAAACATTTCCTCATCAGCAAATGATAGTGTTATTTTTCCTGAGCCTGAACTTTTTTGAGAAATATTTACTTTAGTTCTTAAATGCTCACTCAGTTTCATTTCTGTTTGTTTAATTTGTTGTGTTTTTTTATTTCTTGGTGCAGTATTAGGTTTTGTTCCAGCCTGTGTTTCTTTAACCAACGCCTCTGTTTCTCTAACAGACAAACCGTTTACTTGGATTTGTTTTAATAATACACATTGTTCTGCTTTTTCAAGAGATAATAATGCTCGGGCATGCCCCATATCAATTGATTTATTAATAACAGCTTGTTGCACTTCATCATCCAGCTCCAACAATCGTAAAATATTAGTAATTGCTGGACGAGATTGCCCTAACAATTCACCACAATCAGAATGAGTTAAATTAAAATCATTGATTAATCGAGAAATACCTTTTGCTTTTTCAATAGCGTTTAAATCTTCACGCTGTAAATTTTCAACCAAAGCAAGAGTTGCCGCATCATTATCATCAATATCACGAATAACAACTGGAATTTCCGTTAATCCAGCAATCTTTGCTGCTCTAAAACGACGCTCACCAGCGACAATTTCAAAATGTTTAGAGCCATCTTTTTGAATTTCTCTTACTGCCAAAGGCTGGATTATGCCGTATTGGCGAATTGAATCAGCTAACGTTTCTATTGCTTTTTCATCGAATACTGTACGAGGCTGAAATGGGCTTACGTGTAGTTCATTAATACCAATAGAACTGCTATTACTATTATCACTATTGTCAATAATCGTGTGAGATCCCATCAATGCTTCCAAGCCTTTTCCTAATCCTTTCTTTTTCATAAACACTCCAATTACACCCTTATGATAAACTTAATCTCTGCATTACTTCTTTGGCAAAATCAGAATATGCCTGTGCTCCCCGAGAAGATTTATCATAATAATAAACAGGCATTCCATGACTTGGTGCCTCTGCTAGACGAACATTACGAGGTATAACCGTTTGAAAAACCTTTCCTTGTAAAAACATTTCTAATTGGGCAGACACTTCATTTGATAAGTTTGCTCGACCATCAAACATTGTTCTAAGGAAACCAAGAATTTTTAATTTCTTATTAACCCCTTTCTGTAAATCAGATACTGTATCTAATAAAGCAGCAAGCCCTTCTAAAGCATAATATTCACATTGTATAGGAACAATTAAATGATCCGCTGCAGACATTGCATTGACTGTTAATATATTAAGAGCTGGGGGACAGTCAATAATAATAACATCTGCTCCAACATCTTCTGAAAATTTATCCAGCTGTTTACGAAGTATAAATGGAGCACCATCTAACGCTCTCATATGTACTTCTGCAACAGTTAAATCTTGGTTAGCAGGACAAATATATAAATTAGAAAAAGAAGTTTCTAAGATAGCATCTGCCAAAGCACTCTCGTTCAAACAAACATCAAGACTACTTAATTGCAATTCTCGTTTATCGATACCACAGCCCATAGTTGCATTTCCTTGTGGATCCAAGTCTATTAATAATACGGACTTTCCTTCCACACCAAAATATGCGGCAAGATTGACTGCTGTTGTAGTTTTGGCAACTCCGCCTTTCTGATTACAAATTGCAATAATATTCAAAATTAATCTCTCTTGTTTAACATTGTTTAAGCACTAATAAATATCGCTCTGCCTCCTCAAAAGGCACAACTAAATGATTTTTTTCAATGAGTTTAAAATCACTTGATAACTGACTTTCTTCTTCATCTGTGTAAGCAGACTTCATTGCCAGCCAATAACTATCTACTCCACCTAAATGGCGAGTTATTGTAGTAAAATTTTCTAAAGAGGTAAATGCTCGGCAAATAATAATATCTATTGCATCTTCCACCTGCCAGCTTTCTACCCTAACTTGCCGAACTAAAACCCTATCATCTAATTTAAGCTTAGCTACTATATGTCGTAAAAAACGACATTTTTTACCAATACTTTCGACTAAATCAATATGCAACTCTGGAAAAACAATAGCCAATACCACCCCTGGCACACCACCCCCTGTACCAATATCAGCGAGACTTTGTGCTGACAAAGACTTTATATAGGGAACAACAGATAAAGCATCAACAAGATGTCTTTTAACAATATCATCTAAACTTCTGATAGCCGTTAAGTTATAAGTCTTATTCCACTTTTCTAGCTCAACAGCATAATTAATTAATGATTCTACCTGTTCACTTGTTAAATTTATCCCAAGCTCATTAGTAGCTTGGGATAATATATTTTGTAAATCTTGCATACAATTAAAATAATAAACTAATTAATTTGCGACATAATGTACTCAACTAGCAATGGCACAGGGCGACCCGTTGCTCCTTCTTTACGGTTTTGCCAAGCAGTACCAGCGATATCTAAGTGAGCCCATGCCACATCTTTTGCAAACTCACCCAAGAAACAACCAGCTGTAATTGTACCTGCTTCACGACCACCAATATTCTGCAAATCAGCAACTGGACTTTGTAGTTGCTCAACATACTCTTCCCAAACAGGTAATTGCCATGCTCTATCACCTGATTTTTGCCCTGCTTGTAGTAGCTGTTCTGCCAACTCATCATTGTTACTCATCAAACCTGTGGCGTGAGTACCAAGACCAATAATTACAGCTCCCGTTAAAGTAGCAATATCAATCAAAGCCTTAGGATTAAATTGTTTTGCATAAGTGATTGCATCACATAAAATCAAGCGACCCTCTGCATCTGTGTTAAGAATTTCGATAGTTTTCCCAGACATTGATGTAACAATATCACCTGGTTTTGAAGCCCTATCAGATGGCATATTCTCAACTGCTGGTATAACACCAGTAACATTAATTGGTAAATTTAACATTGCAATTGTTTTAATTGTACCAATAACTGAACCAGCACCACACATATCATATTTCATCTCATCCATTCCTGCACCAGGCTTTAATGAAATACCACCAGAGTCAAAAGTAACTCCTTTACCAACTAGAACAATTGGAGCTCCCTCACCACCTTTGTATTCTAGTTTTATTAATCTTGGTTCTTCAATTGAGCCTTTAGAAACAGATAATAGAGAACCCATTTTAAGAGACTTTATTGCTTCTTCTTCTAAAACCTCTACAGATAAACTATCATATTGCTTTTCAAGTTCTTTAGCATAATCTGCTAAATAACTTGGCGTACAAACATTACTAGGAGCATTACCAAGCTCTTTTAATGCATTCATTCCAGCTGCAATAGCAATCCCCTGCTCTACTCCTGCTTCTAAAGATTTGTTATCTTCTTTGTCTGATAATAAATTTACATCTACAGAAAGTCTTTCTTCTTTTTCAGATTTATATTCATCACAAACATAATCAGCTGATAATAGATTTTGTACAAATAGTCTAGCTTTTACTTCTTCATCTAAACCATCAAAATCATCTAAAATCAATGTGGTAGCAACTTGATTAAACTTATATTCCTTAATATAAGCAGATACTTTCTTAGAAACTTGAACAAGCCCCTTTTTATCAGCTTTATAAGCAACTACAGCAACAGACTTAGCATCAATATTTGGCACATTATAAAACGTACGGATACTACCTGCTTTTTCAGGAAGCATTCCGTTTTCCTTCAATTGAGCAAAAAATCCCGAAGAAATACTATCTAGATTTTGCAAAACACTAGAAAAACCTGACTCTACCTCTTGTCCAACAATTAAAATATCAGCCTGAACTTTCTCAGGAACTGCTTTATTTATTTGAATATTCATACATAACCTCTTTGGTAAATTAATACTTAATAATAAATTGAAATCTGATAAACTTACAACCTTTAGGTTCAACTATTTTTAGCAACGGAGGATTGTTTGTTACGTCTCAAGAGACATATTGTAACGGAAATTTCAGGAATTTTCTTGGCAGTTGTTATTGCTTTGATTTTAATTATGATTAGCTTCCAGTTTGCAAAATTATTAAGTGAGGCTGCCTCTGGAAAAATAGTTGGTAGTGCAATTTTTAAATTAATCAGCCTACAGTTAGTTGGCCTATTTATTTTGCTCTCCCCTTTTGCCTTCTTTATAGCCATTTTAATTACATTAAATAAGCTGGCAAATACCAATGAATTAATTGCAATGAGGTCTATTGGATATAGTGATGTAAATATTTACCAATCCTTATTTACTGCTGCAATCCCGTTGTCTGCTATAGTTTTATTTTTATCACTTATTGTAGAACCTAAAACAATAGAATTATCTTATAGACTAGAAGAAAAAGCCGAAAAAGAATCCGAGCTATCAATTATGCAACCTGGAAGCTTTCGTAATATTGGTAGTAATATGACAATATTTGTTGCAGAGGCGAGTAATAAGCAATTTAGTAAATTTTTTATTTGGCAACGTAAAGATGATACTGAATCAGTTACTGTTGCAACATCTGGCAACCAGATAGAAAGTGATGGCAAGCGTTATATTGAATTAAAAAATGGCTCTCGTTATGGTTGGTCAGAAAAAAGTTCTTATTTAATGTTATTTGCTAATTTTATTGGACTTTTACCTGATATTGAAAATATTAGTTATGCCAATAAAATAAAAAGCTTACCAACAAAAACATTATTAGCAAAACCAGAGTTACCATATAAAGTTGAACTTCAGAAAAGAATAACTCCTGTTATCTCTATCCTGCTACTAACACTATGTACTCCTTTACTAATACAATTTAATCCAAGGGAAAATAAATATGGTAAGTTTATCATTGCAATTTTTATTTATGCTATTTACATAAATACTCAATACATAGCCAAAGTTTTTACCAGCAATGGGAAGATTCCTCTTTTTCCTGGTATGTATGCAGTGCATATTATTTTCCTAGTTATTTTACTATGCTGGATTATTGGCAAATACCACAAACAAATATTTAATTTAAGGTATTCTCGTGGGTAAATTAGATAAGCATATAATTACTGCCATTGTTTCTTCTGCAATTGTTGCACTGTTTGCTTTATTATCAATTGATATATTAAGCAAACTCATTTATGAGCTTGGTTCTGTTGGCAGAAAAGACTATACATTAATAACAGCAATAAAATATGTATTTGGCTGGATGCCAATGCAATTAAGTCTATTCTTTCCTATGGCACTACTTATTGGTGCCTTAATGGGCTTAGGAAATCTTGCAGCAAGTAATGAACTAACAATTATATTAGTATCAGGAATATCACGACTTCGTATTGCTATTGTTGGTTTTTTAACAGCAGCAACTATGGGAGCAATAATTTTACTTATCAATGAGTTTGTAGGAATTGGTATGCACCAATCAGTAGAGGAAATGCGAGCAGATGCCCTAGGGTACAATTATAATTATGTGAGAAATGGTATTTGGGCACAAGATAATAATCGCTTCATAAATATTAAAGGCATAAATTCTGATGGGCAATTAGCTGATATAACTATCTATGAATTAGATAAAAAGAGCCAATTCAAAAAAATTATTACGGCAAAAACAGCAACCATTTTGGTAAATAAGTGGCAACTAAATGATGTCACAATAAAAAAAATAAACACCAACAATATCAAACTAGAAAATCATTCTGAGGCAATATGGGAAAATCAATTAAATAATGACATTATTAATTTATTATTGGTTGATCCAGAATTTTTATCCCTCAGAGATTTACATAAATACAACAAGTATCAACTAGCAAACGGTGTTAAATCAACAAATTATGCTACAACATTTTGGCAACGTATTTTTTTACCATTATCTAGTGGTGTGATGTTTTTACTAGCACTACCTTTTGTATTTGGCTCACAAAGAAATAACTCTCAAGGAAGAAAATTATTTATTGGGATTATGTTGGGTATTGCCTACTATGTTTCTTATCAGAGTATAGCGAACTTAGTATTATTAACTGGTGCTCCTGTTGTTTTAGGAGCAATTATTCCCATATTACTATTCTGCTTAATGAGTTTTATATTAATGTTGGTTTATCACTAAATACATAACCTAGAGCTTTAGTGAAAAAAATGTATAATGACAAGACTTAAATAAGAAATAATTATAGGTAATAGTATGAGCTGGTTTGAAAAGTTAATCCCTTCACGTATAAACACAAGCGATAAAAAACAACTTCCTGATGGCTTATGGTCAAAATGTGATAGTTGTAATGCAACTATTTATACTGCTGAGCTTGAAGCAAATCAGCGAGTTTGTACTAAATGTAACCATCACTTAAGAATTTCAGCCAGAAAAAGATTAAATGCTCTACTTGATGAAAATAGCACTCAAGAATTTGGAGAAAAACTAAAGGCTGTTGATAAACTAAAATTTAAAGACAGCAAAACCTATAAAGACCGTATAAAAGCCGCTCAAAAACAAAGTAACGAAAATGAAGCCATCATAACTTTATCAGGCACTCTGATGGAAAACCCCGTTGTTATGGCTGCTTTTGAATTCAACTATATGGGGGGATCTATGGGCTCTGTTGTAGGTGAAAGATTTGTCTTAGCAGTCGAAAAAGCAATTGAGTTGAATGCTCCTTTTGTTTGTTTTTCAGCATCTGGGGGAGCGAGAATGCAAGAAGGCTTAATATCTTTAATGCAAATGGCAAAAACATCAGCCGCTTTAACCAAATTGTCTGAAAAAAAATTACCTTTTATTTCTGTTTTAACAGACCCTACTATGGGGGGAGTTTCTGCAAGTTTTGCAATGCTTGGCGACATTATCATTGCTGAACCAAAAGCACTAATCGGTTTTGCTGGACCACGAGTAATTGAACAAACTGTTCGGGAAACATTACCAGAAGGATTTCAGCGTAGCGAATTTTTACTAGAAAAAGGAGCAATTGATATGATTGTTGACCGCAGAGAAATGCGTCAAACATTAGCACAAATTCTAGATTTACTACATTACTCCAAATATAAAAAAGAACCCCCTGAGTTATCAACAAATTCTGATGACTCTGATAACAGCAACCAAGAATAACACTAATATTCTAATTATCTAAATTTGCCGATGAATTATAAAAATATTGATGACTGGTTGCATCACTTTGAAACACTACACCCTGTCGGCATTGATATGGGATTATCTAGAGTTGCAACAGTATGGCAAAAATTATGCCAGCACTACCATATTACTCACCTAGCCAACAAAAAAACAATTACCGTCTCTGGAACAAATGGTAAAGGCTCTACTTGTAAAATGCTATCGTTATTATTGCAAAATAAAGATACAAAAGTTGGAGTTTATACATCTCCTCATATTCATCATTTTAGTGAGAGAGTTCAAATAAATGGTAAAAATATCTGTGATGAAAAGCTTATAAAAGCATTTTCAGCAATAGAACATATTAGAGGAGAAATTAGCTTAAGTTATTTTGAAGCCACTACATTGGTTGGATTATTGATTTTTGCTTGGGAAAAAGTCGATTATGCCGTATTAGAAGTTGGTTTAGGAGGAAGATTGGATGCTATTAATATTATTGATGCTGATGCCTGTATATTAACTTCTGTTAGCTTAGACCATACTAATTTTTTAGGAGAAGACTTAGAAAAAATAGCTTGGGAAAAAGCTGGAATTTTCCGTAAAAATAAGCCAGCAATTTATTCTCAAGAAAAAATATATCAAAGTGTTATAGATTATTCTAAAGAACTCAATGTACCGCTAATCATTAATGGTAAAGATTTTCAAAGAAAAAATTTAACTATTTCTTTTCAAGAAAAAACCTATCAACTACCTGAAAAAATCGCCAATTTAGGACAACACCAACTACAAAATGCCACATCTGTTATTGTTCTATTAAAAATTCTAGAATGCTTACCAAACGATTATAAAAAGCGATTAGAAAATTTTTCCTTAAATGGTCGATTACAGCTTATAAATAACAATCCTGAGATAACTGTTGATGTCGCTCATAATGCTGATGCTGGTAAAGCTCTTGCTAATTATATCCGTAATAAAAACCATAATGGTAGAATTTTTGCTGTTATTGGTATGCTAAAAGATAAAGACCACAAAGCATTATTATCGGAGTTTACTGGTACTTTTGAGCATATTTATTTTGCAACCACAAAAGGTGACCGAGGCTTTTCCTCTGAAAATTTACAAAATATATATAAAAAAAATAATGCCAATAACTGTAGCCACTATACCAATATAACTGAGGCTTTAGAGGCAGCAAAAAAAGATGCACATAATTCCGATACCATTTATGCTTTTGGTTCATTTTTGGTGGTAGAAGAATTAACAAAACAGAAGGAAAAATAATGGAAACTTTAAAAAATTTAGAAAAATCATTAAATACTTTAATCGTTGGCAAGGCACAACAGATAAGATTATCTTTGGTATGTTTATTAGCTAGCGGACATTTATTATTAGAAGATTTACCAGGCTCAGGAAAAACTACATTAGCTAAAGCATTGGCTGCTCTTATGGGGTTATCAAATAACCGCATACAATTTACTGCTGATATGCTCCCTTCTGATATTACTGGAGCTTTAATTTACCAACCTGCAACACAAAAGTTCTCTTTACAGAAAGGCCCTATATTTACTAATATTTTGCTGGCTGATGAAATTAACCGATCATCTCCCAAATGCCAATCTGCATTGCTGGAGGCAATGGAAGAATACCAAGTGTCAATAGAAGGAAGAACATTACTGTTAGAACAGCCATTTTTTGTCATAGCAACACAAAATCCTACTGAACAATATGGAACATACCCTCTGCCAGAATCACAGCTAGATAGGTTTTTATTTAGACTATCACTTGGTTATATGGATGCAAATTCAGAAATATCTGTACTTGCAGGTCAAAATCGTAATAAATTAGTAAAAAGCTTAAAGCCTATGGTTGGGAAAAACGATTTATTACAATATCAAAAATATTGTACAAATATTAAAGTTTCTCCTGCGATTGCTAAATATGTGCAAGCACTATTACAACAATCGAGAGACAGCCAAGATTTTATTCACGGACTATCAACTCGGGCAGGAATGTCACTTGTTAGGGCTGCTCAGGCTTTTGCATACTTGGCTGGAGAAAAAGCAGTTTATCCAGAGCATATCCAAGCAGTATTTCCTGCCGTTGCCACTCACCGTTTAGTTCCAAAATCAGGGGATAACCGAGAAACCAGAAGCCGTTTAGTTAGAAGTATAATAGAAAGTACATCGATAAAATTATAATAGTGCCCTACTCCAGAAAGTAAAAATTTATTTTAATAATCATTAAAAATATCCATTGCTGGTATTTTGCGATAAAATAATCATTTTTATAACAAATATCATAGGATAAAATGAAAAAACCAGTAATTCCAATGCAAGTATTTGCATCTCGTAGAGAAAGATTATTAGAAAAAATCGGAGATAAACTACTAATTTTACCAGCAAACAAAGAATTAGTTAGAAATCGTGACTGTAATTTCCCATTCCGTCAAGACAGTGACTTTTTATATTTAACAAATTTCAATGAACCTGATGCTGTAATGGTTTTAGATGGTAAAGCTAAAAAAACTATTTTATTTAGCAAACCGTATGATGAATTACACGCTATTTGGGAAGGCGAAATTATTGGACAAGAAAGAGCAAAATCAGAGTATTTGTTCGATGAAGCTTATCCAATAGAAGACCTAGAAGAAGCACTATTAAAGTATTGTTATAGCTATGACGATATTATTTCCCCATTTAGCCGTTATTCTGATTTTGATAACTTATTATTAAAATTAATAAAACAAGCAAAAGACACTCGCAGAGCAAGAGCCCCTCAAAATTGGTTAAACAGTGATCAATTTATCCACCCAATGAGACTACAAAAAGATAGCTATGAAATCGAAATGATGCAATATTCAGCTAATGTATCTGTTGAAGCTCACAAAAAAGCTATGCAATATGCTAAGGGCAATATGAATGAAAGTGAAGTTGCCGCCCTTTTTGATTTTGAATTCTCGAAAGCTGGTGGTACTGCTGCTTATGGACATATTGTTGCAGCAGGAAATAATGCTTGTACTTTGCACTATGGTGATAATAATTGTGAGATAAAAGAAAATGATTTAATTCTTATTGATGCTGGTTCTGAAATTGAAGGATATGCGGCGGATATAACAAGAACATTCCCTGCAAGTGGTAAATTTACCGACCCACAAAAACGAGTATATGAATGGGTATTAAAATCAATGGAAGCAGCATTTACTGAATGTAAGGCTGGCAACACAATCCGTAGCCCTCACCTTGCAGTAGAAAGAGTTTTAGCAGAAGCTATGGTTGATTTAGGTTTGCTCACTGGTGATGTTGATGAGGTTTTAAAAACTGAGGCTCATCACAAATACTTTATGCACGGAACTAGCCATTGGTTAGGTATTGATGTCCACGATGTTGGTGATTATCAAGATGAAAATGGTAATTGGTTGACATTACAACCAGGAATGTCATTTACTATCGAACCTGGCTTATATGTTCGTGAAGACGATATGGACGCACCAGAAGATCTACGTGGAATTGGTGTACGCATTGAAGATGATGTTATCATTACTGATGATGGCTACTTAAATCTAACCAAAGCTACACCGAAAACTGTAGCAGAAGTTGAAGCAATGTGCCAATCAAGCTAATTACCTTTTAAATAAACTATTAAACCCGCCATTGTTCCACGTGAAACACTGGTGGGTTTTCTTTTATAAATTATGAACCATAGAATAATTCATCTTCTTTTTGCAGATAGTTTAGCCGAAGCCAAAGCAGTTATTGAACAACAATATAAGCCAACTAACTTAACCACAATAGATACAAGTACTGACTTTAATCAAAACAAGTGGCTTGGACAAGAATTATCTGATACCATTATATATATAACTCCAACAACAAGAATAAATGGAATATTGGCTGTTTGTGGTTGTGTAAAAGGTGGTAGCCATTTGTTTTTTGTTTTTCAAAAAGAAACATATCCTTTATTTTATAAAAACTTCTTTATTCCAAGATTAGAAGAAGCAATTATAAATCAGGAAAAAAAACTTAATTTTTCTAAAAATAGTTATGCCAATTTAGCTGATTATTGCATTGCTGATACCGATGATATTATAGAAACAAGAAATATAAATCGATTAAAAACTACGGTAAAAACAGGACAAATAACACATCTTATTGGTCAACGTGGAACTGGCAAATCAACTTTATTAGGTTTTTATATCAGGGAACTATGCAAAGATAGCAATAAAGTATTATTGTTATCTCCGTCCCGATTATCTTCACACAATACATTAAAATATTTAGATACAGTTTCACGTGAAACATTTTTCTTTTTTACACCCTATTCTTTAGATTTATCAATATTATCATCAG
>PDWI01021602.1_pt1 | contig 15345 bp, 14 predicted proteins | sample 1430891 | NCBI WGS metagenome assembly PDWI01 (sample SAMN01162508, study PRJNA174530) | Oral metagenome, whole genome shotgun sequencing project. | biome: Marine environment; feature: Marine mammal; material: Swab sample of the gingival sulcus; isolation source: swab sample of gingival sulcus... | reverse complement strand
CCGACCATCTGCGGGAAGGCCTCGGCGGGGACTTTCGTCTTGAGGTCGTCGAGCACGGCGATGGCGGTGGCCAGCGCGAAGGCCAGCTCTTCCTCCGGCGTCGCGCCCGCCTCCTGCAAGTGGTAGGAACAGATGTTCATCGGGTTCCACTTGGGCAGGTGTTCGCGGGTGTAGGCGGCGACATCGGTGATCATGCGCAGCGAGGGCGCGGGCGGGCAGACATAGGTGCCGCGCGAGAGGTATTCCTTGATGAGGTCGTTCTGCACGGTGCCGTTCAGCTTCGAGACGTCGGCGCCCTGTTCCTCGGCCACCGCGATGTAGAGCGACAGCAGCCACGGGGCGGTGGCGTTGATCGTCATCGAGGTGTTCATCTTTTCGAGCGGGATGTTGTCGAACAGCATCCGCATGTCGCCCAGGTGCGCCACCGGCACACCCACCTTGCCCACCTCGCCGCGCGACAGCTTGTGGTCGCTGTCATAGCCGGTCTGGGTCGGCAGGTCGAAGGCGACGGACAGGCCCGTCTGACCCTTGGCGAGGTTGGTGCGGTAAAGCTCGTTGGAGGCCTTTGCGGTGGAATGACCCGCATAGGTTCGGAAGAGCCAGGGGCGGTCTTTGTGCGGCATGTCGGGCATGGGGGCCTCGCGTTGTGTTGCGGTGCAGCATTATTGCTGCAAGCAACATAATTACTCAAGCCTGAATTGAGGCGGAATATCGTTACGCAGCGATCCGCGCATGTTCAGGGCCGGCCTGGCCCGGCGGTGCTGCCGCGCCCCGATCACGGGTTGTAGGTGTAGCGATCCATCTCGCAGACGTTGTTGTCATCGCTTTCGACCTCGTCGCCATCGTCGAAAACGGCCTTGAAGTCGAAAACGCAGTCGTTGGCCCCGCCATTCAGGCTGAGCTTGACGGATTGGCCCGTCGGCAGGGCATTGTTGCCCAGAAGGTTGCTCTGCCAGGCGTTGGCGCCGCTGTGCGACGCGTAGAAGCCCACCATGGTGAAGCCGGTGTTGTTGGAGATGGTGACCCGGTGGTCGTCTGCCGAGGCGGGGACGACAGGGGCAAACAGTGAGCCGGAAACGATCGCCGTGGCGAGCAGCTTGTTGAATGTGTGCCTTTTCATATTCCCCTCCATGAAGTGGCTATTCCTTACATTATGCCTGATGCATCGAAACCCAAAAGGTTTTTGCATGAAATGCCAGTTGGTTCGCTCTGCCACTGGACGACCGGGGAGAATTGATGTTCATGTGCCGCAATGACGCAAACGGTAGAACTTCCGCTCTGGTTGCTGGTTCTGATTCTCGCTTTCGCGGGGGTGACATTTGCGTCGCATTTCCTGTTTCCCTCGGTGCGGTGGTTTTTCCGCAAGCGGATGGAGCGGGCGGTGGCCGAACTGAACACCCGCCTGACGCGCCCCATCGAGCCGTTCAAGCTGGCGCGGCGCTATGACATGATCCAGCGGCTGATCTACGATCCGCAGGTGGCCGAGGCGGTCGCGGCACATGCGGCGGAAGAGAACGTGCCCGAACAGGTGGCCTTCGAGACGGCCCGCCGCTACGCGCGCGAGATCGTGCCGCGGTTTTCGGCCTTTGCCTATTTCGGCTTTGGGATCTGGCTGACAAAGCTGATCAGCCGGGCGTTTTACCGGGTCCGGCTCGGGGCGTTCGACGAAGCGGGGCTGGAGAAGATCGACAAGGAAGCGACGGTCGTTTTCGTGATGAATCACCGTTCCAACATGGATTACGTGTTGGTGACATGGCTGGCGGCGGAGCGATCACACCTCTCCTACGCGGTGGGCGAATGGGCGCGGCGCTGGCCGTTGCGCGGGCTGATCCGTGCGCTGGGCGCCTATTTCATCCGCCGCCGCTCGCGCAACGCGCTCTACCGCAAGGTTCTGGCGCGCTATGTGCAGCTTGCCACGAAGGGGGGTGTGACGCAGGCGATGTTCCCCGAGGGCGGTCTCAGCCTCGACGGCACGGTGGGGGAGCCGCGCATGGGGCTGCTGAACTACATGGTCGAGGGGTTCGATGCCGAGACCGGGCCGGACGTGGTTTTCGTGCCAGTGGCGCTGAACTACGACCGGGTGATGGAAGACCGCGTCCTGGTGGCGGCCGACATTTCCGGCGAACGCAAATTTCGCCTGCGCGCGAGCGCGGTGGCACGCCACATCGGACGGCACGTCTGGCAGCGGGCCACGGGGCAGTTTCACCGCTTCGGCTACGCCTCGGTGAGCTTCGGCCAGCCGCTGTCGCTGCGCGAGTTCATGGCCGGGCACCCGGAGTTGTCCGATTCGCCAACCGAGCCGCTCGCACAGGAGTTGATGGGGCGGATCCGCGACGTGGTGCCCGTGCTGCCGGTGCCGCTGGTGGCGAAGGTCATGCTGGAGCGCGACGGGCAGAGCGCCGTCGAGGTGAGCCGCCGTTTCGCCGCGTTGGCGAGGGAGATGGAAGCCCGTGGCGCACATATCCACATGCCGCGTTCCGATCTCGACTACGCGGTGAAGGTGGGGCTGCGGCTGATGGAAGTGCGCGGTATTCTGCTCAACGACGAGGGCCTCTATTCGGTCAACGAGGCCGACCGCCCCATCGTCGCCTTCTACGCCAACTCCATCGCCCATCTTGCTGACGGCGCGTGACGCTGCGTTCCGGCGCGACATATAGTTTCAAAACCACCGCCAAGACCGTTGCATTCTTTCGGAGCCGTCCGTAATGCTGCATGTGCAATCGCGGCCATGCGTCGCGGCGCGTGAGTCGGATACTACCGGAGGAGACCCATGGTTCTCGAATACGACGCCCCGAAGAAAGACCTCTACGAAGTGGGCGAAATGCCCCCAATGGGGCATGTGCCGAAGCAGATGTATGCCTGGACGATCCGCCGCGAGCGCCACGGTGAGCCGGACAAGGCGATGCAACTCGAGGTGGTCGACGTGCCCGTGCTCGACAGCCACGAAGTGCTTGTGCTCGTCATGGCCGCGGGCGTGAACTACAACGGCATCTGGGCCGGTCTCGGCGTGCCGATCAGCCCCTTCGATACCCACGGTGCCCCCTACCACATTGCCGGTTCCGATGCTTCCGGCATCGTCTGGGCCGTGGGCAGCAGGGTCAAGAACTGGAAGGTGGGCGACGAGGTCGTGATCCACTGCAACCAGGACGACGGCGATGACGTGGAGTGCAACGGTGGTGACCCGATGTATTCGCCGACCCAGCGCATCTGGGGCTACGAGACGCCCGACGGCTCCTTCGCCCAGTTCACCAACGTGCAGGCCCAGCAGCTTCTGCCGCGTCCGCGACACCTCAGCTGGGAAGAATCCGCCTGCTACACGCTGACCCTGGCGACAGCCTACCGCATGCTCTTCGGCCACCCGCCGCACGAGCTGAAGCCCGGCATGAACGTGCTGGTCTGGGGCGCCTCCGGTGGCCTCGGCACCTACGCCATCCAGCTCATCAACGCCGCCGGCGCCAACGCCATCGGTGTCATCTCCGATGAGAGCAAGCGCGACTTCGTCATGGGCCTTGGCGCCAAGGGGGTCATCAACCGCAAGGATTTCACCTGCTGGGGCCAGCTTCCCAAGGTCAACACCCCCGAATACGCCGCGTGGTTCAAGGAAGCCCGCCGTTTCGGTGCCGCGATCTGGGAGATCACCGGCAAGGGCAACAGTGTCGACATCGTTTTCGAACACCCCGGCGAGGCGACCTTCCCGGTCTCCAACCTCGTGTGCAAGAAGGGCGGCATGGTCGTGATCTGCGCCGGCACCACCGGCTTCAACCTGACCTTCGACGTCCGCTACACTTGGATGCACCAGAAGCGTCTGCAAGGGTCGCACTTCGCCCACCTCAAGCAGGCGGCGGCGGCCAACCAGATGATGATCGAGAAGCGGATCGACCCCTACATGTCGGAAGTGTTCCCGTGGGCGGAGATCCCGGCGGCGCACATGAAGATGTATCGCAACGAACACAAGCCCGGCAACATGTCGGTGTTGGTGCAATCGCCCAAGACGGGGCTGCACACGCTTGAAGAGGTGCTCAAGGCCGGCAAGTAACGTCTGTTTTTTCAGAAAAAGGCCCCCGGCTTTGCGGTCGGGGGTCTCTTTTTGTTCTGGTTTTACCTGTTCTTAACTGATTTGCGCAAGTGTGTTCCTGACTCGTTCCAAAAGGCGAATCGAAAGCCGGAAAGCGGCGTTTGGAAAGCAGGAGGTTTTCATGAAGAACGAATGGATCGTGGATGTTATCGCCGATCTGAAGGCTTTCGCAACTGCGAACGGGATGCAGGCGACGGCCGCGGGGCTGGAAGACGCAGCATTGGTGGCCATGGCGGAGCTTTCATCGCGCCGCCCGCAGAACGTGCCTGGTCCGATCGTCGACGCGCCCAACGTGACGCCGCTTTTCGCAGGCCGCGGCTACGCCTGATGTGTCGGACGCTTGCTGACTGGTGGTCCGTCGGCTGGTGATGGTGCGCCGGGGGGATGTTGTGACAGCAGCGTAACACAGGGCTGAGTCTGCCTGCAGTCGGCTGCGTGATCGGCTGTCATGCGCGGCGCCTCAGGCCGGAACTGTCAGGGCAGGGCGCACCTTGCCAACGATTCTGTCATGCTCCCCGCGTGGGCGCCACCCTCTCCGTGTGGGCAACACCCTCCTGTGTGGGCATCACCCTTCCCGCGTGGACGCTGCCTTCCCCGCTTCCCCGCGTGGGCGCCACCGCGATGCACGGCAGTGACCTGCGGGAGAACACGCGGAGGCGGAGCGTTGTTGCATCGCAATTGCGTTACACTCCACCCCCGCAGATTGTGTGTCAGATGATAGCCAGCAAATGGTCTTCGATGTCGTCCAGTGTCACGTTCTGCACCGTCAAGATGTCACCTCCGCCGAAATCGAACCGCACATTGTGGCCGCGTTCTTCGGCATGGGAAAGAACCTCGTCACGGTCGCCATACCCGACCACCTTGATGATGTCGGTGTCGTCGAAGTCGCGGATGATGTCGCGGTCGTTGCCGGCGCGGAACAGGAAAACGTCCTTGTCCGCGCCGCCGAAGAGCTTGTCGGTGCCGCGTCCGCCGTCGAGCTTGTCGCGTCCCTCGCCGCCGTAGAGGATGTCCCTGCCGCCGCCGCCTTTCAGCTTGTCGCGGCCGTCGCCGCCGTAGAGGGTGTCCTTGCCGCCGCCGCCTTTGAGCCTGTCGGCGCCCGAATCGCCATAAAGCTTATCGTGGCCGGCCTGTCCGCGGACAACGTCCCTGCCGCCGCCGCCGTGGATCGTATCGCTGCCGCCCCGGCCCGAGAGACGGTTCGCCCCGTCATTGCCATGGATCGTGTCGCCGAAGGCGGAGCCGTTTGCGTTCTCGATCACCGTCCCGAAGGCGATGGTCACATCTTCGTAGTCGCCGAAGGTGGAGAATTCGCCCGCCCGCAATTCCAATGTCACGGCCTTGCTGTTGCCGGAGGCGTCGAGGGTGTCGGTGCCGCCGCTATCCCAGATGACACGCACGTCGGCATCGCCGCGCCCGGTGTAGGTCGTGTTGCCCACCTTGTAGTCCGCCGCGCCCCAGATCGATTGCAGCGCGAAGATGTCGAACAGCATCATGGTGTCGTTGTCGCCCCAGACGCCGGGGATGTCGACGGTGTGTGGATCCGGCGTGTAGGACATCACCGAGTAGTGGATGTTTTCATATTCTTCGTCGAGGGTGCCCGTGTTGAAGGGGTGCGAGAGGCCGAGGGCGTGGCCAATCTCGTGCAGGATCAGGTGCGCCTTGTTGTCGGTGAGGTCGATCTCGGTGTCGTACAGCGCGTAACCGTCCCACCGAGTGATTCCAAACATGTTCCAGCTGATGTAGTTGCCGCCATGCCCGGCGATCCAATCGCCGAGGGTCTGACTCGGGTCTTCCTGCGGGGTTTGCAGATCGGTGTGGCCGATGTTGATGTCGGGATCGTCGGAGCCGGTCACCTCGACGAACTCGATGTTCAGGAAGGTTTCGATATGGTCAAGGGCGTCACGGACCGCTCCCTTCTCGGCGCTCGTGAACGGGGTCCAGCCCTCGTAGGAGCGGCCTCCGGGCATGTCGTCGGGCTGCGCGGTCGTCGCGAACTGATAAGTCATCGTGTAGCGCGGCTCGCCCGTCGTGTGATCATCGCGTTGAGGATTTCGCTTGAGCTGTGCATCGGTGTTCCTTTCTGGCGGTCGCGAAGGTGTCAGATCGTGTTCAACCGGGCCTCAGACCCGAAGTTCCTGCCGCTTTGGTTTCTGATAAAAACTGTAAAAACAACAGGTTGATGCCTGTTCGGTGCAGCGGAACGCGCTCTGGACAGAATGGGCCGCCGAGACCGAAAACAGGATGTCGAGATCGGGCATGGGGTAGTGTTCCAACGTTAGGTGGTCTTCGTCCACAGGGCAGAACGAGTGTATTTGCGGCGGCAGGAAAAATCCACAGCCAGGTTGAGGCATGTCGATTTAATCCAACGTAAATTTGCATATTTGCATTTTGCAGACCAAGCATGCTGAATAGTTTGCAAATACGCCCGAAAAAGGTTTCCGCAAGGGGCTTCCGGCGCTAGGTTGCCTTGAAATCAAGGAGGGCCAGATGAAAGACATTCTTCAGGAGCTTGAAGACCGTCGCGACGTTGCGCGCAAGGGCGGCGGCGAGCGCCGGATCGAGGCGCAGCACGCCAAGGGCAAGCTGACCGCACGCGAACGCATCGAGCTGCTGCTCGACGAGGATTCCTTCGAAGAATTCGACATGTTCAAGGCGCACCGCTGCACCGATTTCGGCATGGAAGAACAGCAGATTCCGGGCGATGGTGTCGTCACCGGCTGGGGCACGATCAACGGCCGCATGGTCTACGTGTTCAGCCAGGATTTCACCGTCTTCGGCGGCTCGCTCTCCGAGACCCACGCCGAGAAGATCGTCAAGATCATGGACATGGCGATGCAGAACGGCGCCCCGGTGATCGGCCTGAACGACTCGGGCGGCGCGCGGATCCAGGAAGGCGTGGCCTCGCTGGCCGGCTATGCCGAGGTGTTCCAGCGCAACATCATGGCCTCGGGCGTGGTGCCGCAGATTTCCGTTATCATGGGCCCCTGCGCCGGTGGCGCGGTCTATTCCCCCGCGATGACCGACTTCATCTTCATGGTGCGCGATTCGTCCTACATGTTCGTCACCGGCCCCGACGTCGTGAAGACCGTGACCAACGAGGTGGTGACCGCCGAGGAACTGGGCGGCGCAAGCACCCACACGAAGAAGTCTTCCGTCGCCGATGGCGCCTTCGACAATGACGTGGAAGCGATGAACGAAGTGCGCCGCCTGGTGGACTTCCTGCCGCTGAACAACCGCGACAAGGCGCCCAAGCGTCCGTTCTTCGACGATCCGGGCCGGATGGAAGAGAGCCTCGACACGCTCATCCCCGACAATCCGAATCAGCCCTACGACATGAAGGAGCTGATCCACAAGATCGCCGACGAGAGCGATTTCTACGAAATCCAGGCAGACCACGCGGCCAACATCATCACCGGCTTCATCCGCCTCGAAGGGCAGACCGTGGGGGTGGTGGCGAACCAGCCGATGGTCCTCGCCGGCGTGCTCGACATTGACAGCTCACGCAAGGCCGCCCGTTTCGTGCGCTTCTGCGACGCGTTCGAAATCCCGATCCTGACGCTGGTCGACGTGCCGGGCTTCCTGCCGGGCACCAGTCAGGAATATGGTGGCGTCATCAAGCACGGCGCGAAGCTGCTGTTCGCCTACGGCGAGGCTACCGTGCCGAAGGTGACGCTGATCACCCGCAAGGCTTATGGCGGTGCCTACGACGTCATGGCGTCGAAGCACCTGCGCGGTGATTTCAACTACGCCTGGCCGACCGCCGAGATCGCGGTGATGGGGGCGAAGGGCGCGGTCGAGATCCTGTATCGCTCCGAGCTGAACGATCCCGACAAGATCGCGGCCCGCACGAAGGACTACGAGGACCGCTTCGCCAACCCCTTCGTGGCCGCGGAAAAGGGCTTCATCGACGAGGTCATCATGCCGCGTGGCACGCGGATGCGGATCAGCCGGGCCTTCGCCAGTCTGCGCAACAAGAAGCTCCAGAATCCCTGGAAGAAGCACGACAACATCCCGCTGTAACGGTGTGATGGACTCGGGGAGGAGCAGCATGTGGCACCATCGGCGGAGCCTTGCATCGTGACGAAACCGCGCTGGCATATGTCGCGCACGGCGGATGGCGGCGTGGTGCTGGCACGGCGCGCGGCGCGGTTCGACGTCTCGGCCGAGACGCGCCTGCCGATGGCCTCGCCCGCGCGCATTGCGCACCAGGTCCGGCAGGATGTCTGGCGGGCCTTGCAACGTCTGCGCGGCTTCGCGCCGGTGGTCGCGGTGTCCCCCGATGCGGGGGAGCTGCGGGTGATCGCGGGCGGCACGGTCGACGGGGCAGTGCCGGACAACGCGGCCGCGCGCATCGCCGACGTGCTGGAAAACGCGGCCAACCGCCGCCGCTGGCTGGCCCATGCGGGCAGGGGGCGCGGATGATGCGTCTGGCCCTCCTGATCCTGCCCCTGCTGGCCGCCCCCGCGCTGGGCGACGAGCGTTTCGCCCTGCCTTCGGGGCGGGAGGTCGCGCTGTTCGACACGATCCCCGACGGCTCCGCGCTCCGTGTGCGCTTCATCGAGGCGGACCTCGCCGAGGTTCTCCTCGCCCGGCCCTACGCCGAGCTTGAGGCCGACATGCGGTATCTCTGCGAGACGGTTGTTCTGGAGCGTCTGGCCGAGATCGGCAACGGCGAGGCCTCGGTGATCGTCTCGATCGGCGACCGCCCCGTGGCCTTTGGCGACACCGACTCCGAGGCCACGCAGGTCTTCGAATCTTACCGGCCCGAAGACGGCGCCTGTATCTGGGAGTTGTTCTGATGGCGCTTCCCTACATGCTCAAACACCGCGGCTTTCCGGGCCGCTACCCGGGGACGGACTTCCAGTTCACCATCCGCCGGGCCAACCCGAAAGGCATCACCCCGCTCGCCCGCCGCGAACGCCATGCCGACCGCAAGGCGCTCGACAAGCGGGTCGACGCCGCCTTCATGGCGGCGCTGTGGGAACACTTCGGCGCGGAGCCGTTCGAGCGCGGCAACCTCGACGCCGGACGGCTGAACTGGCTGTTTGGCCGTGAGGTCGTCCCCGCCGAGGAACCGTTCGACCCGGCCAGCTACGAGTCGCTGCTGAAGATCAATGTCGCGGTGGCGCAGGTGAGCTTTCCCGAGGTTTTCGGCGAGGATTGGGAGGAATGAGCGCGTTTTCGCCAAGCCCCGCCCGAATCCGGCTGCTTCCCGCCCATTCGGCCACCGCGCCTCGTTCACGCTATCGCCATGGCGCGCGCACCGCTTACGCTCAGGGTATGGCAGGGTTCTATCCCGACCCCGCCTGGTTTTTTCAAACCGTTACCCTTCCCCTTCTACCCGGCCAGTGTCGCTGCGACACGGGCCGGGCTTTTTCGTTTGCCGCAGGCCATTCGGCCCGCATGAAATTCGTCGCGGCGCCTGCCGCGCAAGAACACTGAGAAAGGACCGGACATGTTCGAGAAGATCCTGATTGCCAACAGGGGTGAAATTGCCTGCCGCGTGATCAAGACCGCCCGCAAGATGGGCATCAAGACGGTGGCCATCTACTCCGATGCCGACCGCAACGCCCTCCACGTTTCGATGGCGGACGAGGCGGTTCACATCGGCCCGCCGCCGGCCAACCAGTCCTACATCGTCATCGACAAGGTGATGGCGGCGATCAAGGGTTCGGGCGCGCAGGCGGTTCACCCCGGCTACGGCTTCCTCTCCGAGAACGCGAAGTTCGCCGAGGCGCTGGAGGCCGAGGGCGTGGCGTTTGTCGGCCCCCCGGTGGGCGCGATCGAGGCCATGGGCGACAAGATCACCTCGAAGAAGATCGCGCAGGACGCGAATGTCTCCACCGTTCCGGGCTACATGGGCCTGATGCTCAAGGCGTCCGCCGGGGGCGGCGGCAAGGGGATGCGGATCGCGTGGAACGACGAGGAATGCCGCGAGGGCTTCCAGTCGTCGAAGAACGAGGCCGCCAGTTCCTTCGGCGACGACCGCATCTTCATCGAGAAATTCATCACCCAGCCGCGCCACATCGAGATCCAGGTTCTGTGTGACAGCCACGGCAACGGCGTCTACCTCGGCGAGCGTGAATGTTCGATCCAGCGCCGCAACCAGAAGGTCGTGGAAGAGGCGCCGTCGCCCTTCCTCGACGAGGCCACCCGCAAGGCGATGGGCGAGCAGGCTGTGGCGCTGGCCAAGGCCGTCGGCTATTCCAGCGCGGGCACCGTCGAATTCATCGTCGATGGCGCAAGGAACTTCTACTTCCTCGAAATGAACACCCGCCTTCAGGTCGAACACCCCGTCACCGAGATGATCACCGGCGTCGACCTCGTCGAACAGATGATCCGCGTTGCCGCCGGCGAGCCGCTGTCGATCACGCAGGACGACGTGAAGCTCAATGGCTGGGCCATCGAGAACCGCCTCTACGCGGAAGACCCGTATCGCAGCTTCCTGCCCTCCATCGGCCGGCTGACGCGCTACCGCCCGCCGGCGGAAACCGCTGCCGGTCCGCTGCTCGACAGTGGACGGTGGCAGGGCGACGCGCCCGCGGGCGAGACGGCCGTGCGCAACGACACCGGCGTCTACGAGGGCGGCGAGATCTCGATGTATTACGACCCGATGATCGCCAAGCTCTGCACCTGGGCGCCGACCCGCGCCGAGGCCATCGAGGCGATGCGCGTGGCGCTCGACAGCTTCGAGGTCGAGGGCATCGGCCACAACCTGCCCTTCCTCTCCGCCGTGATGGACCACCCGATCTTCATCGACGGCACCATGACGACGGCCTTCATCGAAGAGCAATACCCCGAGGGCTTCGACGGCGTCACGCTGGAGCAATCGCGCCTGCAACGGATCGCCGCCGGTGTCGCCGCGATGTTCCGGGTCGATGAAATCCGCCGCACCCGCATCTCGGGCCGGATGGACAACCACACCCGCCGCGTCGGCAAGGATTGGGTCGTCACCCTGCAAGGCGAGAGCTTCGAGGTCCGCATCGACGCTGACCAGAACGGCTCCGACATTACCTTCCTCGACGGCACCACCATGCGTGTCACCTCCGACTGGACGCCGGGCGACCCGCTCGCCGTGCTGGATGTCGACGGCACCGAGCTTGTGCTGAAGGTCGGCATGATCGACGGCGGCTACCGCATCCGCACCCGCGGCGCCGACATGAAGGTCTACGTGCGCACTCCGCGCCAGGCCGAACTCGCGCTGCTGATGCCCGAGAAAGTCGCGCCCGACACCTCCAGGCTGCTGCTCTGCCCGATGCCGGGCCTGATCGTGCGCGTCGACGTGGAAGAGGGGGACGAGGTCCAGGAGGGGCAATCGCTCTGCACCGTCGAGGCGATGAAGATGGAGAACATCCTGCGCGCCGAGAGGAAGGGCATCGTGTCGCGGATCAACTGTGCGGCAGGCGACAGTCTCGCGGTCGACGAAGTGATCATGGAGTTCGAATAAAATGCGGCGCGCCCCTCATATCGCCGGCATTCGCCCCGGCGTGCCGGGGGGCGCGGCATGACCGATCTCGTGCTGCATCTCGGCGCGCATCGCACCGGCTCGACCGGCGTCGAACGGACGCTTCATGCCAATGCGGAGCGGCTGAAGCAGGAGGGTATCGTCGTCTGGTCGCCGGAATTCCTGCGGGGCATGGACACGTTCAAGCCCGTGCGTTGCAATACGGTTTTTGACGCTCAAGAAAAGGCGGCCTTCGCCGCGCAGATTGCCGCGACGGGTGCCGGAACGCTGGTGCTCTCGGAGGAAAACATCCTCGGTTCGATGGGGACGAACATCGAAAAGGGGCAGTTCTACAGGAATGCCACGAGTCGACTGCGCACCTGTGCCGCATTCCTTCCGACGCAGCCCAAACGCATCGGGATCGGCATTCGGGACTACGCAAGCTATTGGTTTTCTGTCTATTCTTTCAGCCTCGGCAGGCGGCCTATGCCGCCGTTCGAAGCCTTGAAACCCGGCCTGTTCACGATCCAGCGCAGCTGGCGGAACGTGATCGCCGATACCCGCGCGGCCTTCCCGCAGGCGGAGATCATCGTCTGGCCGATGCATATCCTGCGTGGACATCTGCGTCAGGTCGCAAGCCTGCTGGTCGATATGTCGGCCCGCGAGTTGAAACCGCTGCGCCGCAAGATCAATGCTTCGATCGGGACGGATCGTGTACCGTTGGCACATGCGCTGCGCGAAGCGGAACCGGAGTTGGAGTTCGACGAATTGCTGGCCCGGCTCGATGCGATGGAGCAGCCCGAGAAGGACAGCTACCAGCCTTTCACGAAGAGCGAACTGCGCGTGCTCGACGCGCAATATCGCCAGGAACTTGAGGAATTTCGCGCCGGCGCCTACGGCGTACACCTTGTCACCCGTGCCGAGGTGCGGGCAGCATGAGGGGGGCGGCTCACTTCCCGCGCAACGCGTCCAGTTCCTGCTGGCGCAGCGGCATTTTGTCGATGGAACGCGTGATCTCGCGCAGGTTCCACGGCTGTGGCTTGCGCAGGTATTTGAGCCCGTCCTTGCCGATCAGCACGAGCGAGAATCCCCGCGGGCGCAGGTCTTTGCAGATGGCGCTGCCTGCCGCCGGGTCGGTGTCCGTGATCACAACCACGTCCCGCGTGGCCAATTCCTCGGGCGCCTCGGCGATATACGCCAGCTGCTGGCGGAATCGCGGGTCGGCCGGCCCGTCGGCGAAGACGACAAGCACGCGGTTGAGCCAGTGGAAATAGGCCGACAAGAACGGCTATGGCAAAGAATCTGAACATCCGGTCTCCTCTGGCCTCAAATATAGGCGAGGAACCGGGCGAAACAATGACTGACAGGAGACGCGCATGAGCGAGAAGAAGACCTGGAAAACGCTGGCCGAAAAGGAACTGCGTGGCCGTCCTCTCGAGGATCTCACGTGGCATACGCTGGAAGGCATTGACGTCAAGCCGCTCTACACGGCCGAGGACACCGCCGATCTCGAACACATGGGTGGCATACCCGGCTTCGGGCCGTTCACCCGTGGCGTGAAGGCGACCATGTATGCGGGCCGTCCCTGGACGATCCGCCAATATGCCGGTTTCTCGACCGCCGAGGAATCCAATGCTTTCTATCGGAAGAACCTGGCCGCCGGTCAGCAGGGGGTTTCGGTCGCCTTCGACCTGGCCACCCACCGCGGCTATGACAGCGACCACCCCCGCGTGGTCGGCGACGTCGGCAAGGCCGGCGTGGCGATTGATTCGGTCGAGGACATGAAAATCCTGTTCGACGGCATTCCGCTGGACAAGGTCTCGGTGTCGATGACGATGAACGGCGCGATCATCCCGATCCTCGCCAGCTTCATCGTCGCGGGCGAGGAACAGGGCCATGACCGCGCCCAGCTGTCGGGCACCGTTCAGAACGACATTCTGAAGGAGTTCATGGTCCGCAACACCTATATCTACCCGCCTGAGCCGTCGATGAAGATCATCGCCGACATCATCGAATACACCGCCAACGAGATGCCCAAGTTCAACTCGATCTCGATTTCCGGCTATCACATGCAGGAAGCGGGCGCGAACCTCGTGCAGGAGCTGGCCTATACCCTGGCCGACGGGCGCGAATACGTCCGCGCTGCGCTGTCGGCCGGCATGGACGTGGACAAGTTCGCCGGGCGGCTGAGCTTCTTCTTCTCGATCGGCATGAATTTCTTCATGGAAGCGGCCAAGCTGCGTGCGGCGCGGTTCCTGTGGTATCGGGTGATGACCGAGTTCGGCGCGAAATCCGAGCGTTCCAAGATGCTGCGCACCCATTGCCAGACCTCGGGCGTGTCGTTGCAGGAGCAAGACCCTTACAACAACGTGATCCGCACAGCCTATGAGGCGATGTCGGCGGTGCTGGGCGGCACCCAGTCGCTGCACACCAACGCGCTGGACGAAGCCATCGCCCTGCCGACGGAGTTTTCCGCCCGGATCGCGCGCAACACCCAGATCATTCTTCAGGAAGAGACCGGCGTGACCAATGTGGTCGACCCGCTGGCCGGCTCCTATTACGTCGAAAGCCTGACCGGCGCGCTGATCGACGAGGCCTGGGCGCTGATGGAAGAGGTCGAGGACATGGGCGGCATGACCAAGGCGGTGATCTCGGGGATGCCCAAGCTGCGCATCGAGGAAACCGCGGCCAGGCGCCAGGCGCTGATCGACCGCGGCGAAGAGGTGATCGTCGGGGTGAACAAGTACAAGCTGGCCGAGGAAGACCATTTGGAAATCCTCGATGTCGACAACGTGGCCGTGCGCGAAAGCCAGGTCGCCCGCCTCAAGCACATGCGCGAAACCCGCGATGAGGCCACCTGCCAGGCCGCGCTCGACGAGCTGACCCGCCGCGCCAGGGAAGGCGGCAACCTGCTGGATGCCGCCGTCGAAGCGGCGCGGGCGCGGGCCACGGTCGGCGAAATCAGCACGGCGATGGAGAAGGTGTTCGGGCGTCACCGTGCCGAGGTCAAGACACTGGCCGGCGTCTACGGCGCGGCCTACGAGGGCGACGTGGGCTTTGCCGCGATTCAGGCCGACGTGGAGCAATTCGCCGAAGACGAGGGGCGCCGGCCGCGGATGCTGGTGGTCAAGATGGGGCAAGATGGCCACGACCGCGGCGCCAAGGTGATCGCCACCGCCTTTGCCGATATCGGCTTCGACGTCGACGTCGGGCCTTTGTTCCAGACCCCGGAAGAGGCGGCGCAGGACGCGGTGGACAACGACGTCCACGTTGTCGGCATCTCGTCGCAGGCGGCGGGCCACAAGACCCTCGCGCCGAAACTGATCGAAGCGCTGCACGAACAGGGCGCCGACAATATCCTCGTCATCTGTGGCGGTGTGATCCCGCAGCAGGACTATGAATTCCTGCGCAACGCGGGCGTCGCGGCCATCTTCGGACCGGGCACCAACATCCCCGACGCGGCCAGGGACATCCTGAAGCTGATCCACGAGGCTCGCGATTGACAAGCGGTTTCGCCCCCGGCTCCGCCGGGGACGACCCGATTGACAAGCGGTTTCGCCCCCGGCTCCGCCGGGGACGACCGGCCCTCGCTTCGCTCGGGCCGCATGGCATCTGGCAGGCCTCGGCTTCGCCTCGGCTTCGCCTCGGCCATGCGCTTCTTTGGTCTGAAAATACCTCGGGGGGTGTGGGGGGCAGCGCCCCCCATCTTGCTAATAGTGTGCGCGTCAGCGCTCAACTTGGGAACGCCGTACGGGGTGGGGATGCCGCGTCGTGAGTATTTTTGCCAAGATGAAGGCAGGACTGTGCAAGAGGGCTTTGAACC
>PDWI01006056.1_pt1 | contig 15346 bp, 16 predicted proteins | sample 1430891 | NCBI WGS metagenome assembly PDWI01 (sample SAMN01162508, study PRJNA174530) | Oral metagenome, whole genome shotgun sequencing project. | biome: Marine environment; feature: Marine mammal; material: Swab sample of the gingival sulcus; isolation source: swab sample of gingival sulcus... | reverse complement strand
AAAAGGCTACGAGCTAGTAAGCATAGTAATGAGCCAAGGTGAACGCCAACAAACTGTACGTATGTTTGCAAAAGGCGACTACCTTTTTCCAGATGTTATGGATCTCAAAACAGGCAAATCCATAGGACAAGAAATAGAAGCTAAGATACAAGCTAAAGAGCTTAAAAAAGCTTACAAAGTCCTAGCTAAGGTTTACAAAGAAGAAAGTAAAAACAACATTATCTCTTTTGGAAACAATGTCAAAAAACCAAGCCTATTAGTTTTTACAGACCCTGAATGTCCATTTTGTAGAAAAGAGCTAAGAAAAGTGGAAAAAAGGATAGAAGAAAATAACCTCAGGCTTATTCTTATCTCTGTACATGGCGATAGTGCCTTTAAGAAAATCGCTCTTACCTATAAACATATGAAAAACGCTAAGAACGATAAAGAAAAGATAAAAATCTTAAGAAAATATTACGACCCAAATGTTGACATCAGTAAAGAAAAAGTTAGCACCGATGAAGTAAACAGGCTAAAAAAACTAGCACGAAAATACTTCAATACAAAGGCAGTCAAAGGCGTACCTGCTATCATAAACTTAAAAGAGTTACACTAGTTTTCGGCTCTTGGTTTTCTGTTCTCGCACTAACTCAAATTTCCATTTGAGTTAGTGTCCTATCTAAACCTAAAGCCTACTTTAATACATTTTAGATATAATGTTAAAAACTGAAAAGCAAAGAAAAGACAGCGGACACACATTTTTCTACTATCATCTTCATTATATCAGTATTTAAAACAATAAACAGGAAACTATATGAACAATTTTTCATCATTAGGACTTAGTGAGCCTATTCTCAAAGCCGTACAAGAAGCAGGTTTTAAAGAGCCTAGCCCCATACAATCTAAAGCGATACCCTTGGTTCTAAATGGGCAAGATATGGTAGCCCAAGCCCAAACAGGCACAGGAAAAACAGCAGCTTTTTCACTGCCAAGCTTAAGCATGATAGATGCTAACTCAAAGAAAACACAAATACTTGTCATCACTCCCACGAGAGAACTTGCAACACAAGTAAGTGATGAGATGTATATGCTAGGCAAACACAAAAATATACGAACCATTACCGTTTATGGTGGCACATCCTATAAGCGTCAGATAGACCTTATCAACAAAGGTGTAAACGTTGTAGTCGCAACTCCAGGACGTATGCTTGATCTTCTTAAAAATAACAAACTTAAAAACTTTGCCCCATCTATAGTTGTACTTGATGAAGCCGATGAGATGCTAGATATGGGCTTTTTAGAAGACATAAAAGCCATCTTTACCTTTTTACCCGAAAAACGCCAAACCATGCTTTTTTCAGCCACCATGCCAGAACCTATCAAAAATCTAGCCAATAAAATCCTCAAAGAACCAACGCTCATCAGCGTTACTCCAAAGCACGATAGCACAAATGAAGATATAGAACAATGCTACTACGTCATCAACGAATATGAGCGAGAAATGGCTATGCTTAGGCTTTTAGATAGCCTTGAGCCAAACAAGGCAGTGGTGTTTTGTAGAACCAAAAAAGAAGTTGATGCTCTAGCGACTAAACTAGTTGCATCAGGATACAGCTCAAAAGGTCTTCACGGGGATATGGAGCAGCCCCAAAGAGAAGAGGTTATAAAAGCCTTTCGAGATGGACACATAGACTTGCTTGTTGCGACAGATGTAGCAGCAAGGGGCATACACGTAAACTCCATCAGCCACGTTTTTAACTTTCACATACCTTTTGACCCAGATAGCTACGTCCACCGCATCGGAAGAACAGGAAGAGCTGGGGAAAAGGGAGTTGCCATCACTTTATGTACTCCGCTTGAGTATCACTCTATGCAAAGAATTGCAAAAAAAATAGGCACAAAAATAAACCAAAAAACCATACCAAGTCTAAAAGATGTAAGTTTAGGTAAGCTTGACAAACTTACAGATAAGATAAGGCAAAAGCCCCTAGTTGAGGAGGCTACAAAGGTTTTAGATGTTTTAGAAGAAGAAATGAGCCTAGCTAAGATAGCCCTTAAAGCCATCTCTGCTTTGCTTGAGCAAAACGCTAGTAAAGGCCCTGAAAACATAGGGCTAAACAAAAAAGCCTTAGAAAAGTTGCTTAAAAGCACTCAACATGAAAAACACTCAAACAACAAGCACCATAGACGAGGCTCAAGAGGCGGATCACGAAATAGATCAAACTCCCAACGAAGTGGACAAAGAAATAGAAGAAGATAAAACAAGGGGAACTAGCCCCTTGATTATGACTACATATCTAGTATCTTTTTGACAACGTAGTCCACTTCTTTTTCGTCATTGCAAGAAAACTTAGCTTCATTGCTTCTTGCATCACTATAGTTACGAGTTTTAAGCTCTACCCCTAGTTTATCATTTAAAAACTCATATAAGTCATTTCTTTGTCTGCTTGTTCCTTTGGAAAACTCCGCTATAGCGTCTCTTATCTCTTGTTCTGTTGGTTTTTTCATGTATTATCCTTTTTTATACTTGATTAGCAAAAGATTGCACCTTTGAGTTGTGTGTTTGATCATCTTTCTCCTTTTGGATTTTGTAAAATTATATCACAAAATTTCATAAAATAACGAATTAAACTTGGATTTAGCAAATATTAATATCTTTATAGTACAATACCCTTAACATTTACAAAAAGGGTTCATTTTGATAATACGCTCCATCTTCCCCCTCGTTTCCATCATAGCTTTGAGATTTTTAGGACTATTTATCGTTCTTCCTGTTGTATCACTTTACGCCCTAAATCTCGAACATGCAAACAAGTTTTTAGTGGGAGTTATGATAGGAGCTTACGCACTAACACAGCTTATATTTCAGATACCTTTTGGGATGCTTTCAGATAAGATAGGTCGTAAAGTTACCATGTATATAGGACTTACTATCTTTATGCTAGGATCACTTTTGTGCGGTTTTGCTGACGATATATATACCTTGATGCTGGGGCGTTTTTTGCAAGGAAGTGGAGCAGTTGGAGCAGTTGGCACAGCCATGATAAGCGATATGGTAAAAGAAGAAGTACGAGGCAAGGCTATGGCTTTCATGGGAGCTAGTATAGCCTTAGCTTTTGCAGCCTCCATGGTTTTAGGCTCTTTTATAGGTGGGTATTATGGGGTTAAGTGGCTCTTTTTCCTAACCGCCCTTTTAACGCTTTTGTCTATGGCTATACTTTATCTAAAAGTACCACATCCACCACAGATAAGCCACGACTACGATCCTAGCACAAACTTTGCTCTTATCATGAAAGATGCTAACCTAAGATATATGAATATCACAAACTTTTTACAAAAAGGTCTGATGACCCTAGCTTTTTTCATCATCCCCATCATCATCCACCACAAGTTTGGATGGGAAAAACAAGAACTTTGGAAAGCTTACGCTCCTGCTATGATATTTGGGCTTTTAAGTATGGCTCCCTCAGCCATACTAGGCGAGAAAAAAGGACGTTCGAAGTTGATGCTAGGTATAGGCATAAGCTTTTTTTTGGTTGGCTACCTCTTTTTAGGCTATGCAAAAAATGTAGAGCTTTTTATCATAGGCATCATAGTCTTTTTTGTGGGTTTCAATATGCACGAACCCCTGATGCAATCCATGGCAAGCAAATACGCTAAGATCCACCAAAAAGGAGCAAGTTTAGGACTTTTTAATGCCTTTGGATACGCTGGAACTTTCGCTGGAGGTCTTGTGGGAGGCTACTTCTTACAGCATCATTCGGTAGAGCATCTAACATGGGTTATCGTCTTGATTTGTCTAGCGTGGTTTTGGGTCATCTATGCTCTTGATAACCCCGCAAACCACAAAAACATCTACCTAAAAAGTGAAGACTTTAGCGAAGAAAAAACCAACCTCATTCACGACATAAGAGGCATCATAGAATGGTACAAAAGAGCCGAAACTCTAGTTATCAAGTATGACTGCACCAAGACAAGCGAAGAAAAGATCTTAAAAAAACTAGCTTAGTCTAGCAACATAATCTTAACTTTTGAGCCTTTTGGTATAAACTCCGTCTCTTTCGGCACACAAAGCAAGGCTGCGTCGTTTAGAAGATTTGTAACGATAGCAGAGCTTCCTTGTTTTTTGCCCGTGAGATTTACAAAAAGTTTGCCGTCTTTTTTTTCTACATTACAAGCTGTAAACTCGGTAAATCTGGAGCGTTTTTTATAGTCTTCATCCAGATACGCCTCGCAAAATCTAGCATCAAAGTCCTGCTTAGTTTTATAGCATATAAGCCTAAGAACATACAGATAAAAAGCTACGATGGAGCTATAAGGAAAACCGGGTAAAGAAAAGATGTACTTTTGCCCAGCCTTAACTATCCTGATATGACGACCCGGCTTGATGGCTGAACCGTGCAAAAGATACTCCACTTCAAGCTCACTAAGCACTTCTTTAACAAAGTCATAGTCCCCAACACTCACACCCCCTGTAGTTACGACTATATCAGCACTTTCAAGCCCTTCTAGGATGCGTTTTTTGATGAGCTCTTTGTCATCCCCTGCTATGCCTAAAAGCAAAGGCTTAGCTCCTAGTTTTTGAGCTAAAGCATAAAGAGCGATATGGTTAGAACTTCTTATCTGCGAAGGTCTTTCTAAAGCCCCGCCTAACTCCACTAGTTCCTCGCCTGTTGCTAGGATGGCTATGCGTGGTTTAGCATAAACGCACACTTGCACCACGCCTTGCTCTGCCAAAGTCGCCATCTGAGCGTATCCTAGGCGAGTTCCTTGTTTGATAAGCACCTCATCTTTACTATAAGACTCCCCCTCTGGACGCACAGCAAAGCCCTTAGGAACAGGCTTTAGTATCTTGATGCTGTCCTCTTGAGCTTCAACATTTTCTATAGGGATAAGTGTATCACTCCCCTTGCTCATCAAAGAGCCCGTAAAGGTCTTGATGCACTCGCCTTTTTCTATGCTTTTTGCCTCACTTCCAGCTGGAACTTTGTCTGTGAGTTTTAAAACTCCAAGCTCTTGGTCTTGACTTTTTATAGCATAGCCATCCATACTAGCAGTTGGAGCTATAGGGCAGCTTTGCTCTGCTTTTACATCACAGGCTAAAACCCTATCTTGTGCATCAAGTAAGTTTACGTACTCTTTTGTTGCTCTTTTGTCAAAACTTTTTTCTAATATCTCTATGCCTTTTTCATAAGAAATAAACTCTTTCATCTTCATCCTTTAAGTAACCCTGCGTACGGCAAAGCCTTACTTCTATCTTCTGCGTATATTCGTTCATCGTTTTTTAGATCGTACTTCCAGATGGGAGCGTTTGCCTTAAAATCCTCCACAAACTCATCCAGCATCTCAAGCCCTACCCGTCTTTGAGGCGATACAACAGCACACATAAAAGAAGTTTCGTGGTTTGCCACGTCGCCACGAGAATGAGCCATAAGCAGATGAGCGTTTAGCTGATGCAGTTTTTTTGCCCATTTATCAAACCAAGTCTTTAACATAGGCTCATACACATCAAAGCTAAGTCCGTCTATGCCGTGTTCGTCTCTAACGATGCCCACAAAGCTCACAAAAGCACCTAGATTTTTCATCTTATAAGCGTCATACCAGCTTTTTTGTATCCGCATCACATCCAAGCCCCCATCATAAAGCTCTAGCATCTTATCCCCCACATACAGGGGGTAAGAGCGATATGACATCGTCTTTTTTAACCGCAACGTCAAGGCTATCTACTATGCATCCGTTGAGTGCGACCGAGCATATCTCAAGCCACGAAGAAAGCTCCTCTTCTTTGCTCAAAATGTCCTTTAGTTGTCTTAAATTTTTGATATCCACATCCATTTCGTCTTTTGAAATGGGTCCTAAAAATTCTATCTTTGCCATAACTATCCTTTAAAAAGCACATAATAGCAAAATATCCTTATGAATGCTTTAACACTTACAGCGGTTTTTCGTTGGTTGTGGAGCTTGGGAAATATCTACTTTAGCCCGGTACTGATTAAATCTCTATTTAGTAAGTACTTTAAGTAAGCTTTTAACAAAAAAAGATTAAGATTTTCGTTCACAATGACTTACACAAAAGAGGACAAGCTTTGATATTTGGCAAGATAGACTATATTAACCTACTACCATTTCACATCTTCCTAAAAGGCTCTTCCTTACAAAACGCTTTTAAACAGTCCATAGAATACAATAAAGGCGTACCATCAGAGCTAAACAAAAAACTCCGTCTTGGAAGAGTTGATGCAGCTGTTATCTCAAGTGTACAAAGCGACAAACCCTACTACAAAAAACTCGACTTTGGCATAGTTGCTAACAAAAAGGTCAACAGCGTTTTAGTGAAAAAAAACACCCAGCCAAAACTTGATGCAGCATCAGCGTCTTCAAATGCTCTAGCCAAGATACTTAAGCTCAAAGGCGAAGTGGTCATCGGCGACAGGGCTTTACAGCTTTACTTGCAAAACCCTGATGAGTTTATCGACCTCGTTACAGTGTGGTACGAAAAGCACAAGCTTCCCTTTGTTTTTGGCAGACTTTGTGTAAGAGGGCATCATAAGTTTTTTGAAAGACTATATAAAAGCTTTTTAAGAAAAAATGTCAAGATCCCAAACTACATACTTAAAAAATACTCTCGCACTAGAGGTATCAGCGAACAAGATATCAAGGACTATCTACAGCTCATATACTATACAGTGGGCATCAAGGAAAAAAGAGCTTTAAAAAAGTTTTTAACATCAGCAAAAAGGCTCTAAACTACACATCTAAAACAAAAATATCTCGTATTTTTTATAAAATGTAGTTATCGTAGGAAAATATGCTATAATGCTCAAAGTGCTTTATCTTAAGTAAGGATAAAGCTAAAATACATCTTTAAACTAAAAGGAGAAAAGGATGAAAAAAACTCTACTTGGCTTAAGCCTAAGCTTCATCGTAGCATCAGGATTAGCGGCAAAAGAAAAAGTTATCGTATTTCACGCAGGAAGTTTGTCTGTGCCATTTGCACAGATAGAAAAAGCTTTTGAGAAAAAGTATCCAAAGTACGACGTGCAAAGAGAGGCATCAGGCTCAAGAGCAGCTGCTAGAAAGATCTCTGAGATAGGAAAACCAGCTGACGTTATGGCTAGTGCTGACTATAAAGTCATCGACAACTTGCTTATACCTAAAAATGCAAAGTTCAACGCCCAGTTTGCAACAAATGAGATGGCTATAGCTTACACACCTAGTTCAAAATACGCCAAAGAGATCAACAGCAAAAACTGGCCAGATATATTTTTAAAAAAAGGGGTAAAAGTAGGACACTCAAACCCTAACATGGATCCATGTGGATACCGCTCCATCCTTGTGGTAAAATTGGCTGAAAAATACTACAAAAAACCGGGCTTTTATAAAAAACTTTTTGGCTATGGCGATGCTTATAAAGTTGGCAAGGAAAACAAAGATAAAGTCGTTGTAAGACCAAAAGAAACGGACCTGCTTGGACTTATAGAAGCTCATGCTTATGACTATCTTTTTATCTATAAGTCTGTTGCCGAGCAACACGGATTAAAATACATCGTTTTACCTAAAGAAGTTTCTTTGAAAGATAACGAGTTTAAAGACTTTTATAAAACCGCAAGCTTTAAGATAGACGGCAAAAAACCAGGTCAGTACATCACTAAAAAAGGTGGACCTATGGTTTATGGCATCACAGTTGCTCAAAACAAAAAGTCCCCTACTACTAAAGATGGTGCTGTTAAGTTTGTAAACTTTGTACTTTCTAAAGAAGGACAAGATATCATGAAGAAAAACGGTCAGGGAGTTATAGCTCCTGCTATCATCACCGGTGATGCATCCATCATAGGCAAATAATGCCCTTTTTAAGTCTAAAAAACGTATCGAGCAAGATAGATGATTTCTTGCTCGATGATATCAACCTCAACATCGAAAAAAACGAGTACTTTGTACTTTTAGGACAAAGTGGAAGTGGTAAAACAAAGCTACTTGAAGCCATAGCCGGACTGATCAAATGTCAAGGTAGCATCAAGTATGAAGAGCAAGAAATATCCTCTTTAGCACCTGAAAAACGCAACATAGGCTTTGTGTATCAAGACTTTGCTCTTTTTCCCAACCTCAATGTGGAAAAAAACATCCGCTTTTGCCTAAAATACAAACAAATACCAAACCAAGAAGAATCTTTTGCAGACATCGTGGGATTTTTAAAGCTTGAAAAACTTTTAGGGCGAGATGTGGCGGAGTTAAGCGGAGGGGAAAAACAGCGAGTTGCCATAGCAAGAGCCTTGTTTTCTAAACCCAAAATACTCCTGCTAGACGAGCCTTTAAGTGCTATCGATCCGACCTTTAGAAACTCCATCATGAAAAGCCTCAAAGACATTCACAAACGCTACAAACTCACAACCATTCACGTAACTCACAACTTCCGAGAGGCGTCTTTTTTAGCTGATACTATAGCAGTCATAAAAGAGGGAAAAGTCTTGCAAGTGGGCAAAAGCGAAGAGGTGTTAAACGCTCCAAAAAGTCTCGATATAGCAAACTTTTTGGGCTTTAAAAACATCTTTCCTACGAGCCTTTTAGATGAAAATGCCCAAAAAAAGCACTTTAGCATCGACCCAAACCTCATACGTGTCTTAGACGCTAAAAACTGCGACTATGTTTTTGAGGGCGTTATAGATGATATGATGAGGCTTGTTGATCACTACAAGATCTTCGCTACTGTTTTAGATCATCAGTTTTTCATCAAACTTCCCAAACGAGAGTATGGCAAGTCATCTTTGGAAAACTCAACGAAGATACAGCTAGGATTTGACAGAAAGGATGTGTACTTCATATGAGAAACAAATCTTTTATCGCCACTTTAACGGCACTTGCCTTTGTCATCGTCTTTTTTCTTAGCGTACCTATACTTAAAATGTTCATAGGCGTGGGAAGTGAAAAGTTACTACACACCATCAAAGATATGGAAGTTTTAGAGTCCATTTGGCTTACGATGAAAGTTTCGGCGTGGGCGATGATCTTTGTACTTTTTACAGGACTTCCTCTAGCTTACCTCATCGCTAGGTTTGACTTTTATGGGCGAAGTTTTTTAGAAGCCCTTGTGGACATTCCTATCATGATACCCCACACAGCAGCTGGTATAGCCTTGCTTACGACCTTTAACGGCACTTTGCTTGGGGACTTTTTTGCCCTTTTTGGCATCGAATTTGTCGGCACAGAGTATGGCATCATGATAGCGATGATGTTTTTATCAGCTCCATTTTTGATAAACTCCGCAAAAGACGGCTTTAGAAAGGTCGATGGAAAGCTCGAAAAAGTCGCACGTACTTTAGGGGCTAACCCCATCTGGGTCTTTTTCAGGATAACCATCCCAAATGCAAAAAAAGACATCATAAACGGTGCTTTGATGATGTGGAGTAGAGGCTTGGGCGAGTTTGGAGCTGTGGTTATTTTGGTGTATCATCCTATGACAACGCCTGTGCTTATTTTTGATAGATTTAACTCCTACGGACTTAGCTTTTCAGCCCCTGTAGCAGCGGTCATCATAGCCTTTTCTGTGGTGGTGTTTTTAGTGGTTAGGTTTATCACAGGAAGACTAAAATAACTCAAGAAAGTTGTTTTTTCAAAAGAACTTTAAACTTATCCGAAAGTACATCACAAGATAGTAGCTCATAAATGCGTTCTTGATGCTCTTTTGGAGCTTTCAAACACTCGTTTACAAACTCTATATTGTAGCTAGGATACGGTCTATCTATAAGCTCAAACGATAAGTCTTGGTTTATATAATCTTGTTGCAAAACCCTAAGATAAAAGCCTGTTTTGCATTCATTTTTTAAGATAGAAGATAGCTTTTCAAGCCCTAAAACATCATCTATGGTAGAGCAAGGAACTCTAGGAAGAGATACCTCGAAAAGAGCATCCTTGCACTTAAAAACATCCCCTATACAGATGTCTTTATCCATCACATCTAGCAAAAGGATATTTTCCCCAAAAGAACACTCGTCAAGGCTTATCTTGTACTTACTTTGTATAAACTCATACTCTTTTTTGCAAAACACGCACAAGGCTTGTTGAACTCCTCCGTGGTATCTTTTATCGCTTTGAGTGTCCCCTTCAATCCCCAAGGAGCTTACAAACACATCGCCTAAGATTTTTTCTTTTTTATATGAAGATACAAAACTTTCGCCGTTTTTACTAAAAGTTCTTTCCTTTCCTGCAAATATACCGCCGATTTTTATCTTTTCCATCTTCATAATCCTTTTAAAACCAAATCTAGCTTATAAAATCTTTGTAAAACTCTCGCATCAAGCTTGATGCTTGTTGAAAGCCCAACATCTCAAACCGCACTCTAGTGCCTACTTTAGCTTGAGCTAAGCTAAAGCAGTCAAGTGGCAAAACAGTTCCTACCTTAGGATAGCCTCCTATGGTTTGACGCTCTTTAAGCAAAACGATAGGCTCTCCATCGCTTGGCACTTGCACAGCCCCAAAACAAATGCCCTCGCTGATGATGCCTTTTTTGACATCTTTTAAAGGCGTTCCGCTAAGGCGGAAGCCCATACGGTTACTTTGTGGGCTTACTGTATAGGTGGAGCTAAGAAGAGTTTTCACATCCTCTTTACTAAACTCATCAAACTGATAGCTTGGGCTAAGCCTCAAACTAAGCTCATCATCAAACTTAGGCAAAAACTCATCTTTTAGCTTTCGTTTTTCTTTGTAAACTGATGCAAAAACCTCTAGCTTATCGCCCACTTTCAAAGCACTTCCTAAGCCCTCTTTTTGCGAATACGAAAAACTATCGAAAAGTTTTTTAGACTCAAAACCGCCCTTTACACCTAGATAGATGATGTTGCCTTTTTTTGCAAAACCAAGACTTAGTTTATCCCCACTTTTAACATAAAAACTCTTCCACAAAGGCATAAGTGAGCCATTTAGCCTCACATCCGCATCAGCTCCTGTTAGAACTATGTTAGTATCTGTTAGTATTTCTAGCTCTATTCCGCCTAGATATATCTCTAAAGTATTTGTGCCAAAAGCGTTGCCAAGCAAAAGATTTGCATAATGAAAAGAAAACTCATCCATAGCCCCACTTTGACAAAGCCCTATGTGAGCGTAACCGCTCCTGCCCATATCTTGAACAGAACTAAGTAAGGATGTTTTTAAAACTCTCACACTTCGCCCCCATTTTCCAAAAACTCTTCCTTACTGATGCTCTCAAAACTAACCCTATCGCCCACTTCAAAAAAGGAGTAACCTTTTAGGTTTAGATCAAACAGCTCCACATAGGTTTTACCAAGTATTCGCCATCCTCCGGGGCTTTGCCTAGGGTAGATAGCCGTTTGTGCATCAGCTATGCCAAGGCTAAGACGAGGTATCTTTGCCCTTGGATTCGACAGTCGAGGCGTAACTATCCTCTCATCCACCTCACCCATATAAGCAAAGCCGGGCAAAAAGCCTATGGCATAAACAAGATAAGAAGTTGAAGTATGTATCTTGATCACTTCTTCAACGCTTAACTTAGCGTGTTTTGCCACGTCTTCTAAGTCTAGCCCCACCTCTTCGCCGTAATAAACAGGCACTTTAAGCTCTCTAAAACCATCCTTACTTTCTAGCCCATCCTCGCTTAAAAGCTTTTCAAGTTTACTTTTTACACTCTCAAACTCATCCATCACATCAAATTCTACCAAGATGGAAGTATATGAGGGTATGAGATCTTTTATAAACTTAGCTTTTTTTAGCTTAACATAAAGCTCTTGTACTTTTTTTCCAGCTGTTAGACTAATCGTATCGCTTAGATATATGATGCAAGTGTTTACAGAGCTTTGGGCTATCTTCATCTTAGGTGTGCTTTGAGATTTTTGATAAGCTCAATCGCTTCAGGGTTGTCCCCATGGACGCACAAAGAGTGAGTTTGCAGTTTTATCTCTTTGCCTTCTATGCTTTTGAGTGAGCCTTTTTCTTGAAGTTGTTCTAAACGTTTTACGACTTCACTTGCATCATGCAAAACAGCACCTTGTTGACTGCGTGGCACTAAAGTTCCTTCGTTTGTATAAGCTCTGTCGGCAAAAACTTCATATATTAGCTCCACATTCCATTGCGATGCTAAAGAGGAAAAATGCTCATTTTTAGCAGTTGAGAGCATCATAAGCTTAAGTGCATCAAACTTAGATACTGCCTTGCAAATGGACGAAAAAATCTCTTCATTTTTCATCATGTCATTGTACAAAGCTCCGTGGGGTTTAACATAGCTCAAACTCCCACCCTCACTCTCAACCATAGCTTTCAAAGCTCCAACTTGGTAAAGCACAAAGGCCTCTATCTCATCGTTTGAACACGCTAAAGAGCGTCTTCCAAAGCCCACTAGGTCAGGATAAGACGGATGAGCTCCAACCTCGACGCCGTATTTTAGGGCTAAACGTACGGTTTTTTGGATAGTTAGCGGATCACCTGCGTGAAAACCACAGGCTACATTTGCCATCTGGATATGGGGCATGATAAGCTCTTCATTGCCCATCTTATAAACCCCAAAACCTTCACCTAAGTCGCTATTTAGCTTTATCATTTTCCCTCCTAGTTTACACTTTTTGGTAAGAAATGTACTATCTCAGGGAAGATGGTAACTAGCATCACAACGAAGATCATGATGATGAAAAATGGAAAAGTAGCTCTTACGATATAGCCTATCTTTTCTTTAGAAATGCTTTGGATAACAAAGAGCGAAAAGCCAACTGGCGGAGTTATCTGTGAAAGTTCCACCATAAACACTAAAAATATCCCAAACCACAGTCCGTCAAAACCAGCTCCTAAAACGATGGGTAGTACGATAGGCAAGGTCATCACTACTATGGAAATGCCATCTAATATCATACCTAAAACGATGTACATAAGTCCTATGAGGATGATGAGCATATAAGGGCTTAGATGCAAAGATGCCACATATTCGCTCAAAGCGGTGGCTATGCCCAAAAAGCCCACAACTTGCCCAAGAAAACTAGCTCCTGCTATGATGAAACTTATCATAGCGGTGGTTTTGATGGTATTTAGCAAGGCGTCTTTAAAGATAGCAAGGTTAAAGTTTTTAAAATAAACAGCCAAGACAATAGAGCCTAAAACCCCCAAAGCGGCTGCCTCGGTGGGTGTTGCAACTCCAGCGTAAATGCTTCCAACAACTAGCACGATAAGCGAAAAGATGGGTATAAGCTCGATCAAAGCTACAAATCTATCTTTCCACGTGATAACATCTTCGACCTTCGGCACAACGCTTTTATCTAAAAATGCCACGCCCATGATGTAAAGCGAGTAAGCACTTGCAAGTAAAAGTCCGGGCAAAATCCCACCTATAAAAAGCTTTCCTATGGAAACATTTGCTAGTACCCCATAGATGATCATGATCATCGACGGAGGTATCAAAAAACCTAGCGTTCCACTTCCTGCTAAAGAACCAAGGGCAAGTTTTTTACTGTAACCACGCTCTTTAAGCTCACCTAAAGTTATCTTTCCAACTGTTGCAGTAGTAGCTGCGGATGAGCCTGAAACAGCGGCAAAAAGGCTACAAGCTGCCACATTTACGTGAAGTAAGCGTCCTGGGATTTTTAAAAGCCAAGGTCTAAGACCGTTTAAAAGCCTTGTAGATATGGAAGAATGGTACAAGATCTCACCCATTAGGATAAACATCGGAAGAGCCGCTAGTGACCATGAGTTTAACGAATCATACATCGACGAAGAAAGCAGATCGCCTATCTTGTCAAAAATGCTAATAGACGGCGGAAGAGAGCTTTTAAAGATAAGCATCCCAACGATGCCTGTGAGTATAAGCGAAGCTCCTATCCACAGCGAAGAGAGCAAAAACAAAAACATTACGCCCACTAAAACAAAGGCAAGCACTAGCGGATCAGCGAACATATCGTATCCTTTTGTACATAAAGCCCAAAACAGAAAGCAAAAAAACGCTCAAACCCACCATAAGTGGTATCTGCGTTAGGTAGATAGGCGTTTCTGAAACTGCCTCTGAAACCATATCCATCTCTTTAGCATCCATCATCATAAGGTAAGAATAATACAAAGCATAAGCTAAGATAACAAACAAAACCGCACTAACAGATATGTCGATATAGCGATTTTTCTTTCTATCTAGCCTAACAGCTACTAACTTGATGCGTATATGCCCTTCTTCGCAAAAGGTGTAAGCAAGTCCTAAAAAGACGATGGCTAGGTATAAGTAGCCACTGTATTCATCAGCTATCATAGTCGAGTAGTCAAAAAGACCACGCCCTACTATCTCTATGAGAATAAGACCCGTTAGCCCCACTAGCAAAAGTGAGGCGAGAAGGGCTGAAAGTGTTGAAAGGGCTTTTATCATTATTTATTGTACTTTGCGAAGATGTCTTTTACGTCTTTTTTAGCACCTTTTAAGTAGCCATCCAACATCTTTTTAGCTATTGCCTTAAGCTCTTTTACAAACTTTACATCAGGCTCACTTATCTTCATGCCTTTTTTAGCCATCAGATCCAAAGCCTCTGCATCAACTTGCTTACTTTTAGCCCATTGAGCTTTTTCTATCTCTTTAGCAGCATCAAGCATAGCTTTTTGTTGAGCTTTGTTTAAACTTTTCCACCAGTCAAGGTTGATCGTAACTGCTTGAAGTGGGTAGGCGTATTTGATCTTAGAAAAATGACTTAAAACTTCCCAAAATTTACCATCTTTTCCACTAGCAGAGCTTGTTACAACCGAATCAACCATACCAGTTTGCAAAGCCGAATAAACATCGCCCCAAGGAAGTGCCACCGCATTTGCACCGACCATTTTGATGAAATTTGCAGAGTTTTTATCGTACGTTCTTGCCTTGATGCCTTTCATATCAGCAGTCGAACTGATAGCTTTTTTAGTGTAAAGTCCAGATGGAGGCCAAGAAACAGCATAAAGAAGTTTTTGGTTCCATTTTTTGGCGATTTTTTCATAGATAGGTTTTGAGATTTGATAAAGTCTATAAGCATCATCGTAAGAAAATGCTATGAAAGGAAGAGCAGAGATACCAAAAGCCTTACCGCCACCACTTGTAAAAGGGATGAACATATCAGTCATGGCAACCGTGCCGTCTTTTACTGCTTTTAGAGGGTTTCCTTTAACCAAAGTACTTCCAGCGTGAACCTTTATCTTCACAGTTCCGTTTGTTAGTTTTGCAACCATCTTGCCGTATTCTACTGCACCTTGAGTGTGAAAGTTGTTAGCTCCGTATTTGGCATTGAGGTTAAGTTTAACCTCCCCTGCACTTAAACTAAGTCCTAAAATAGATATAAATATCGCTTTTTTAAACATATTTGTCCTTTTTTGTTGATTTAAGTATATATTATATTTAAATTTTGCTAAAAATATTTTGATTTTGGGT
>PDWI01006053.1_pt1 | contig 15349 bp, 15 predicted proteins | sample 1430891 | NCBI WGS metagenome assembly PDWI01 (sample SAMN01162508, study PRJNA174530) | Oral metagenome, whole genome shotgun sequencing project. | biome: Marine environment; feature: Marine mammal; material: Swab sample of the gingival sulcus; isolation source: swab sample of gingival sulcus... | reverse complement strand
TTGGAAAGAAAAACCATGGAGGTGAGGAATATGTTAGTGGCAGAATATGATTACGCAACCGATATAGCCGTTCAACGGGGAGAAGCCTTTATGCAGGGAATAGGGCAGGGAGACCACAGTAGAGTTCTAAAAACAATTGAAAACATGAGACGAGAAAATTTTGATAGCGAAGTTATTTCAAAAATAACGGGTTTATCCGTTGAAGAGATAGAAAAACTATAGGCGTATTAAGAATATATATTCATATTTTTACATTTTTTATTTTGCGAGAGATAATCCCTTGCAGTATCTAGGGACGGTAAAGGAGTCTGTCACTTTCTCGGTTGAAGAGTCATAATCAGTGCCAGGTGCAACGATTTTATCTTTTAAGTTTTTAGTTTCAGCTCTATCTTTACTCTGCGCTTTCCGAATGAATTTTTATAACCTATGTGAAAAAACACCACCCCACTCCGAACTATAACTAAAAAAAGTTAGACAAGATTAACAATATATTTTTTAATAGTCCCCAAATTGTATTATTAATCTTAAAATAAAGCTTGTCTATGGAGGAAGTGTCATTTTAAAATTAGCATATGCAAATATTATTCACCGGAAGAGCTATTCTTTAACCACCATCGTAATCTCCGCCATTACCATTTTCATATTACTCCTGGTAATCAATGTCTATCTAATGATTGGCGAGGGACTTGAAATTTCCAAAGACAGACTGGGGGCCGATGTTATACTGGTGGCCAGCAATGGCGAGTTTAAAGACGAGGAGTTTCTCTTCTCCGTTAAGCCCACAACTCGCTATTTTCGAACGAAGAAAGTGACATTTGTTGCAGATGACGAAGATGTGGAGCGTTATACTCATCAGTTCTATATAAATATAAAGGATAATGACCACAAAACCGGCTTGCGAGTTGTGGGAGTTGACCTGGAAAGTGACTTTTTGCTGAAACCCTGGTTGTCAAATTCCCATATGAAAAGGCTGGAAAATGATGAGTTCATTTCCGGCATTGATGTTCCCGTTTCCCATTCCATGAATATTCTTGAGAAAACCTTTCGACACAGGGCAACTCTTAAAAGAACGGGAACGGGTATGGATAAGACCATTTTTGTTAACATGGGCGTGGCTCGGGAATATGCACGGCTTTATACTCCTGCATATTTCTTTAAAGGAGGTAATCCCAAGTGGTTTTATACCGCCACCTTTATTAAGTTGAAGCCGGGCAGGGGCTCCCAGCGATTTGCCGACAGAATTAATGCCAAAAGACGGGGAATTAAGGCCATTTCAAAGGTCGACTCCGTTTCCCGTATAGGCAGTTCTCTTGCAGGTTTTATTACGGTCATTGGCGCTCTGGTATTCATATTGGTTGTCAATGCCTTCCTCGCTCTTTTGGGCAGATATACGGCACTCATGCGGGATAGAAAGAAAGAGGTGGGCTACCTGCGGTCCCTGGGATTTTCCAAGGAGAAGGTCTATCTGTCCTTTGTTTTTGAAATTATGATTGTAGGAGGAGTGAGCGGGATAATAGCGAGTCTTTTGGTACTTCTTTCAATATCTCCCACTCTGAATCTTTTATCAAATGAATTTATGTTTCCAAAGGTGGGCCTGAACTGGATACTAATAGTTGAGATAATACTTTTGGGACCGGTGCTGTCTTCTTTTCTGGGGATTCTGTCCAGTTCCCTTTCCGCCTTTAAAACAGCGACAATGGAACCAAGAGAAGCAATGGCTAGGGGAGAGATATAATGAATAGAATCAAACTGGTAGATGTTTCCAAGGTATATGAAGATACAGTCAAGGTGGAAACATTGAAAAATATAAACCTTGAATTTGAACAGGGGAAATTCATTTCCATTTCAGGACATTCCGGTATTGGGAAGAGTACTCTCCTCTATATCATCGGGGGGCTCATAGATGCCACGAGCGGAGAAGTCTTTTTTAATGACCGCAAGTTGAAAGATTTTACTGCAAAAGAAATGGACAAATTCAGGGCAACTGAAATGTCATTTATTTTTCAGGAGTATCAATTTGTCCAGGCCCTTAACCTTCGAGATAATTTGACGCTCAGTGCCAATACAAATACGACTCTGAATCACCTTGAGTTGGAAGCTCAAATAGATGAATATCTAAAGCGGTTGAACCTCTTTGAACGAAAGCTGTTTTTGCCCAGTCAGCTCAGCGGTGGCCAGAAAAGAAGAGCCATGTTCATCGCAGGAATCATTAAGAATTCCAGCTTTATTCTTGCAGATGAGCCCACCAATGACCTGGACGATAAAATGGTTGATGAAATGATGGCCATTATCCAGGAAGAAAAGGATAGGGGAAGGGGAGTTATTTTAGTTACCCATAATGAAGATTTAACAAAAAATGCCGACATGAAGTATTCCTTGAAGTCGGGTTCTTTGAGTGAAATTTAGAAGGAGTTTATAATATGGAAAAAATCAAGAAAAATATCGGTTCTTTCCTCGCTTTGGTATCGGGGCTTCTCATGCTGGGAGCTGTTAAAATTTGGGCACCGGTTTGCAATAAGCAGTTAGAGCTCTACTGGAAAAACGGTGACTTTAAACAGATGCCCATGAAGTGTTTCTACACTGAAAAGGTTGTCATATATTTATCGGTAATTCTGGTCGCCTTGGCAGTTATGGCTATTATTAAGGAGAAACAGCCCGTATTGATTCCAATTTTGGTCGGTATCTTCCTTTATATATCCACAACCGGTGGTGCTTTGGGAATAGGACTCTGTCGACCTGGAGGAGATATGCCCTGTACTGTCACCAGAGTCTGGATTTACTTTACCGCAGTTGCTGCTATTTTATCGGGAGTTATCAACTTCATAGCAAGCCGTAGAGCTTCGAACTGACAGGAGGTTGGCCATTTTTAATTTAGCCTTTTTAAATGTTCTGAGGAGAAACACCCAGTCTGTCATTACGGTTTTAATCACGGCAGTTACTGTGGCAACCCTTCTCATATCCATTACAGTTATAAATGTTTTGAGTTCAGGAATAGAAGAGTCGAAGCGAAGGTTCGGAGCCGATATAATGCTCATTTCGGCGAAGAGTAAACTGGGGCCAAGGGCCTTTCTCTATTCAGGAGAGTCCACAAATAGATATTTTGATAAAAATGAACTGGGATTTCTCAAAAAATATGATGAAATTGAAAAAACCACCGAGGAGTTTTTCACCCATACCCTCTCTGCGGGTTGCTGCACCGTTGGGGAAAAACTCCGAATTGTGGGAATAAACCAGAAAAGCGACTTCCTCATAAAGCCCTGGCTTGAAGAGAGGGAAATAAAGTTTTTAACAAAGTCCCAGGTCTTGATAGGGGCAGATGTGGCAATACCCCTGGGGTCCAAAATGGGACTTTTGGGTGCTCCCTTTACACTCGTGGGCTCTCTCTATAGAACGGGGACGGGTATGGATAGAACTATTTTCATGGACATTGAAATAGCACGGAAGCTGGCAAAGAAAAAAATGCAAAAGAGTATTTTTATGGGCAAGGAGCCCGAAGACCTGGTTACGGCATTGTTTCTCAAACTAAAACCCGGTTCGGATGTGCAATCCGTGACAAATAGAATCAACAATGAGCAGGATATTGTAATTGCCACATCCAAGGCAGAGACCCTTTCCATGCTGGAAAAATCGTTAAATGGCTGGTATCTCGTTTTGATATTTCTGGTCATTGTGGTGGTGGCCAACTCCATTCTTTCACTCTTTGGAAGGTTTAACTTTATGATGAAGGAGCGTAAAAAGGAAATAGGCTATCTTCGCTCCTTGGGAATGTCCAAGGGGAAGGTCTTTCTCTCATTGCTCTATGAAATTATAATAATTGCCATTGCAGGAGGAGTGTGTGGCAGTCTCATTGTATTTGGGACAATAAACCTTGTACTGGAAGTTATTTCTGTACAGTTCCTCACTCCTAAGACAACGGTTGATTTGTTCAGTATTTTTGTTATTCTTTTTGCAGGCCCCTTATTGGCCTTTCTAATCGGTTTGTTTTCCGGTATATTTCCCATTTTGAAGTCGGCGACAATGGAACCACGGGAAGCCATGGCAAAGGGCGGAAAATAGAGTTTTCTATAAATGAAAAGGTATTGACAATTTTAGGCTTATATTTAATTTGCAAAGTTATCCACGGATAAAAAAGTTAGGGAGGGCTACTTGAAAAGGAAACTTTTAATTATTCCCATAATATGCTTCATGCTGTTTCCAATTTTTACGGCAATGTCTTTTGCAAAGGCCATAACTTGGAGCTCCATAGCAAATGATATGGGTAAAATTTTGGACAATGCCCACAGTCTATATAAAGAAGGTAAGCCCGGTAAAGCCAAAAAAAGGGTGAGCGAAGCCTATTTACAGCACTATGAGAAAAAGGGTTTTGAAAAGATTACCCTCATGTATATTTCCGGGAAACGGGTTCGAAGCGTTGAACTACAGTTCCGTGTTGTAAAGAGAAAGATTAAAAATGGAGTGCCCGAGAGTGAAATAAAATCTGAAATTGAACATTTGAAATCCATGGTCGTTGAAGATGCTCAATACTTGGACGGGGGCAGTAGCAAAGAAAACTCTCTGGGAACTAAAAGTGCCTGGAAAATTTTTGTCGCAAGTTTCATTATAATTGTCAGGGAAGGCGCAGAAGCCATACTAATTGTAGCAGCAATCCTTTCTTTTTTAATTAAAGTGGGAAGTTTTAAGTCCAGAAAGTCTGTCTATATGGGTGTGGTGCTTGCCATATTCTTAAGTTTCGTTGTTGCAGGCCTCCTTCAAATGTTGAATCTTTCCGGTAAGCAGAATGAGATTTTTGAAGCCATAACAATTGCAGTGGCAGTGGTCATGCTGTTCTATGTGGGTAATTGGTTTCAGTCTAAATCCAGTGGTCAGGAGTGGAATAACTACATTAAGAATCAGGTAAGCGGTTCTCTGGAAAGAGGAAGCGAACTTTCACTGGCATTTACCGCATTTTTGGCGGTATTTCGTGAAGGTGCCGAGACCATTCTCTTCTACCAGGCAATACCAAATGACAGTTTTGTCGCAAAGTTGAGTGGTTTTCTTCTGGGGCTCGTAGTTCTTGCAGGTATCTATTTTATTATAAGGTTTTTGAGTCTGAAAATACCTCTTAAACCATTTTTTCTGGTGACGAGTATTTTAATATATATCATGGCTGTTCTTTTTGTAGGGAGCATTGCACCTGAGTTTCAGGAAGCAGGAATTTTGGAACTAACCATTCTTCCCGGGCTCACTGATAGAAGTTTCAGTTCCATCAGTTGGTTGGGAATTTATCCCTACTATGAAACGGTCATACCGCAGCTAATCGCAATAGCCATTGCTGTGGGAGGGACTATAAAATATTATAGCAAAAATAAAAATTCAAATCTTACTGCCGATTGAGATTGAATTTAAAAAATAGGAGGATTTGATGAAAATATCAAAGTTCAGTATAGCCTTAGTCTTGGCTTTCGTGCTTTCTCTTGCCTTCGTAGGTTGTGGCAAGGGAGATGATGCAGGTAAAAAAGACACAGTAAAAAAAGAAGGAGCAGCACCGGCTCCCGGAAAAGAAGAGGCTGCCGGATTTGAAGAATTCCCCATTGGGGAAGAGGTAGATCTTGAGCCCTATATCCATGTTGCAGGTGTTTATTTTCAGCCGGTAGATCTCTATCCGGCAAATCTTGGTCTTTCAAAAGCTAAGGCCAATATGCACATTGAAGCGGATATTTCTGCTTTGGAAGGAAATGACTTGGGATTTGGAGCAGGTGACTGGGTTCCATACTTGACTGTAGATTATGTAATCTCCAAGAAGAGTAATGGAAAGGTTGTTCTTTCCGGAACTTTTATGCCCATGAGTGCCAGTGATGGACCTCACTATGGTGCAAATATCTTGCTTAAAAAAGCAGGAACTTATAAAGTTAAGTTCATCATTAAAGATCCTTCACACAATGGCTATGTTTTACATGTGGATAAAGAGACAGGTGTTCCAAGACATAGATGGTGGCCTAAGCCTCTCGTTGTTGAGTGGGATTTTAACTATACTCCAAATCCGGAGTGGTAGAAAAAATTAGATAAAATCGGCATTTAGTACTAAGCACGGGTACAAATTTTCGTACTCGTGCTTAGTTTTTTTACAGGGGGGCTTTCCATTGTTAAAGTACATGATTTTAGTGATTGAGGTAATGCTTGTCCCTGCTGTTATATATGCATTGCTGGGAGTTCAGAATAAAGATAGAACCGATGATGCCGGCGACAGATTAAAAAAAACAACCCTCTACTCAACTTTGGCAGGAACAGTCTTATCCACAGTTATTGCTCTGTTGAAGTCTCACACAGCATATATAAATAAGGCATGGTACTCCATCATTATCCTCTCTTTTGAGTTGCCGGCCATGGCGGCTCTTCTATTCTTGCTCTTTAAATCACTCAAGAAAGAGGAAATCATTGAAGGCCGACCTTTCGTCCTTGTGTCAATGATATATATTTTCTTCATGGTCTCATATTCCCTTCCCACTGCCTTGCTTTATATAAATGAATTTCCCATGGGAGAGACGAGTATCTTCAGTACGGCTGTTTTGTTTAAGATGATGGGCTATCTCTGTTCATCACTATTCATTGTTTTACTGGGCATTGGACTTTATAAAATAGCCCTTAAATATAAGAGAACAAAGGTTATTAAAATAACCCTTCTTATAATGTTCATTACATTTATCTCTCACCTTTTCTCTCTTATTCAACCTCTCTTTGTTCGGAGAATAATTCCCTTCAGCACAACGCTCTTCCATATAATGACTCCTGTTATTAATAATAAGTATTTATTCATATATGGTGTCATGGTAATAGTCCTGGTTGTTCCTGTCTTTGTATGGTATGGGAGCAATTTTATTACAGAGTCATATAATAATCCTGCCGAGCATAGAAAAATCAGGGCAGAGTTGCGACGCAGAAAGAGATGGTCTGCTTCAATTGTATTCATTTTTATTTTTTCATTTCTCAACTTGACGGTGGTAAAGGCCTATGACGAAAGAGAGGTTGAACTTTCTCCTGTTGAAGAGTCAATTGTGGAAGGAGATTATATTTACATACCCTTGGAAATGGTAAACGACGGGAATTTGCACAGATTTCACCACATGGCAGAGGAGGGGACAATTGAAGTTCGGTTTATTGTCATAAAAAAATCAAAAACGGCCTATGGAATAGGCCTTGATGCATGTGAAATCTGTGGTTCAACGGGGTACTATCAGAGAAATGCAGCAGTTGTTTGCAAAAGATGCGATGTTGTCATGAATATTCAGACCATAGGTTTTAAAGGGGGCTGTAACCCCATACCATTCCCCTATGAAATTGAAAATGGTAGAATAAAAATAAAAAAGCAGACCCTGGAAGATCTTAAACAGGAATTTAGGTAAGAGCTGATGTTTTTTAGAATGATAAAAGGTGCCATTACAAGGCAGTTCAGAAGAATGATTATGATTGCCTTTACAGTTGCTCTGGGTGTCTCTCTGGCAACGGCCATGTTAAATGTTGTCCTTGATGTGGGGGACAAGGTCAATCAGGAGTTGAAAACCTATGGAGCAAATATAAATGTCATTCCCAAGGGCTCCACATTCATAAACGATGTATATGGATTAAAAAATGAGGGCATGGAAAACTCCCACTTTTTAAATGAAAGTGATTTGGTGAAGTTAAAGACAATCTTTTGGGCCCATAATATTGTAGATTTTGCTCCATATCTGGAGGTTCAGGGCAAGCTCAATGGAAAGGACAAGGTGAACATCAAGGGAACCTGGTTTAACAAAAAACTCAAGCTTGCCACAGGTGAGACATTGAAAACAGGTATGACCCGCATGAAGGATTGGTGGGAGCTGGGAGCTCATTGGCTTGGCGATGATATGACCGACGGCATTATGATAGGCAAGGACATTCAGGACAAGTATCTCCTGAATATTGGCGATAAAGTTAAACTGAAAATAGGAAAACAGAAAAGAGAGTTCACGGTTCTTTCTTCTTTTGTCTCAGGGAGCAAGGAAGATGAAGCCATATTCATGCCTTTGAAAACAGTTCAGGATATGATGAACTTAAAGAATAAAGTCAGCAGGGTGGAGGTTTCCGCACTCACTACTCCTGACAATGAACTCTCGCGACGGGCTGCGGAAAATCCTAAAATGCTTTCCATTGATGATTACGAGACATGGTATTGCACAGCCTATGTGAGCTCCGTATGTTTTCAAATAGACGAGGTCATTCCCGATGCCATTGCGAAGCCCATACGACAGGTGGCAGATTCTGAGGGAGAAATTTTAAATAAAACCAAACTAATAATGATGCTCATAACTATTCTGAGTATGTTGGGCTCCGCACTTGCCATATCAAATTTGGTAACTGCAAGTGTCATGGAACGGAGCTCGGAGATAGGCTTATTAAAGGCATTGGGAGCCCGTGATGCCCCAATAGTTATGCTTATTCTTGTGGAAACATTCATCATCGCATTGATTGGAAGCGTGCTGGGATACTTCGCAGGACTCATCTTTGCCCAGATTATTGGACAGAGCGTCTTCTCCTCCTCCATAAACATTAAACCCGGTGTAATTCCCGTTGTGGGAGTTCTTATTTTTTTCGTTACATTGCTGGGGAGTATTCCGGCAATTAAATTTCTCTTAAAGCTAAAACCTGCCGAGGTGCTACATGGACGGTAAACAGCGAAGGGGAAGCCGATACAAAATGCTTGTGAAGATGGTCACAAGCTCTCTTATTCGGAGAAAGTCTCGAATGGTGGTGGCATTGCTGGCAGTGGCAATAGGAGGCACCATACTTTCAGGCCTCATGACTATTTATTATGATATTCCCAGACAGATGGGGAAGGAATTTCGTTCCTATGGTGCAAATATGATTCTTCTCCCGGGAAATAAAAAAAGAGGGATTAATCAGGAGGAGCTCAAGGCCCTGAAAGATGTTGTGAAAGGATATGACCTGGAGGGCATGACTCCCTTTTCATATAAAAACCTGAAGGCAAATGGGCAACCCATTGTTGTTGCAGGAACTGATTTTAAGGAGGCCAAGGGGACCAGGCCTTTCTGGTATATTGAAGGTAGGCTTCCCATTGATAAGGGAGAGATTCTCGTGGGGAGTGAAATTGCCAAACTGCTATACCTTCAGAGGGGAAAAACCATAGAGTTGGAATCCAAAAACTCTGCAGGTAAGTACATCGCCCATCCTTTCACTGTGAGCGGCATAGTAAAATCGGGTAAGAGCGAAGATGGCATGGTTTTCATTGAATTGGACAAACTCAGAGAGATTGTGGGCGAAGAAAATTTAATTGATGTTGCTGAAATCAGCATATCTGCCTCAAAGGAGAAGCTGAATGCTATAATCAAAAACTTCGATGATACGGGCATGGTAAAGGCCAGGCTGGTGAAGAGAATAGCCAATAGTGAAAATACAGTTCTGTCCAAACTGCAGGCCCTGGTGTGGTTGGTGAGCATCATAGTGCTCATATTGACCATGATTTCCGTGGGCACCACAATGATGGCCGCTGTGGTTGAGCGCAGGGAAGAAATAGGATTGAAAAAGGCAATCGGAGCCCCCAATAAAAGTATTATTTTTGAATTTTTAGTTGAGGGTCTGCTTTTGGGGACCATGGGAGGAGTTGCAGGCATTTTTCTGGGATTCCTCTTTGCCCATGAAGTGAGCCTCACGGTATTTGGCAGGGGAATATCAATTGATTTCACCATTGCCACTGCAACTGTTTTGATGTCTATTATCATAACGGGAGTGGCTTCCCTTATTCCTGTTAGAAGGGTTGTGGACATAGAACCGGCACATGTGTTAAAAGGAGAATAGAATGGAAAACATCTTAGAGCTGCGAGGAGTTTCCAAAGTGTATGGGCAACTATATGCCTTGAACAAGATAGATTTAGAAGTGAAGAAGGGTGAGTGGCTTGCAGTCATGGGGCCCTCCGGTTCGGGAAAAACAACCATGATGAACATCATTGGGTGTATGGACAGTGCCTCAGAAGGAACGGTCATACTCCAGGGCAAGGACATCTCCAGGGAGTCAAGCAAGGCTCTCACCATAACCCGAAGGGATAAAATAGGTCTCATCTTTCAGCAATTTCATCTTGTGAGCTATCTCACAGCTTTGGAAAATGTAATGGTGGCCCAGTACTACCACTCCCTTCCCGATGAGCAGGAGGCTCTTGATGCCTTGAAAGAGGTTGGACTTTTGGATAGGGCTAACCACCTTCCAAGTCAGTTGTCAGGAGGAGAAAAACAGCGGGTCTGTATCGCAAGGGCTTTGATAAACTATCCAAGTCTCATACTGGCAGATGAACCCACGGGAAATTTAGATGAAGCAAATGAAGGCATTGTTGTGGATATATTAAAGGGATTGCATAAAAAGGGAGCAACCATTATTGTTGTAACCCACGACCCTGAGGTTGGAGAGGTTGCCGAACGAACTGTTATACTGGAACATGGCAAAATCAAAGATATTAAAATAAATGAATATTTTAACAAAATATATGAATAATATGCAGGAGATTTTAAAATCATGAAAACAAAAAATTTATTAAGTACAATATTCGCTTTACTCATGGTGGCATTTTTTTTCAGCTGTAAAGACAAACCTCTTAAAGACGGGGTATATACATCAGAGAGCTCGGGACATCGTCTGGGAACTGCGAAGATAGTTTTGGAAGTAAAAGACCAAAAGATCGCCAAAGTTACCTTTACATGCTACGATAAAAAGGGAAACATCAAGGATAAAAACTATGGTAAAAAATCAGGTAATGCGGAGTTTTATCAAAGGGCCCAGGATGCAGTGAAGGGAATCAGGTCTTATGAAAAACAGATAAATGAAAAGAAAATTCTTGAGGCAGTGGATGCCGTTTCAGGAGCAACAATTGCATTTAAACAGTTTAACGAAGCCATGGAACTGGCTCTGGATAAAGCAAGGAGTAACTGAGCCTTAACGCTCTATCGCTTTCAATGGCATTTTCGAGCTATTTTCTTTTTTCGGATGCAGGTTCATGGGGGGAAGAGGGGGTTTGTTCCCTCTTCATTATCTCTTTTATTTTCATTTTTAGCTCTTTGATTCGTTCTTCACCGGAGTTGGGTTTCTGTATATAGGGGGCAAGGAACATGGACTCCGAAAAGGCCTTCAAAATGTTTGAAATATTTTCATTGGCCTCCTCCACTTCTTTCGGGGCTGTGCCTGCCTGCTTTCTTCTTCTGAGCCATTCCTTGATATCATTGTTTGAACTGGAAATTGCCTCAACCATGAGACTGGTTAGGGCCTGGGAAGACATTATGGCAACCTTTTCTTTTTCCATTGCAATTTGACTTTCATTTTCCTTCTCAATGGCTCTCTTTGTTTTAATAAAGAGATTATAAACTATCATGAGAAGAATTGCATAGGCAAATAGGTTTGGAATCATGTCAAAGGAATAAATTTTAAAGAGTTCCAGCTTGGTAATGTCAAGCTCTTGTTCAGATTGAAAAGAGGCGAGAGTTATTATTCTAACAGCGAGATGAAGGAATGATGCTCCAACAAAGATAAAAAGAACTCTATAGAAAAAAGATGAAAGCAGTGCAGAAATTTTTTTAGACTCCATTTATAAAACGCCCCTTCTCTTAAACATCTTTTTATGTAAAAATTTTAATTAACTTTGTTACATAAAAATTTAGGAGGGGTTTAAAATATGGAGGAGTTTTTTCAATAATATCTTTATGATTTTACTGCACTACCTAAAATAACTGTTTTAAATGGCATTGTCGTTTTAGGTCGTGCAGTAAATAAAAAGAACAAGACTATACTGAGCAAGCGATATTACACTCTTTAGTATTCCTTGGCAACTCCCTTGGTTTCTTCCACCGGGTTCAAATCTCTCATGGGATTGCCTTTCATGAAAAACAGGTTATGGAGATAAAACATCACTGTAAAAGCAAAGACTGCAACATTAAGGTTTACAACAACGGTGACAATCATTGTCCCAAGAATCATCAAGAGTTCGCGGTTTGTAACGAAGATTCTTTCATCATCGTGGCGAGAGAAAAAGTCCTTAAAAAGGTCTCCCTTGTTTTCAAAGAGTTCTTTCAGATAGAGCCTAATGGGAGCAAAGTCAAAAACATCGTAGCCCACCTTAATCAAAACTCCTACAAAAACAGCCTTGGGGATGAGGTTGATGAAGTCTCTAAAGAGCACCAGTTCCACAATTACAAAGAGTCCCACGGCTATACCGGAGAACCTCAGTGTGGCATTTTCTTTTAGCATGAGGACAGAACGAATTGTTGCCTGTGCTCCGGGGATACCTCCTACAAAAGCCACTAAACTATTGGCTGCTCCCTGAGCCACAAGCTCTTTATTCTGGAGCGTCCTTTCTCCACTCATGCGGTCAACCACCAGGGAAGTGAGCAGGGTGTCGAGATAGCAGAGTAGGGCAAGCTGTAGGGCAAAGGGAAGTGCCGTGACTATGGGCTTCCAGCCAATGTTTTCAGGAACCTGGGCCTTGGCGAATTGTACAAAACCTGCAAGCCCTGTTATACCCTCATGGAGGTCAGTTGTCTCAATGGAAAGCCCCAGGGAGAGCGATAGAGCCGTCATTATTAAGATGGCAAGCAGTGTGGCCGGTAAAAATCGTGAGGCAGCTCCCATGAATCTCTTTATGAAGTAGCCTAGGAAAAAAACCAGAAAGACCGTTCCCAGTGCCACTAAAATGTTGGGAACCATTTCACCCCTGAGAACTGTTTTTCCATTTATGCCCGTGAGCATGGAGACTTGGTCAAACCAAATTTGCAGGGCAATGCCGCTCATGAATCCCGAAACGACAACCTTGGGAACAAGTGAAATGTATTTCCCTAGCCTGAGAACTCCAAAGAGTATGAGCAGAATTCCGGTCATGATGAAGACCAGGTTGATGAAATGATTGGGCGCCATGGCAATCTCGCCAAAGTTGGCCTTGTCAAAGGCATAGGCAATGAGTACTGCCGAAACGGCACTCATGGGAGCAGTGGGACCGGAACATTGAACTCGCGTGCCTCCCAAAATGGATGTTACCAGTGCAATGATTCCTGCAGATATCATGCCTGCGAAGGCTCCTCTTCCCGAAAGAATGCCCAGGGCTGCTCCAAGGCTGAGAGCGACAAAACTCACGGCAAGTCCCACTATTATATTTTGAATTATTTCGCTCGGCGTTGCCGTGGTGCAACGGTATTGTTGAAAATCTGACATTTTATTCTCCTGCAAGTATTGGATTAATTTTTATATCTTTCTTTAAATACGACCCTGTATCGGCCCCTTTGATTTTTAGTCAGAATAGACTCAATTTCGCTTTTATGTACTGCCCTGACCCTGGAAGTTCTGTCCTTGTGTAGGGAATATATCTTGGCATATTGCTCATCAATTTGAATAATGCGGGCCGTCTGATCATCGGTGAGTCCCAGGTCATTTATCATGTATATCTTTTCCCCATAGCATCCGGCAGCATATCTCTTCATGGTAGTTTTAACAATTTTCTTTTTCGCCGGAGCCTTCGCGGGAACTTTTGGGACTTTCTTTACCTCGTGACTACAGGAAATTAGGAAAATTATTAAAAGGCATGACAGCAACAAATTTAAAAGTTTCATTTTAACCTCTTGTCTAATCTTTGATTTTTTGGGCATATTGTTTTGCTCCACAACACGCCGCGTCTGTTTGTGAATTAATGCAATGAAAACTCTTAGAATTTTATTCGGTCAGAAATCTCCATTGACTAAATTTTTTACTTCACCGAGATTTTTTTAAAACAGTTATGTGATAGCATCTTCTGTCATTTTCAAGGAAAACATAAATTTCTCCTCTGCGCTGAAGTTCAATGAGAGTTTGGGAAAGGACAGTGCGAAATTGTCTTCTAAGGGCATCTCCCAGTAAGAAACCGACATGCCTCCTGAGATGTCTGAACATTTTGCCCTCCATTCCCGGAAAATCCCTTTGGGGCAGAACTACGAAGAAGTCCTCAAAAAATATATCGAAACAGCCCCCAAAACTATGGGAGGAAACGAACTTTCTTCCGAAAATCTTTTCCTGATAGTTGACAGTTCTAATTACAGATGACACCGCCAATTTAACAGTGGGGGTTTTGGGGTTGTACTCCTGCAATTTTTTTTGAAATGTATTCGCCACCAAAACAAGCCCTTGGGCAGCACGGGGAGTTAAAAAGCGATATTCTTTTCGCACATTGTGAAAGTAGTAATTGCGTTTTTTTACACTATCCAGAGAGATGAGCCTCCCCGAAGATGTATTTTTTTTGATGTCTTCCACATTGGTCATGGGTTTGGGACAGTGCTTCACAACAGCTCTGCCATGGGCAATTAGGTTGTATTTCATGAGCTCCCTTTCAATGGCCGGTTTGACATAGTCCCTGTACACGGGGGTGGACTGAATAATGCTTCGTTCCACTTGTTCAATTTCCCGGTCATAGTTCATCACCGCCTTGGCAAGGTCATCTTTTTCTGCCTTTGAGTGAAGCCACAGAGCCACCGCAGTCAGGGATAAAATTGACAAAGCTATTACAGCTGCTAAACATTTCTTATTCATAAAATTACTCCATAGATAGAGTGGTTCTCTTAGCCCTTCTTGTCAATTTTTTTATTTTCTCATAATGCGTGCAGTACGGTATTTTAAGAGCGAAAAATTTATTTTTGCTCTATTAGTTTCGTGCCTGGCACCATAAGTCCCTGAATTCAGCAAAATTTTCCTGCTACTGAGAGTAGCAATTCCTAATTCCATCACAAATTCATAATTAATTCAAGGTGCCTGGCACCTTTCCGGGAATTCGAATAAAAAGTGTAACCCATGTGTCCGGTTCATATAAGAAACTTCTTTTCCGAATTCAGGTAACCGATAGAATCCTTAATACAAAATCGTATTGGGTATGGGAGCAACTAAGTCCTTGAGTCGCTTTTAGTTACTTTTAACTAATCCTATTTACTCTAAAAAAGAGAAAAAAATTTTTTCTTTTTTTGGGTAATCAAGACAAAGCCGAACAGAACCATAAAATATGAAAGTTAAGGGACTAACCGAACTTTTTTCAAAAAAATCTCATTTTTTTCGAAAATTTTCTCTCCTCAGTCGTTTATATTATAGACGCATAAATTAATTGGAGGATGAAAATATGAAAAATTTTGAAGACCTGACAATCAGCGATGATTACATGTTTTACCATGTCATGCAAAATAAAGACTTATGCAAAACACTGCTGACAAGCATTCTATCGGGTAAAATTGCCGAAATTAAAACCATTGAGATACAGAAAACCTTTGAGACCTCCACAAATGCAAAGGGCATTCGCCTTGATGTATGGATTATTGACAGCACGGGGAAGCAATACAATATTGAAATGCA